>Ga0307476_10000570_pt1 | contig 27189 bp, 24 predicted proteins | sample atmos_gasesECM2C_2_FD_203314 | JGI IMG/M metagenome (GOLD analysis project Ga0307476, IMG submission 203314) | Hardwood forest soil microbial communities from Morgan-Monroe State Forest, Indiana, United States - atmos_gasesECM2C_05 | ecosystem: Environmental > Terrestrial > Soil > Temperate...
GTGCTGGGCGCGAAATATAACTGGAGTGTGGAATTGCGGTATTTGCATATCTCGAATGCGGGGCTGGCGGTGCCGAATCCGGGGTTGAATACGGTGCAGGTGCGGGTGGGGGTGGGGAGGTTCTGGGGAACGCGGAAGTGACCAGCGAGAGACGCTGGGGCCTTCACCAATAATCGTCGCGAGACTCGAATACAATTCAGTCATGAGGGGTAGATACATTCCGTGGCTGGTCCTGTTGTTTTTGTGCTGCGTAAACGCTGCCAGTTTCGGCCAGAGGGTGACGATTCGTGTCATCAATCTCAACGGGAGCCCGTTCAAGAATAAACAGGTCTATATTTCTGGGTTGAGTCCGCAGGCAGCCTCGAAAAATGACGAGCGGCTCAAACTCACGAGGAAACCGATTCGAGCAGACCTAAGCCTTTTGACCGATAGCGAGGGAGAAACCGCGTTTGACCTCCCGAAGCCTGTGCCTGCTTACGTCTATGTTCGGCCTGTGTTTAGTGAGCGGGTCTGGGATTGCACTTGCTTCGTAAGTGTCCCTACAGAGGTACTCTTGCAGAAAGGCTACATTCTCATCTCGCCCTCTGCACGCAAGAAACCGAAGCCATCGATTCAGCCAAAGGCCGGGGAAATCCTGTTTGTAATGGGGCGAACACCATTGTGGTGGCAACTTCTCTATCCTGTTGAGAAAGGCTAGTTCCCTGGCGTTTAGTCTTAACCGCAGATTCCATGTTCCCGTGAGATAGCTATCGACGGAGAGCGCTGGCGATCATTGAGGATTGGCCGTTCCCTGACGGGTGATGTTCGGGCAGCACCTAGTCAGCTGCGAGCCTTGCTTCGATTACTACAGCCCAGCTATTCTTCTCACTTATGTCTACGCTCGTCGAATGCGTTCCTAACTTCTCGGAAGGCCGTGACAAGTCCAAAGTTGATGCAATTGTTGACGCCATGAAGATGGACGGCGTCTACCTGCTGGACCGCGAGATGGACGCGGACCATAACCGGTGCGTGATTACGCTGGTGGGCGAGCGGGAGGCAATTCAGGAGGCTGCGATTCGCGGCGTGGGGAAGGCCGCGGAATTGATTGATCTGAATGTGCATAAGGGGGCGCATCCGCGGATGGGGGCGGCGGATGTGGTGCCATTTATTCCGATTGATGGCGTGACCATTGAAGATTGCGTGGCTATGGCGCGGCATGTGGGGGAAGAGATCTGGAAGCGGTATCAGATTCCGGTTTATTTGTATGAGGCGGCGGCGGCGACGCCGGAGCGGCAGAATCTGGAGAACATCCGGCGCGGGCAGTTTGAGGGGATACGGGCGGAGATTGCTACGAATGCGGCGCGGCGGCCGGATTTTGGCGAGGCGCGGGTGCATGCGACGGCGGGCGCGACCGTAGTGGGAGCGCGGAAGTTTCTTATTGCTTACAACGTGTTTCTGAACACACCGGATGTTGAGATCGCGAAAAAAGTGGCGAAGACGGTGCGGTTTTCGAGCGGGGGGATGCGTTTCGTTAAAGGAGCGGGATTCCTGGTGCGGGGGCTGGCGCAGGTTTCGATGAATCTGACGGATTTTGAGCAGACTCCGGTCCATCGGGTGTTTGAAATGGTGAAGCGGGAGGCAGCGCGGTATGGCGTGGCTCCAGTGTCCAGCGAGATTGTGGGACTGATTCCGAAGAAAGCGCTGGAACAGGCGGCGGAGTGGTTCCTGCAGGTGGAGAACTTTGATTCGTCTTTAATCCTGGAAAACCGGCTGGCGGCGGTGATGAGCGGGAAGGCGGCAGTGGGCGGACTGCGAGCTGGGGTTGAGCCGTTTGTGGAGCAACTGGCTGCTGCTACGGCAACGCCCGGCGGGGGGAGTGCGGCGGCGGCGGCGGGAGCGATGGCGGCGGCGCTAGCGACGATGGTGGCCTTGATGTCGCGCGGGAAGAAGGCGTATCTGCAATACGAATCGCAATTGAGCACGGCGATTGCGCGCCTGGGTGGGTTGCGGGAAGAATTGAAGGCTGCCATTGATGCGGATGCGGAGTCTTACGATGCGGTGATGAAGGCTTACAAGCAAGCGAAAGGTGATCCGGCTGGGGCTGATGGGTTGATCGATGCTGCTCTCAGATTGGCTACCGAGGTTCCGCTTGGCGTGGCGGAGAAGGCGCATGAAGTTGCAGAGCTTACGCAGAGTTTGTTTGCCATCAGTAATCCGAACATGAAGTCGGATCTGACCACCGCGCAGGCACTGGCGCGCGCGGCGATTAACGGGGCGCTGGCGAATGTGGAGATCAATCTGGCGTCGCTGAAGGATCGGGTTTTTGCGGCGGACGTGCGAAAGAGGGTGGAGATCATCGGCGGCTGATCGAATAATTTTGCGGGTTGCGAGTGGAAAATCCCGAGTTGGGGTTCATGGCTGGAGGTCTGGAAGGCTGCGCGCCTGTTTCGCGCAAGGGGGCATTCCACCATGAGTCGTTTGGCGCTGTTATCCGTTTCGATTGTGCTGCTTTGTGTCGCCGGACTTCTGCTGAGCCTGAACGGCTGCAGCGGAAACAGTACGACCACGATCATGGTCCCGCCGCCGGTTTCGAAGATTCAGCATGTCGTGATCATTTTCCAAGAGAACCGTACACCAGATAATCTGTTTCAGGGACTGTGCATTGCGCCTTATGGATCGCCTAGTGCATGTGCCACGAATGCGGGCCCGACGCAATACGAGATTCAAACCAGCAACTGGTTGAATAACCAGGTTTCCGGCGGCGTCACCCAGCCTGGTGTGATCGACTTGGGCACCGTTGGCTCCAATCCGGACAACTACGACTTGAGTCACGCCCATAGTGCTTTCGAGGACATGTGCGATCTGAATGGGTCCGGCGCATGTCAGATGGATGGCGCCGCACTGATCCCCACTTCGTGCGCGGCGGGAACCGCCGGCTGCCCACCGCCCGCGGACCCGCAGTTTCGGTACGTGACTCCGGCAGACGTTCAACCGTATCTCACAATGGCGCAGACGTACACGTTCGCGGATCACATGTTCCAAACGAACCAAGGGCCAAGCATGCCGGCGCACCAGTTCATCATTTCAGGAACATCGGCGCCGTCGGTGGGCAGCAACCAATTCGAGGCGGAGAACCCGGCTGGGGTAAAGAACGCCAACAATAACACCGGCTGCACGGCTCCGGCTGCCGAATTCGTTAACCTGATCGATCCCGCAGGGGTTGAAACGCAGAGTTATCCGTGCTTTGACCATCCGACTCTGACCGACCTGCTGAACACGGCCAACATCAGTTGGCGCTATTACGCGCCTTCGGCCGGCTCGATCTGGACGGGCCCCAACGCGATCCAGCATATGTGCGTGCCCAGTGTCCCAACCGGGGGAGTGTGCACGGGAGCGGATTGGACAAAAAACGTGGTACTGGCTACCTCTCAGAACTCTGTGCCAGTGTTGACGGACATCATCAACGGCAATCTCGCTACGGTGAGCTGGGTCATACCCAACGGCTCGGAATCGGACCATGCCCTCAGCAACGATGGGTCGGGGCCCTCCTATGTCGCTTCGGTCGTCAACGCGATCGGCAACAGCCAGTATTGGTCGAACACTGCCATCATTCTTACCTGGGACGACTGGGGCGGCTGGTACGACCACGTCCCGCCGCAAGTGCTGGCGGGTTCGAACTGCACACAGTGGGGCTGCGGATACGTGTACGGATTCCGGGTGCCGATGATCGTGATTTCGCCCTACGCCAAGCCGGCTTACATCTCGAAGGTCACCCACGACTTTGGGAGCATTTTGAAATTCATCGAGACAAACTTTAGTCTGCCGTCACTCGGATACGCGGACACGCCGGCCGACGATCTCTCCGACTGTTTCAACTTGAGCCAGACACCGATCCCGTTCAAGACTATTCCTGCGGCGCTGAAAGCGGATTACTTCATGAACGATAAACGGCCGCCCACCGATCCGGATGACGATTAAGGAGGCGGCCGGTGGCTTTGATTAATCCCCAGCGCTGGTCGCCGGGGCGGGTTCGGGTTTGGAGCGCGATGCAGCCCAGGCCTCGAAGCCTTGCCTGGCCAGCTTGAAGATGGTCTTACGGTTTTCCGAGATCACCTTCCACCACGCGAAGCGGCCTAGCATGGGAAAGTAGATGCCGCGGAAGCATAGGCGCGCGATGAGGATGTTGACGCGATAGCCGATCGGTTGGTCGTCGAGCGAGTCGACAGCGTGGGCGATAGCTTCTGGGCCGTAGGCGTTGGACCAGCCGTAGTTCACTTCAGCGTGGGCTTCGTCGATGGTCATCTTGAGCGGAGTGTGCGCCATGGCGAAGGGAATGAATTCCTGCCAGTGTTTGGGCCGGGTTAGCCGGCCGGCCACATCGAGTCGCTTGTAAAGTGGAGTTCCCGGAAGGGGAGTGAGCAAACCGAAGATCGGCAAGCCGGGTGGCCAGGTCCGCACCTGCTCGAGGGTGCGCTCGGCCGCGCCGACCGTGTCGTTATCCATTCCGAAGATAAATGAGGTGATGGCATAGACGTTGCGCTGCGCCAGGCGCTCGAGTACGGCGGCGTACTCCTCGGGCTTGTTGAAGCCTTTGTTCACATCCTTCAAGTTGGTGGGATCGATCGACTCCATGCCGATGAAGACCCACTTTCCGCCGGAGGCGGAGATGAGATCGACGAGTTCCTGATCGCGAAGAAGGTTGGCGCTGATCTGGGCGACCCAATTCAGCTGGGCGCCGGCGGCGATGATGTCGCGCAGCAGGGATTTGGTGCGCTTGAGGTTAATGGCGAAATTGTCGTCGATAAAGAAGACGGCGATTTGTCCGCGTTCTTTTCGGGCGCGGGCCTTGAGCAGCAGGAGTTCGTTGACGACGCTTTCGTTGGTGCGGAAGCGGATGGAGTCGCCGAAGAATCCAGTTACGGTGCAGAACTCGCAGCCGTAGGGACAACCGCGTCCCGATTCGACGGGAACGATGCGGAAAGTGCCCCAGCCAGTGCGGTGCTTTTGCAGCCATTTCTTGGCCCATCCGGGAACAAGATTGAACTGGTGGAGATCGATGGTGTCCCAGGGAATTACGGGATAGGGTTTGAGGGAGGGCTTGAGTTCTTTGCCTGCGGCATCAACCGGCGCGTAGATATCTTTTAATTCGCCGCGGGCAGCGTCTTCGACGATGCGCGGCCAAGTGTCGTCGGCCTCGCCGAGAGCGACGGCGTCGGCGTGGCGGGGACCGCCATCGCGGCCGAGAGCTTCGTCCGCCATTTCAGTGACGTGAGGTCCGCCCATCACCACGGGCACGCCTGTGGAGCGGACGGCATCGGCCATGCGATAGGCTTTGGCGATCATGCGGGTCATAGCGCCGATGCCGACCAGATCAATCTTTTGTTCAAGAACGTAGCGGGCGATTCCGGCTTCGTCCATGGGTTGAGCATTGCCATCGATGAGTACAACTTCGTGGCCGGGCGGGGTTAGAGACTGTAGCAGGAACATCCAGAGATGGGGCATGAAATTGCGCGTGACCCCGTTGTCGGGGTTGTACAGAAGGATCTTCAAATTTCCCTGATTTCTTGGTGCCCAGAAACGAGCTGTGTGCCGGCGGCAGAGGTAGCGGATCGACGATCATGTTAGCAGTGTTGTCCCGGTAGTTAGTTTAACGGCGGCCCCGGGGAGGAAAACTGAGCAAAATTGCTCACTGTGCTAATACCTTTGGTTGGGCAAGCAAGTAGCTCGTTGGCTTAGAATAAAGTGACTGGGGTAACGGGAAAGGTGGAGGTGGCATCTAATCCGCAAGGTACAGGCGGAATCCCGTTCAGTAGATTCAGGAAAGATTTAATTTAAGAGGACCGAGGCTATGAAAACCTTGAAGGCTTGTCTAAGCGCTGTGGTGATGGTGGCTCTTTTTGCAGGCATGGCGAATGCGATGCCGCTCAATTCATCGGCGCGAGCCGTGGTACCGGCAGATCTGCAGCAGTTGATCTCGGTGGATTACCGGGCGCTGAAAGACTCGCCGACGGCGACCGCCTTGAAGCAGCAACTGATGCAGGCGCAGGAAAACCTCCAGCAGTTCGAGGGCGCGCTCAAGGGCGTCGGAATCAATCCCGATAAGGATATCGACACGCTTTCTCTACCTTCGTTCCGCGCTCCCAAGCTGGGGATCAGAACGATCGGCATCGCCAGCGGACCGTTCAACATGAAGGCCGTGCTCAAGAAGTTGACCCTGCGGAAGATCAAAGGCACGAAGTACCGCAACTCGAGTCTTTATCCCATGGATGGCGGCTTCGTAATGACGTTTCTCGATGACAGCACGCTGCTGTTCGGGGAGCCTTCGGCGGTGAAGCTTGGTCTGGATACGCGGGACGGAGAGATCTATAACATCGATACGAACTCGACCATGGCCGACATGATGTCGGACGTGGATGCGGCTCCTTTCTGGAGCATTCTGGACCAGCAGGGTTCGCAGAATATGATGCGATCGGCGCTGGGCGATGCGGCGAAGATCGCAGACTACGAGACGGTCAAGAAGCGGGTGTTGGGCTCCTACTACACCATGGATTTTTCGAGCGGGGTGAATTTCGATTTGACGGTTGTGACCTCGGACTCTCTGACGGCGAGCACGCTATCCGTGATCATGAAGGCCGCCATCATGTACGAGAAAACCAGCGCCTCGCCGGTGGAAAAGGCGGCGATGGACAAGGCCACATTCGATTCTGACGGCGCAAAATTTGCGATGCACTTCAAGGACAGCGACGCGCAATTCCAGTCGCTGATGCACTCGCCGTTGTTTGCCGCGATCTCGCATTAAGACAAACTAATCCACCACGGAGGCACTGAGACACGGAGAAAATCCGGATCTGGTGCCTTATCTTTTTATTTTGATTGTTCTCCATGGCTCTGTGTCTCCGTGGTGAATCTACTTCGGCTTTCTTGCCGCGCGTTTGTCGCGGGCCCAGCCTTCCTTTACGACTTGCCGGGCGCGGCCGACTGCCAGCGCGTCTTCGGGGACGTTGCTGGTGATGCAGGACGCGGCGCCAACATAAGCGCCTTTACCCACGCGTAGGGGCGCGACCAGAGTGCTGTCGCTGCCGATGAAGGCTCCATCGCCGATTATGGTTGTGTGCTTCTGGACGCCGTCGTAATTGCAGGTGATGGTTCCGGCGCCGATGTTTACGCCGGCGCCGATTTCGGCGTCGCCGAGATAGGTAAGGTGGTTGGCCTTCGATCCTTTGCCCAGCTTGATCTTCTTGGTTTCGACAAAATTGCCGACGTGCGCGCCTTCTCCGATATCGCTGCCGGGGCGGAGATGGGAATAGGGGCCGAGGACGGCTCTGGGGCCGATGTTGGCTTCCTCGAGAATGCAGCCCGGGCGAATGAGGACGCCGGGGCCGACTTCGGAGTTGCGAATCACTGAGAACGAACTGATGTGGCAGGCGGGGCCGATGCGCGATCGTCCCAAGATCTGCACGGAAGGTTCGATCACGGTGTCAGGGGCGATTTCGACTTCGTCGTCGATTACGCAGGTGTCGGGATAGAAGATGGTGACGCCTTCGGCCATGAGTTGCAGGCACTTCTGCATGCGGATCTGGTGGTCGATGGCGGCGAGTTCGGCGAGGGTGTTGGCACCGAGAACCTCGCTGGAGTTTTCGGTCTTCCAGGCCACGACGCGCTGTCTGGCGTGGCGCAGGACGCCGGCCATATCGGTGAGGTAGTACTCGCCGTGAGGGTTGGCTGTGGAGAGTTTCCCGAGGTGCGAGAGTAATTGCGGCAGGGCGAAGACGTAGAAGCCGGCGTTGATCTCGCGGATTGCTTTCTGAGCGGGGGTGGCCGATTTTTCTTCCACGATGGCTTCGACTTCGGCGCTGCGGGGCTTCTTGCGAATTACGCGGCCATAGCCGGTGGGATTGTCGAGGTCGGCACTGAGGAGGGTCATCGCGGCTTGCTGGTCGAGATGGAAATTTAGCAGTTCGGCTATGGTCTGGGGTGTGATCTGGGGGGCGTCGCCGGAGAGAACAATGACGTGGTCGTAGGTGGAGAGCGCTGGCTGCGCGACCATCAGGGCGTGGCCGGTGCCGCGCTGGTCGGCCTGCAGGACAAAATTGACACCGGTGTGTTCCACGGTGGAGCGGACGCGTTCGGCTTCGTTACCGATGATGACGAAGATGTCTGCGGGCGGTACGACGCTGGTGGCGGCGGCGATCACGCGGGTTAACAGCGGCTTGCCACCAACTTCATGCAAAACTTTAGCTAGCTGCGACTTGAGGCGCGTGCCTTTGCCGGCAGCCATGATGGCTACCGCGACGCGAGGGGGATTCGCCGCATGATCGTGCGCGCCGGAGGAAACCTGGGCAGCAGACTTTTTCGAACTGGGGGATAGCTTCCTGGATTTCTTCATTGGCCCCAATATACCTTGTGCGGCGGTGGTACAGAAGTGGATGTTGAGCGGATGATCGATCAGGCTTCGGGGGAGGGTTGAAGATCGCGGTCAGGCAGGAAGCGGACCTCAGGCGCTAAAGCGCTTCGCGGTTTCGCGCCTTGACGGCACGACTAAAGTCGTGCCCTTCCCGATCCCTCCACGAGCGACTGTCCGTCAGAGGCCGAGGCCTCCATCTACGGCGAGGATCTGTCCTGTTATGAATTGCGGAGCGGTGGCGAAGAACAAGACTGCCGCGGCGATCTCGTCTCCCCTGCCGTTGCGCAGCATTGGAGTTTGCTTGGCCATGCGGCGCATGAATGCTGCGGCCGATTTTTCTCCGAGATCGATCATGCCGGGCGCGACTGCGTTGACGGCGATTTCTGGAGCCAGAGCTTTTGCCATGACCTTGGTGAGCATGTGCAAGGCGGCTTTCGAGGAACAGTAATGGGCGTGCGTGGGCCAGGGACGCAGGCCGCCGAGCGATCCCATGTTGATGATTTTGGCTTCGATTGGTTCTGAGCGCCTTGATCCGGTTGGTTTTCGGCGCATCCACTTCAAGGCTTCGCGGGAGACCAGGAATGGTCCGCGGGTGTTGGAGGCGAACATTGCGTCCCACTGACGGACGGTGAGGCGTTCGAACTCGGCGGTATTGTAGTTGGCGGCATTGTTGACCAGGATGTCGATGCGGCCCAGTTCGCGGCCGGCCTCTTTCATCATGGATTTGACGCTGGCTTCGTCGGTAATGTCGCAGTGCAGAGCAAGGGCGCGAACGCCAAGGCTCGCGAGGTCGACGACGGTGTGCTGCGCCTCGCGGGCGGAAGTGCGAAAGGTGATGGCGACATCGGCACCGGCCTGGGCGAGAGCGAGGGCGGAGGCGCGTCCGAGACGCAGGGCGGCGCCGGTGATGAGGCAGGTCTTGCCGCGCAGGGGCTTGTCTGGGTCTTTATTGTTGCGATCGTGCATGGCGGAATTCTACCTCTTTTCATTTCTATGCAATTCTATGCAATTTCCCAGTGGAATCGGCAGTCCGCGGAAGGCTACAATCCTGCCGTGCCGGAGTCGCGCCAGGTCGTGGTTTACTCTCGCAAGGGTTGTCACCTCTGCGAACTGGTGAAGGAGAGCCTTACGAAGCTCTCGCGCCGCGGCGGTTTCACCTGGCAGGAAGTGGATGTGGATAGTGACAACGAACTGCGGCGGCAGTTCAATGATGAAGTGCCGGTTGTGTTCATCGATGGACGGAAGGCTTTCAAGTACCGCATGGATGAACAAGAGTTTCTGAGGAAGCTCGCGAACTAGAGTTACCTTTCAACCTTCCTGTAGACCGTCTATTCCCTGACACACACGTGTTCGTATCGACACGGTCATGCCGGCCGGGTGGGCCTAACTTGCCTGTTCTCAGCGCATCCGCGGCGGTAGCCTCCTTGCAAACGAAGTCGTGCGATCTATCGCTAGAGGAGGAAATCTTTTGCTACGACAGATTCTGGCACTGGCGTTTATCTTCGTGTGCACTTCCGTTGCGTGGGTGATTCTGGGCGCGACCATTTCTTCCCGCACCTACGGCAGCAACGAGCAATTGCAGGGCCGCGTGGCCTCCACATGGGGCACGGCGCAACAGCAGTCGCCACCGACTGCGACCTACGGGTTCACTGCTGTGGTCAGCTCGACTACAGTCGAGAATGGCAAGGTTGTGGTTCACAACGAGAACGTGCAGCGGCAGGCTCCGCTGCCGGTGGAAGCGAGCCGGATTGGGGTGAACCTTCATCTCACTCCACGACAGAAGGGCTTGCTCTGGTACAGCACCTACGCGGTTGACTTTGCGGGGGACTATACCTTCCGCAATAATACGGCACAGCCGCAGACGGTTGATTTCCGGTTGAAATTTCCGGCGCAGAAAGCGATCTACGATGGACTGCAGATGAAGGTGAACCAGCAGGCGGTTGCGCTGGCTACTGACGATCAAGGGACGGTGGGACAGGCTACGATTGGTGCGGGAGAGACCGCCAGCCTGCATGTAACCTATCGCTCGCAAGGGCTGGATTGTTGGCGCTATCAGTTGGGAGACGGCATCGCACAGGCTCGCGATTTCATGCTGACGATGCAGACTAATTTCCGGGACATCGATTTTGCCGACGACACGCTTTCGCCTACGTCAAAAGAGCTTGTTCCGGGCGGCTGGCAACTGACGTGGCAATACTCGAACCTGGTCTCAGGATTCCAGATCGGCATGACGATGCCGCAGAAGCTGCAGCCGGGGCCGCTGGCGGGGGAAATCAGTTATGCGGCACCGGTGTCATTGTTTTTCTTTTTCTTCCTGATGTTCATTATTACCACCCTGCGCAATATCGACCTGCATCCCATGAACTACTTCTTCCTGGCAACTGCGTTTTTCGCCTTTCATCTGCTGCTGGCTTATTTGGTGGACCACATTTCGATCCATGCGGCGATGATTCTGTCTTCGGTCGTCTCGGTTGCTTTGGTGGTTAGCTATCTGCGGTTGGTGGTGGGACTGCGGTTCGCAGCGCTCGAGGCCGGGACGGCGCAATTGATCTACCTGGTGCTGTTCTCGTATGCGTTCTTCTGGAAAGGATTCACGGGCCTGGCAATCACGGTGATCGCCATCATTACTCTGTTTGTGGTGATGCAGGCCACCGGGAGGATCCGGTGGTCGGAGCGATTTGCGGTGCGAGCGCGGGTACCGCTGCCCAGCGCGGGTTGAGTTAGCGTGTGGGGTGGTTGTTGCGGCCACCCCTTCGCTCGCCGGAATCGTTGCGCTTTCCGCTACAATCATCCCCGCCATGTTGCGTACTCAGCTCTACGCTGATCCCCAGAATGTGTTTGTGCATGATGCGGTGCTGGCTTCGTGCCGAAAGCATCCGCAGAAAACCGCGCTGGTGGACACCTCCTGCGGGCGGCGGGTCAGCTATGCCGAATATGGAGAGACCGTGGAACGGCTGGCGCACGGGCTGGTTGCGGCCGGACTGAAGCCGGGGGAGGTGGTGGCCATTTTCCTGTGCAATTCGTGGGAGTTCGCTGTTGCTTATCATGCGGCGACTTTGGCTGGGGGGATTCCGACGCTGCTGAATCCTACTTATCGCGAGCGGGAAGTGCGGCATCAGTTGGGGAACTCGGGCGCGGCGTTGCTGATTACCGACGGGCCGAACATTGCAGAAATCAATCTTGCGGGGCTGCCGAAGTTGCGGCGGGTGTTTTGCACTCGGGAGCAGGGAAGCGGAAGCGAGCCGTTCTCCGATCTGTTGAAGCCGGTGAGTGCTGGACTGCCCGAATCCGATCAAGGGTCGGAGAAAACCCTGGGGGCGCTGCCTTATTCGAGCGGCACGACGGGGTTGCCGAAGGGGGTGATGCTTTCGCATTACAACCTGATCTCGAACGTTTATCAGTTTCTGGGGAAGCGCGCGACTCCGCTGAATTCCGACGACAATATTCTTTGCTTCCTGCCGCTTTATCACATCTATGGACTAAATGTGATGCTGAATCCGGCGCTAGTTCTGGGTGCGACGCTGGTGCTGATGCCGCGCTTCCATGTGGGGCAACTGACGTCGCTGCTGACGGAGGAGTCGATCACGATGATGCCGCTGGTGCCGCCGGCGATGAACGCGCTGTGCCTGGCGGCGGAGGCGGGACAGTTTCCGAAGAATCACAAATTGTCATGGGTGAAGTCGGGAGCGGCTCCGCTGGCGCCGGAGCTGCCGCGAAGATTTACGGCGCTGACCGGCATTCTTGTGTGTCAGGGATATGGCATGACGGAGGCTTCGCCAGTAACACACGTAGGTTATCTGGAACCGGAGCTGTACCGGCCGGATTCGATCGGGCATCCGGTGGCGCAGACCGAGTGCCGGGTGATTGGTACGGAGGATCTGGGTGCTTCGGCGGAGAGTGCCGCGGAAGCGGCTGTGGGCGAGCCCGGCGAGTTGGTGATGCGCGGACCGCAGTTCATGCTGGGTTACTGGAAAGAGCCAGAGGCGACTGCGGCCGTGCTGCGCGATGGATGGTACTGGTCGGGGGACGTGGTCACACGCGATGCTGAGGGATTTTATCGAGTGGTCGACCGGCGCAAGGAGATGATTAAGTACAAAGGATTTCCTGTGGCTCCGGCGGAGGTGGAGGCGGTGCTGCTGGAGCATCCGGCGGTGCGGGAGTGCGGAGTGGTGGGGCGTCCTGATGCGGCGGCGGGAGAAATTCCGGTGGCGTTTGTTGCCTTGCGCGAGGGATTTGCGAATTGCAGGAAGATGGAAGAAGAGTTATGCGCATTTGTCGCCGATCGGCTGACTCACTACAAGCAGCCGCGGGAGGTGCGCTTTGTGGAGGTTGTCCCTAAGACGGCCTCGGGAAAGATTTTGCGGCGGGAGCTGCGGGAGTTGATTCGCTGAGCGCCGCCAGCAGATGGTCGCCATCAGCGGCTGAAGCGCTGTTGGACGCAAGAAGTGACATGGAATTAACAACTCACTGACAATCCCCTGACAATCTCTTCTCCGATCTATCCCACACTGCTCGCTCCTGCAGCGCGGCTGTTCCGCGATGCCGTGCTGCTTTGTCCGAAGCTCAGCTAAGAGAGGATCCTCATGAAACTATCTGACAGAGTCAAAACTTGTGTCGTTGCCGCATCGCTGGTCGCGGCCTGCGGGCACTCCGCTTATGCCCAGCAGACTCATTCAAACGCGTCAGGCAGCATCAAAGTAGTCGCATCCACGGTTCCGGAGAATGGGGATGTAAACCCCTACGGCATCGTGACCGTGCCGCGAAGCACTGGTTCTCTCGTGGAAGGAAATCTTCTGATCAGCAACTTCAACAATAGTGCGAATCTTCAGGGCACCGGCACAACGATTGTGCAGATTACCCCGGATGGAGTGGTCAGCTTGTTTGCCCAGATCGATGCCCACAAATTGCCGGGACCTTGTCCGGGCGGCGTCGGCTTGACTACCGCGCTATGGGCGCTGCGCAGCGGATGGGTGATCGTGGGCAGCTTGCCGACTACTGATGGAACCTCGGCGACGGCGCGCGCTGGGTGCCTGCTGGTGCTCGACAGCAAGGGCAACGTCGTGGAGACGTTCTTCGGTTCCTTGATCAATGGTCCGTGGGATATGACGGCATTGGATGCGGGAAGCAGCGCGGATTTGTTCGTCACCAACGTTCTGAACGGAACTGTGGGGGCAGGCGGCAAGGTGGTGCATGAGGGAACAGTGACGCGGCTGACGCTCACCGGACTGAATGGGAAGAAGCCCGAATTGCAGGCGATCACGGTAATCGGGTCTGGCTTTTCGGAGCGGACGGATCCGGCTGCGCTGGTGATCGGGCCGACCGGCCTCGGTCTCAGCCCTGGCGCAGACCTGCTCTACGTGGCCGACAGTCTGAACAATCGAATCACGGCCATTCCGGATCCGGTGTTTCGCGACACTTCCGCTGGAACCGGGGCTACTGTTACCCAGGGCGGCAGCCTCAACGATCCTCTTGGCCTGACGGTGGCGCGGGATGGCGTGATCCTGACCGTGAACGGGAATAATGGGTTCCTGGTTGCCACCACTCCTAATGGCGATCAGGTTTTTAAGAAACTGCTCGACAGCAGCGGCACTCCGCCGGGGAGTGGGGCTCTGTTCGGATTGGTGCCCGTCCCGGGCCACGGCCTCTACTACGTGGATGATGCTACGAATACTCTGAATTTGTTCCAATAAGGATTGGCACTCGCCCACCTTTCGCATGCTCACGCGGAGGGTGGGTTTTCTGTTTCTGAAAGGCACTCAAGAAATCGATTCGGGCTATCGATTTTTGGGGCGCTGTATCTTCGTTGCTATAGGGCCAGAGTTGCGTTAGTATCTCTCCCCCATGGTCCGAATCCTGCTGCTGTTTTTGCGCCGGTTATGGCTGCCGCTGGTCGTCTTTGCCGGATTCAGCCTGGTGTGTGTGCTGGTATACCGGCGGCTGGAGGGACTGAACTGGCAGGATGCGCTGTTCTGGATGATTCAGCCGCATGCGATCGATGCAAGGCGGGTGCACAATGCGACCAAGCTGTTTTCGATCTTTGTGTACGCCGGGGTGTTTGGGTTTCAGATCTGGGTGGCGGAGCGGGTAGCGGTTACGATTTTCCACCGGCAAGGGATGGAGGCTTGGAGAACTATGGTCAACGATGTCAGCATCGACAGACTACGCGATCACTTCATCATTTGCGGCTATGGGCAGGTGGGCCGGACGGTGGTGGATCAACTGAACCGGCTGAAGATTCCTTTTGTGCTGATTGAGACGAACGAGGGGCTGTGCCGCGAACTGTTGAAGGACAAAGTGCTGACCATTCAGGGAGATGCCAAACGGCACGACGTGCTGAAATCCGCTGGGATTGAGCAGGCGCGCGGGGTATGCATTGTGATCGACAACGATGCCGACAATCTTTACATCACGGTGACAGCCAAGGCGCTGAATCCGAAGGCGCGCATAATTACTCGGGCGGGGCAGTCGCGTTATGCGCAGGCGATGCGTAATTCGGGCGCGGACGAAGTGATCATTCCGGAATATGAAGGCGGGTTGATGACGGGTCGGATGATTGCCAAGTTTTATCCGGGTTCGCACCCGAATCTGGAGTGAGGGGACGCTACTTTCCGGTGCCGCCTACGTCCGCGATTTTCCTTGTAGACAGGAAACTCCAGATGGTTTCGTTGGCGTTGAGGGCGTTGCTGGTTTTGCCGACCTCTTTTTCGCTCATGTACTGCTGGCCGCCGGGCCAGGTATTGCCGCCGTCCTTGACGGCATAGAGCACTACTTGAGCGTTGTCATGGCAGCCACTGAAAGTAAAGGTTTTGCTTTCCTTCTCACCTTTCTGCAAAGGCTGGATCTTTTCCTGAGCCGGCTTTTCGTCGCAGCGGTCGAACTTGGCCCAGGTCTTGGCGCTGTCTTCGGCGGAGAGTACGTGGAACTGGCCCGGCTTGTAGGTGCCTCCTCCGTAAGGAACGACGGGGTCTTCGGTGCCGCTCAAAAACAGCACGGGCACTGGTCGCGCCGGCAGACAGATCATCGTCTTAGGCAGGGCCGCGCCTACCGGAGCGACTGCGGCCACGCGATCGGCCATTTCGCAGCCCATGCGCAGCGCCATGAATCCGCCGTCGCCCAAGCCAGTCGCGTAAATGCGGTGAGTATCTACGGAGTACTTGAGGGCGAGCTGGTCGAGCATCTGGTTGAGGAAAGCAACGTCGTCCGCAGGCTCGGGCCTGTTCCGGTGGTCATTCCCGCTGTCACCGGGATTCTGTCCTCCGCTCTGCCCGCCTCCGCCGCCTCCGCCGGGGTAGCCGCCGCCACCACCCGGATAGCCACCACCGCCCGGATATCCTCCTCCTCCGTAACCTCCGTGACGCCCATAGCCCCGGCGGGGCGCCATTGCCGGCTGCTCCTGGTGCACTCCGATATTCCATCTGCCGCGGGTAGCGTTGGGATAGACCGCAATGATGCCGTTCTTATCGGCGACGAACTGGTCAAAGTGGGTGAGCCGCTGCATGTCGTCGGGCTGCTGGTTTTGACCGGGCAGGAGAACCACGACTGGATAGTGTTGTTTTGGGTCGTAGCCCTTGGGTAGATGCACGACGTAGGTGCGGGAAAGGTCGCCGACATCGATCTTTTCCTGGACATCCTGCGCCCGCAAAGGAGCGGCGAACGGCATTGCAGCGAGGCAGGCGGTGACGCACGCCAAGCGCAGCCACAACCACGGGAGCGTTCTCGTCCCCACCCTTTCGAGGTGCATTTTGCCCAGTCTCCTTCTCGGGCTCCATCGTTAGACCCACTGGCGTAAGAACCACCAGTGTAAGCCGGGGTTGCTACGGGGACACTGAGAGTTTTGCAAAGATTTGTAAGCAGGAGCACAACTCGCAAAAGCATTGAACTTTTTCCACCGGGGTTCGTACCTGATAAGTGAAAGGCGCCTCGACGAGACGGGCGCTGGACCGAAGTTCAGGAGGGTCTATGGACGGAAACATCGTAGGACTGGCGGCGGTGGTCATGATTTTTGGCATCCCGATGGCGGCCATGTACACGTTTTTCCGGGTGCGCAAGCTGCGTAGCGAAGAGCGGTTGGCGGCGATCGCGCGCGGCATGGAAGTGCCGATGCAAGCCGAACTCTCGGAAGGGGCACGTTCGCGGCGGTCGGGGATTCTGCTGGTAGCGGGGGCGATCGGCTATATCGTGACCTTCGTTCTGATCGGACGCGTCGAGCCTGATGCGATGATCGCGGCTACGTTCGGCGTGATTCCGCTGGCGGTGGGAATCGGTTTCTTCGTCGATCATGCGCTGATCCGGCGGGACGCGAGAGTCAACTAGAGCGTTGGAAGGCCGCGCTCCGTTACTAGCTGGTCAGGAACTTGTGTTGGGCGTCGGTCAAGGGAACGACGCTCAATCGTCCTTGCCGTACCAGTGGTGAATCGGCAAAGAGTTTATTCGCCTTCACCTCGGCTAGCGTTACGGGCTTAGCGATCGGTTTGCCGACTTTAATCTTCACCTGAGGGTTCCTAGCGTCGGTGGCATCGACTGATACTACGGTCGCAGTTCCCACTGCGCTCTTCTCGTCTCCGGTGTGATAGATCACTAACGGTTCGCCTGGCTTCATGGCGCGCAGGTTCTTCACGGCAACGGGATTGGTGACTCCGTCCCAGATCGTCGTGTTGTCGCGCTGGAGATCGGCGAAGGAATAGACAGTGGGTTCGGTTTTAAGAAGGTAGTTCATGGGCAAGATTTTACTCGTGCTGGGCTAGTCTTGCTCGTCGTCTCCGATGGGCTGCCCCGGCGGTGCGGCAACGCCGGTCGCCGGCGTGAACTTTGCCGGATCTTTCTCGAAGGCATCGATGCGTGCCATGGCGGCGGTCCGCACGGCCTTTTCTTCGGGAGATTCTGGCGCCTTCGTCACTTTCGCGGACATCCACGAGCGAAGAGACAATGCCTCGGCTCGGGCCTGGGCACGGGCTTCCAAGGAAGCACCAGGGTTCGCTGCCAGCGCAAGTAGATGTTCCACTGTTGAAGCTTCAGTGATGCGCTGCGTCTCAGCCGCCAGACCGGTGGCGGGCAGCGCTTTCCACGTGGCCTGGAAAACAGCTTCAATCACTTGACCGAGGCTGGGATTCGCGGCGTTGCGGGCGTGATACTCAACCAAGCGAGAGGCGCGTTGGGGATCAAAGAGTAGAGTGAGGGTAAGATCGGCGGCCGATTCTGCGGCGCCCGTCGGATCAAAGGTGAGGCCGGTGTGTCCTTCGAATGATTCGCGGGTTCTGGGATAGCCGAAAGCGCGCGGAGGCAGAATCCGCAGCAGCGACTCAGGTAAGGTGAGAGTCTCGGGGGCGAGCGTCTTTAGCACAGCTTCGAGCGCGTTTTTCTGGTTGGCTGGATCCACGATTTTGGTTACCAGCTCGCCGTCGCCGCGGAGGGCGTAACGATAGTCGAGGCCTCCGATTTCTTTGGCTGCGGCCTCGGTCTGGTAGCGATGCAGCAAATAAAGAGGAACGAGAGTGTCTTCCAGTGCGGACATGGGCGTGTGCGACTGAATGGCGTCTTCGCCGAAACGCGACAGTGCTGCGGCTCGAACCTTGAGAATGCGATTGAGTTCCGCTGCCGGGTCGGGGCCGCTGTCCCAGAGGTGGGCATGAGGATGCGGGCTGCCGAGCGGCCGAGCATCCTGGTCGGTGATGAAATAAAGTCCGCTGGCCTGGGCGGTGTTGAGGATGTTGTCGAGGGCGGCGCGCTCATCGGCGCCCGCAGTGAATTGGGAGTAGCCGTATTGGATCGACACCTTATCCCAGGCACCGATCCCTGTCGCGTACGCGTGCGACAAGTCGGGCCTGCCGCTGGCATCGAGCGTGATCCAAGGATGGGGATAGTCCATGACCGAGGTGCCCGGCGCGATTGAGCTGGCGGCGAAATTGTGGGCCAGGCCTAAGGTGTGACCGACTTCATGGGCGGAGAGTTGCCGAAGCCGGGCCAGCACCATCTCGCGCATCTCCGGAGACATAGGCTTGCCTTTTTCGTAAGGCGCTAGCAGGGCTTCGGCGATCATGTAGTCCTGGCGGCCGCGCAGGGAACCGAGAGTGACGCGGCCTTGAATGATTTCGCCGGTGCGAGGATCGGAGACCGTGGTTCCCATCGACCAACCGCGGGTCGAGCGATGCACCCACTGGATGACGTTGTAGCGCACGTCCATGGGGTCGGCTCCGGGCGGCAGCACTTCGACACGAAAAGCGTTTTTGAAGCCGGCTGCCTCGAAAGCCTGGTTCCACCAGCTTGCTCCTTCGACCAGGGCGCTGCGAATCGGCTCGGGCGCTCCCGGGTCGACGTAATAAATGAGTGGCTTTACCGGCTCGCTCACGGCTGCGTTGGGATCTTTCTTGATCAGGCGATGGCGCTGAATGAGGCGCACGTCCAACGCACCGCCGAGTGGGGCGGAATAGTCGCGGTAGCTGGCGTCGAAGAAGCCGGAGCGGGGATCGAAAGCGCGGGGCTGGTAGCCGTCATCGGGCAATTGAATGAGTGAGTAGTGTTCGCGCAGGGTGACCGCGTGGGCATCCGGAGTTACGGTGGCTACGAGCGAGTGTTCGGCGGGGTGTTCGGTGGTGAAAGTCAGAATCGACTCGAATTCCGTGTTGAGGGGAAAGTTCTTGGTGTTTTCGAGGGCGAACGCGCTGCGCTCTTTGTCCAGCTTGTACGCGCCTTGCTTGGTGTCGACAAGCTGTTCGCCGGCGCCAAAAGAATCCTGCAGAAGAAAGTCGGTGGCGTCGATCAGCACTGCGCCGTCCTCTTCTGCCTCGACCTTGAATCCGGCTAGAACTGACTCGGCAAACGACTGTTTGACGGCCAGGTTCTCCATGGGATTCGGAGAGGACGAACGGTATTGCAGATTGGGAGCGACCAGTAGAATGCGGGGACCGACGCGGGTGAAGTGTACGATTCGCTCCTCGCCTAAGCGGCCGCGGTCCAGTCCGATGTCGTTCGATCCCAGCCCATAAGGCAGGGAAACCACTAGGAGGAAATCTTGGTCGAACTTGCGAATCTGCAGAAAAAGTTTTCCAGTCTTGGCGTCCCATGCGGTGGGGAATAGACCGTCTGACGACTTCATGCCGGCGATGCGATCGTGGATAGTTGGAGTGGACTCCGGATTCACAGCGGAAGAAAGAGCGGTCAAGAGAAGTACAGAGACCGTCACGAATAACAGTGAGCGACGGATTGGCATGGTCACCTCCAGGCAAGGGTGGAGTTAGACACTAACATTTCCTTCAAGTGCGCTGCCAGAGATTTGTTCTTCCTGTGTGTGGAACGTTCTAAGAGCAAGCTAGCTACTGGGGCTTGGCGTTGGGATCGGGAGGCGGCGTTTTGTTGTCTTTCTTCTCCTCTGGATGATCCTGGTAAATGGAGTACTGGCCTTGTGGGTGTTTCAGTTTGATGGTGATGTCCATCTTGCCCTTGTCGATGTCGTAGTCCTCGCCAAAAGTCTGGAATCCGGATGCGAGCACTTGCACGCGCAGTTTGCCGTAGGGGATGCCTTCAAAGCTGGTCTTGCCCTCGGCGTCGGTTTTGAGTTCGAGTCCGCCCCGGCTTTGCTTGCCGTGGGTGTTGACCGGGTGCATGATCACGGCGGCGCTGCGAATCGGTTTGCCGTTGTCTTCTTTGACCACGAGAAAATTCAGGACAGCGGTGGGTTCGTCGTCTGCGTCTTTCTGTGCGGCGGCAACTCCGAGCAGGGCGAGAGCCAACAGGAGGGTTGCGATCGTCCCCGTGATTATCTTGTTCTTTACCGAATTCATATCTGGACATTCTAGCGAGTGCGGCGCGGCCGCGAAAGCAAGAAGTGGAGGAGGCGTAAGTTTACGATTTCCCAGCGGAGCGGCGTTTACGCTCCGTCTGGTTTGTAAGTTGCATCAGGTCGGTTGCGACCCGAGCCGTGTTGTGACGGGCGACACCGGCCTCTTCGAGATAGTCTCCCAGAACCGGGACCACACCCAAAGCTTCGATAGCTTCGAGATCGACAACGATCTGGCATGCACCCTCGAGCGCGTATTTGGCTTTGAGTTCCTCGGAGACCGGGGTGCGATTGATCAGGGCGTAGTCGAAGAGCTGCTGACGGGCGTGGCGATTGAGAGCGCGGATGTGATCGGCGGCGGTAAGGTCGAGACTCTCGTTGGCCTGGGTCATCAGATTGCAGATGTAAACCTTGGTGGCTGGCGAGTTGACGATGGCATCGGCGATGCCGTGCACCAGCAGGTTGGGGATGAGGCTCGTGAACAGAGAGCCTGGACCGATGCTGATGACATCGGCGCTGGCAATGGCGTCGAGAGTCTGGGTCATAGGATCGACGTTGGGCGGAACGAGAAAAAGTTCCTGGATGCGGCCTTTGCTGGCGGTGATCCTGGTCTCTCCGCGGACGCGGGTGCCGTCTTCCATCAATGCTTCGAGTTCGATATTGGAAGTCGTGGCGGGATAAATGTGGCCGCGGGTGACCAGAATCTCCGAAGACAGGCGCACGGCTTCTGAGAAATCGTGGGTGATTGAGGTTAGTGCGGCTAGAAACAAGTTGCCGAAGCTGTGCCCCTCGAGGCCGGAGCCTTTATCGAAGCGGTGGCGGAACAGTTGGGAGAGTAGAGCTTCATCCTCGCTGAGGGCGACGATGCAGTTGCGGATGTCGCCGGGAGGAAGCATGTTGAGTTCTTTGCGCAGGCGTCCGCTGGAACCGCCGTCGTCGCTGACCGTGACTACGGCGCAGAGGTCGCGAATGATGGGCAACCCGGGCTGGGCTGCGGATATCTCCGCCGGAGTGAGAGCGAAGCGCTTGAGTCCTTTGAGCAGAGTGGAAAGGCCGGTGCCGCCGCCGATGGCGACCACCCGGAGACCACGCTCGCGGGTGGCCTTCTCCATCGACAAGAGATCAGAGATTCTGGTTTCCATCCGAGAATCCGGCATGCCGGTCGATCAAAAAGACTCGTCTTCCCGGAAGGAGCTTTCCAGCGCGGCAAGGTCGGCAGCGGGATCCGGGTACAACAGCTCAGTGAAGCGAGGGTCTTCTGCCAGGTTGTGGAAATCGGAGTCGTTGCGCGCCTGGTAGCGCAAACTGGAATTCAGGCGAAGCGCCTCGTCCAGATGTTTGAGCGAGTCTTCCACGTGTCCGGTGAGGCAATCGAGTGCGGCTAAACCGTAGACGACGAAATCGGTCTTGGGCGCCTGCTTGAGCAGCTTTTCGATGTGCTCGCGAGCCGTCACGTAGTCTCCCACATTCATGAGAGAAACGGCATAGTCGTAGTGCTCTTCGACACTCTTGAACTGCTGCGTAGTCGCGCGCTCGAGGTGTTGGTTGCAGATGCTGAGATGAACGGTCGCCCGGTCGGTGAGCTCTTTGCTGGGCCCGGCGAGTACCTTCTGGAACAGGGGTTTCGCCTTCTCGAACTTGTGCTCCTGCAAAGCGCGCAGGCCGGCTTCATAGTTCTGCAGGGCCTGGGCGACGCGCGGGTCGTCCGCGACGGATGACTTCTTTGGGGTAGCCTTCTGAGCCATATGGAGAATTTTTCCTGCGCTCGTCGTGATAGGGACTCCTTGGCTCTCGTAGTTCGAAGAGCCGACACTCAAGTATCACTCAAAGGGCGGGTATAGGGCAATTCGGGGGTTGCTGTAACTGGTACCGGGTTGCGAGCAGCTAGGAATTTCCACCAACTTCTTCATCAAGCCGGTCTCGCCTCAGGGATCGAAGTGTGCCGTCGCCAGAGTCGCTCACTCCGCATTCCGAAATGGGAAGTTTCGGTCACGATACGCCCATTCGATGGCGGCGAAATCATTGTATTCACGACGAGCGAGAGTTAGCTTGCGAAATAGAGTCAAGCATTCGCTCCGTGGAATACAATCAGGGGCTCTCGGAGCGGCGGGTCGACCGTGTCAAGCGCTTCCTGGTTGAACAGGGCGTTCCTGCCGCTAACATCCAGACCAAGGCGTTTGGCGAGCAACAAACCTCAATGACCGGCAGGTAAGAAATGCGGTTGAACGGAATCCCGAACTGAGCCCGGAAGACCGGCAGCGAGTACTCGGTAATATGAGGATGATTATCCTGGCGAGCAATCGCCGTGTAGACATCACGCTGAGTAACTTTGGCCAGGCGGCGCAGGAGTCCGTCCGCGAGTACCCTTTCAACGCAGCGGATTCACTGACACTGCTTAAGGAAGAACAAACGAAGAAGACCAACGCCCCCGCGGCCAAGAAAAAGGCAAAGTAGAAGGCTCAACCGTGAGCTGAGCCGAAGTTGCAACGAAAGGGGCCAGCCAAGTGCGTCACTTGGCTGGCCCATCTTCAGTTGTTGCGCTCTTGTGGTACTTGATCGAGCCGGTCATGCCAAATAACCCAGAACTCATCGCTAGTTGATAGCATCCGCCGAGTGCAGGTCGATGGACTTCCACTCACCCTTGATGATGCCAGCGCGAATCTGGGCCGCGGTCTTGCCATCTTTGTGCTGCTGGTAGGAATAATAGAGCTCCTTCAGGCAAATGGCGCATTGGGCTCCGTGTGTGTTTTCGTAGCAGCTGTGGAGGCTATTGTGGCCCATGCGGTCGCAGTGGCAATAGCAGGGTTGCTGGTGGAGCACGGTCGGAATCTTCGACGCCAGCTCGTAGGCATGAGTCTGGTAAGGATTCTTCGCGTCCGCACCCCAGAGATCGGCTTTGGTCAGAAGGGCGGGGAGTTTAGTGCCTGCGGGTGGCGGACCGGCGTTGTAGGCGGGAATGCCGCCTTCATCCTGTGTGGCGGGCCATTGCGCCGACGTAGTCAGGGTCACGGTTAAGAGAAAAATCAGGGTTCCGGCGCGGTGAATGTACTTGTTTTGAAGCGGTCGGCGCGGCGTCATGCACTTCTCCTCGATTGAGGTATTTTAACCCGCTTTTGGCCGGAGTGGTAGGCGTTGTCCTAAAGTAGGACAACGCCGAGTGGTAAGGATGGGCTGTTTTGGACACGATCTGTATACAATAGGAATTTGATGCCCGACAAGCCAACCACCGAAGCAGGGAACAGGCAGGTGCCATCGCTCCCGCAAAGCGAGCCTGCCGAATCCAACGCTGGCGTGAGGTTGCGTCCGGCATTGGGGGTGTGGCTGCGCGACCTGATTCTCTCGGTGGCCATTTCGGTCTTCATCATCGTGTTCATTTACCAGCCCGTGAAAGTGGAAGGCACGAGTATGATGCCGTCCCTCGAAGACCAGGAACGAATCTTTGTAAACAAGTTTGTGTACCGGCTGGAGCCGATTTCGCGCGGAGATATTGTCGTGTTTCGTTATCCGCGGGATCCGTCGAAGAGCTATATCAAGCGCGTGATTGGCGCCGCCGGAGACCGCATCCGCATCGATGGCGGACAGGTATACGTGAACGGCGAAGCGCTGGATGAGGATTACATTCCGCCCGCCTATGTGGACTCGCGGTCGTACCCGGAGACAGTCGTTCCGCCGAATTGTTACTTTGTCCTGGGGGACCACCGCTTGATGTCGCAAGACAGTCGCGACTTTGGTCCGGTAAATCAGAGCTATATTTACGGCAAGGCCGTGTTTGGGTACTGGCCCATGGATAAGCTGGGGAGAGTGCGCTAGGCACTCTGCTTTTTGATCCGGGATTGTGAGCCGCGAGATTTCCACATGGAAGCCGCGTTTCCGTGCTTGGCCCGGATGCCGATCCCTGATAAAATCTCTGAAATCCACACCCCGGAGCGAGAATGCAAGCTATCCTTGCGCTGGAAGACGGGCGAGTCTTCCGAGGCAAAGGCTACGGCGCCAAAGGCGAATGCTACGGCGAAGTCGTTTTTAATACTTCCATCACTGGCTACCAGGAAATCTTCACCGATCCCTCTTATTCGGGGCAGATCGTTGTCCTGACCAATCCTCAGATCGGCAACTACGGCACCAACCAGGAAGACAACGAAGCCACGCGTCCGTGGATCGAAGGGCTGATCGTGCGCGAGTTCTCGAAAGTCAGCTCGAACTGGCGCTCGCAGCAGGTGACCGACGAATACCTGGAACAGTTCAAGGTGCCGGTACTGTCGGACATCGACACGCGCGCGCTGGTGCGGCATCTGCGCGATCACGGAGTGATGCGCGGCGTGGTCTCGACGATCGAGAGCGACGCGGAGAAGCTCGTGGCCAAGGCGAACTTGATTCCCAAGATGGACGGGACAGACCTGGCAAAGGTGGTGAGCACCAAGGGGCCGTACGTGTGGGAGGTGGGCGAGCGTTCACACGAACCCGTCGCCATGGTGGGCGTAAAGGACGAACCCGCGCGCTTTCACGTGGTGGCTTACGATTTCGGAATCAAGCAAAACATTCTGCGGAAGCTACGGGGTGAAGGCTGCCGGGTGACGGTGGTTCCGGCGCAGACGCTGGCGGAAGATGTGATGGCGTTGAAACCGGATGGAGTGTTCCTGTCGAATGGTCCGGGCGATCCCGAGCCGTGCACTTATGCGGTGGACAGCATTCGGCGGTTGATGGGGAGAATGCCGATTTTTGGCATCTGTCTGGGACATCAACTTGTCGGCATCGCGCTTGGCGGAAAAACTTTCAAGCTGAAGTTTGGACACCATGGCGGAAACCATCCGGTGAAGCAACTGAAGAGCGGTAAGATCGAGATCACGGCGCATAACCACAACTTTGCGGTTGATCCGGATTCGCTGCCGGAGAGCGAAGTTGAGCTGACCCACATCGATTTGAATGACTCGACTCTGGAAGGTCTGCGGCACCGGAATCTGCCGCTATTCAGCGTGCAGTATCATCCCGAAGCCGCGCCGGGACCGCATGACTCGCATTATCTGTTTAAGGAATTTACCAAGATGATGGAGGAGTGGAAAGGGTGAGGCAACTAGTCAGCGCCGCGGGCGTCGTAGCAGTGATCGCGATTCTTTCGATTGGAAAGGTCGGTGCATGCGAATGGGCTGCGCCACCGGCGCAAATCGTTAACAGCAACTTTGTCGTGACGGTTACCGCAGGTGGCAGGCCGATGGCGGGAGTCAGTGTCGAGATCTATCAGCCGGGGCAACGGCCGGCGCACCGTGAGCCCGTTGTATCGGCCTTGACCGACGGCCGCGGTATGGCAGACTTCCAAGGATTTACGCGCGGATACTACCGCGTGTTCACGAAGCATGTCGGGATGGGTGGTGAGCCGGGGGCCTTGAGGGTCGTTGATGATGGGTCCGGCCAGTCTACGGTTAACCTGCGTTGGCCTTGGCATGGAGTTGTGGAGGTCCGAAATGTTAGCGGGGTGTTCGGCAAGGGCAAGGGGCAAGAGCCGCTCGCTGGGGCAAATGTCACTTTGACTGAGGTCGGGTCCGGCCTGCTGTTGCGCAGCACCTCAACGGATAACATCGGAAAGTTTGCCTTTGAGCCGGTATCGCCCGGTCTGTACATTCTGCACGTCACCGAACCCGACAAAGAGCGAGTGCGGTATTCAATCGAGGGCTCTATTGCCGTCGAGGTGGCTCCAAACGCTGAAAATCCCGAATTGCCGCGATTCGGACTTATACAAACTTGTGACTTTATCGGTTACAAGGACGATGGCTCGATTGTTGTGTTTTGACCTTAGAAGGAGCACGCATTTAAGGCGTCCCGTTTTAAATAGCAGAACTGCATAAATGCCCAAACGCACTGACATCTCGAAAATCCTGATCCTCGGTTCCGGGCCCATCGTCATCGGGCAGTCGGCGGAGTTTGATTACTCCGGCACGCAGGCTTGCAAGGCGCTCAAGTCCGAGGGCTATCAAGTGGTGCTGGCCAATTCCAATCCGGCGACCATCATGACCGATCCGGAGATTGCTGACCGTACTTATATCGAGCCGCTTACCCTTGAATACCTAGAAGAGATCATCCGCATCGAGCGGGAACTGTCGCCCGGCGCGGGTTTTGCTGTGCTGCCTACGGTGGGCGGGCAGACCGCGCTCAACCTGGCGATTGAGCTTTCCGACGGCGGCGTTCTTGAAAAATACAACGTGATCCTGATCGGCGCGAAGGTCGAAGCCATCAAGAAGGCTGAAGACCGGCTCTTCTTCAAGGACGCGATGCAGCGTATCGGGCTCGACGTGCCCAAGTCGGCGCTGGTGAACAGCACAAAAGATGGTCTGGAGTTTGCGGGCAAGATCGGCTTTCCCGTGATCGTGCGGCCTTCGTTCACCCTGGGCGGCACTGGCGGCGGCATTGCTTTCAATCGCGAAGAACTGGTCGAAGTGCTTACGCGCGGCCTGGATTTGTCTCCGGTACGCGAGGCCCTGATTGAAGAATCGGTGCTGGGATGGAAGGAATTCGAACTCGAGGTGATGCGCGATACCAAGGACAACGTCATCATTGTTTGTTCGATTGAGAATTTCGATCCCATGGGCGTGCACACCGGCGATTCGATCACGGTGGCGCCAGCACAAACGCTGACGGACCGCGAGTACCAGGCCATGCGCGATGCGTCGATTGCGGTGATCCGCGAGATTGGCGTGGATACGGGCGGATCGAACATTCAGTTTGCGGTGAATCCTGAGACCGGGCGCATGGTGGTGATCGAGATGAATCCGCGCGTGTCGCGCTCGTCCGCGCTGGCGTCGAAGGCCACGGGATTCCCGATTGCGAAGATTGCCGCGAAACTTGCGGTGGGTTACACGCTGGACGAGATACCCAACGACATCACGCGCAAGACTCCGGCATGCTTCGAGCCCACGCTCGACTACGTGGTAGTGAAGATTCCGAAGTGGCAGTTCGAGAAGTTTCCTGGAGCGGATGAGAACCTCGGCGTGCAGATGAAGTCGGTCGGCGAAGTGATGGCGATCGGCCGAACGTTCAAAGAAGC
>Ga0307476_10000571_pt1 | contig 27125 bp, 14 predicted proteins | sample atmos_gasesECM2C_2_FD_203314 | JGI IMG/M metagenome (GOLD analysis project Ga0307476, IMG submission 203314) | Hardwood forest soil microbial communities from Morgan-Monroe State Forest, Indiana, United States - atmos_gasesECM2C_05 | ecosystem: Environmental > Terrestrial > Soil > Temperate...
TGCGCGAAGCCGACATGTGCATGTATGCTGCCAAGAAGAAGGGAAGGAACCGCGTCGAATTCCTTACCGCCAAAACTCGCCAGAGGGGCGCTGGTCAGCGTTAACACAAGCGTACTAACGGGCATGGCCCGGTCACCTGATTGTCTGTTAGCCCAGGTTACTCAGGAACTTTGCGCGATTCGACAAAGAGAGGACGGCCAGCCTCAACATCCCCATTACACTCATCATGGCCTTGCCGCTGGGCACTTGAGTGTAGTCGCCTTGTTGCGTCAATTGACCAGAAGCGCTAGTAACCTTGCCCCAAGGGCAAACACAAAATCAGTTTCAGTGTCATGCAGGGAAAGCCGGATCTCTCCAGTCAAGGCATCTCGACGCTCCGCATCGCCGGCGCTACTCGACGATTGCTCAGTTCCGCTGCAAGGGCTTGTCGAGTGCGGCTTTGAGAGATTCGAAAGCGCGCTTCTGATAGGGCTCGGTATCCTTGCGGGTAAAAACCGGAGCTACGGTCTCGACATAGCCGCGAGCTGCCTGGTAGTCGCGATTACGATACGCGATTTCGGCCCGCTCTAAGGTTACGCCCGCGCCCCAGTCGGGATCGCCGGTGAGTTGCGCCACGACAGGTATGTCGATTTGCTGCAGAAGGGCCGAGGCTTCATGCAATTTGCCCAAGCCGATCAGGCAGCTGGCCAGAGTGTCGGCAGTGGCTCCGGTCAAACCCGCGCGGGGGCCGAATCCCTTGGTCGACGATTCATAGGCGGCGCGTGCGTTGGATTCTCCTTCGCGATAACGCCCCTCACGGCATTGGGCAAGAGAGGCGTCGGTGAGCGTGGCGATCGCAAAGAACGACAGCGGGCCTTGCTTGCGGACGGCGAGGGCGTGGATGGCTAAGTCGTCACGAATGGCATCATCCCAGAGTTCGAGGCTGCCTTCCGACTGGGCGCGCGTCGCCAGCAATTGCATGGTGAGTTCATGGTCGGGGCCGAGTTGCGATACGAATTCGGGATAAATGCTGTTGGCCTCTTTGACCGCGTCCGGGTATTTCTTTTCGATCATGAAAGCCTGTGCGAGGTTCATGCGCACGCGCAACACATGCGGACTATCGGGGCCTACGAGACGAGTAAAGGCATCGATCAGTTCGCGAAAGGTTTGCTCCGCCTTCGCGCCCTCGCCGAGGCGGATATACGAAAACCCCAGGCGTTGTTTGAAGGTCAGGCGCGCGCTCTCGTCGAACTCGGGAAGAGCGTTGGCCTCGTCGACTGCAGCCTGAAAGTTTTCTGCCGCAGACTTCGCGTTGTTATCGATCAGCGCGACCATCCCTTTCGCTGAGGATAACCAGACCGGGAGGTCAGCCCGCGGGTGAGGCAGTTTTGCAATCAGGGCCTCCTGTTGTGCGAGGATGGACTTGGCCAAGGGGAGAGAGTCCTTCTCGTAGCTGCGTGACTCGAGCGTGGTGCGTTGCAGCTGAACGATGATGGCGTCCTGCGAGAGTTCGCCGTCCGCCTGCCTGAAAAGTGCACCGGCGCGGTCATATTCCTGGCGCGCGTCAGGATAGTCGGTCCGGTTATCGAGGGCTCTGGCGATGGTTTGGCGGAGGCGCGCCGCGACCAGCGGTTCATCTTTGAATTTCCGGTCAATGCTGGGCGAGGCTTGCTTGATCGCGTCCATGAGCGACTCGCTCGACTTGCCACTCACGAAAGGATTGCCGCGGCCCAGCAGATCGTCAGAAAGAAAACGGTTGATGGAGCTGGCAATCGCGGTCTGGCGGTTGGCATTGTCGCGTTCGCGAGTGGCTCTGCGGTAAAGCGCGAAGCTGACTACGAGTCCGGCCGCCAACGTGACCAGCGCGAGCATGACCCAGGGCCGCCGTGCCTGAGCTTGTGCCAGCTTGTGCTCGGCGGTTTTCGCGCGGCGCTCGGCGACTTCCAATTCGTCGCGCCGAACGCGGCGTTGATCCAGAGTGCGCAGGCGCTCGACGAGATCGGCGGCGCTGTTGAGCCTGCGAGCAGGATCGCCGCACGCGGCATCGGCAATGTCCTCACGCACCAGAGGATCTTGAATCTCGGCTTCCCAGCCCGGTGCCAGCGGCTTGCGGAAATCGCCAATGGTCAACTGGTAGAGCATAACCCCGAGCGCATAAACATCGGCGCCGGCGCTGGGGCTTTGGCCGGCCAGAACTTCAGGGGCGAGATACATCAGTGTGCCGGTCAACTGCTGGTGGGTTTCGAGCGAAGCAGTCTGGGTGAATCCCAGGTTGGTGATGCCCAGCGACCGCAACCGCGAGGGATCGAACAACGAAGCGCTGCCGAAGTCGGCCAGTTTGACCTGCCATCCGCCGTCTACCCGTGGAACAACCAGGATATTGGCTGGTTTCAAGTCTTTGTGAAGCACTCCAATGTCGTGGGCCGCGGCTACGGCTTGGGCAACATCAACCAGCAATTGCAGGCGGAGCTCGTAGGAAACCGTGGAAAGGCCGCCTTGGAGCTCGGCCCACTCTGCCAGGTTCGAACCGGAATACTCGCTCTCCAGAAAATACGGGGCAGTCTCGAAATTCCATTCCAGGATGCGCACAAACTCCGGCCGGTCGCCCAGGGATTCGCGCAAGAAACGAGAGACGGTAATTTCGCGCTTCAGGCCTTTTAAGCGCGAACCGTCGGCGGCGAACTTGAAGACGCGTTGTTCGTGAGTCTTAGGATTTTCAGCCAGCCAGACCTCGCTGGATCCGGAAACGTCCATAGGACGCGAGAGCCGCCATTGCTCCCGCCCGGGAACCGCGTCCCCGGCTTTGAATCCGAGTTCGGGGCCGGAGGCCGCGGCCACAGTTTTGCAATAGACGGGAACGCCCAGGCGATAGCCGACGCGGGGAATCGTAACAATCGCGGGGTGGTCTTCGTCCCCCATGGCCTTGCGCAGCTTGGAGACCGCGGTCGCTAGCGAGCCATCCACCACCATGACATCGGGCCAGACGGATTCCAGAAGCTCTTCCTTGGTGACGACTTCGCCGGCATGCAGCAAAAGCTGCAGCAGGAGGTCGAGAGGCTTCGATTCCAGGTCTACTGGCTTGCCTTTGACCCGCAACTCGCGACCGAGTTCATCGAATTCGTAGTCGGCGAAGCGCCACAGGCGGCCTGAAGTCTCCGCAACTTCGCGTGCAGCTCCTTTGTAATTCATAGACTTCGACACTCTTTAGAGTTCTTAAGAATTCCGTCAGGACAGGCAGCGGGGGATAGTGCAGACTGCTCGCTCAACGGCCACTGGTAAGTGCAGACATTCTGCCACGAACCAATCTGCCGAGCACGAAAAAACTGTGGGAATGACCGTTTCGCCCGAATTCCGTTTTGTGGAGAGTCTCAAATGAAGCATCGTGGAACCATACTTTCGATCGTCGCATTGACCCTTTTGTTTGCCGCCACGGCTGCGAGTGCCCAAACTGTTACCGAGCTACACACGTACCCAATCGGGTCAGGAGCCTGGAGCGGCATTCGAGCGCCGCAGGCGATGGCACAAGGCCGCGACGGCAACCTCTACAGCACCATCGCCAACAACGGGACTGGGACTTCGGTAGACGGAACGGTGTACAAGATCACAACAACCGGAACTTTGTCGGAGGTTTACAGCTTCTGCTCCCTGACTGGGTGCGACGATGGCAACGACCCGGAGGGCGGCGTGGCGCTCGGCCTGGATGGAAACCTCTATGGGACCACGAAAATCGGCGGAAAAGACGGGGCCGGAACCATCTTCAAGGTTACTCCCACCGGGACGTTAACGACGCTGTATTCCTTTACCAACAGCACCGACGACAGCGCTCCTATCTACCGGGTCGTTCTCGGTCAGGATGGCAATTTCTACGGGGTTTCCGAGGCCGAGTACAACGGGCAATATGGAGCGTTTTTTCGAATTAGCGCCTCAGGCGTGTTCAAGGAACTTGCCGACTTCGATTACACCAACGGAAGTTTGCCCAACCTGCCGACTCAAGGGACCGACCTTAATTTTTATGGGACGGCCCAGCAGGGTGGCGATAACGGGACGAACTGCGGAGTGATCTACAAAGCGACGACCGGCGGCAAGATCACCGTGCTCCACAATTTCGCAGGCTATCCCACCGATGGGTGCCGGCCGATCAGCGTGCTGGTGCAGGGGACGGACGGCGATTTCTATGGAACGACCTACAGCGGGGGCGTCTCTGCTGCTGACGGGAACGGGAACGGAACCATCTTCAAGATTAGCCCCTCCGGAGTCTATACGGTGCTCCACAGTTTTACGTACGGAGTAAGCGGCAGCAGCAACATTTACGATGCACAACTTCCCCAGGCGGGTCTGACCCTGGGAACCGACGGAAACTTTTACGGCGTCGGGGCCAACGGCGGAATGAAAAATTACGGAGCAATCTTCAAGATCACTCCGTCGGGCACCGAGTCGGTTCTCTACAGCTTCTGCAACACGACCTGCACCAGCTTCAGCCCTGCGACGCCGCTCGTGCTGCACACGAACGGAGACCTCTACGGCAACACCAACGGAAATTCTTTGGGTGGGGCGGTTTTTTATAGCCTCAACGTGGGGTTTAAGCCGCTCATCGACCTGGTGACCTGGACCGGCAAGGTTGGCGCGACGGTTCAGATTCTCGGTCAGGGGTTCACCGGGGCGACGGGCGTGTCATTCAACGGAACCGCGGCGAAGTTCGTGAATTCCTCCGATACTTATATGACGGCGACTGTCCCGGCCGGTGCAACCACTGGAACCGTCACGGTAACCACGTTCACCAGTTCGTTGAAAAGTAATCACTCATTCCTGGTCGAGCCACAGGTCAAAAGCTTTACGCCCACCAGCGGAATCGTGGGAACCTCGGTGACCATCACAGGAGTCAGCCTGACGCAAGCGACGGCGGTGACGATCGGTGGCAAAGCGGCAACTTTCAAGGTCAACAGCGATACCAGTGTCACGGCGACCGTACCCGCTGGAGCGAAAACCGGCGCGGCGATCAGCATCAAGACCGCGGGCGGGACCGCCGGCTTCGGCAAGTTTGTGGTCATCCCCGAAGTCACCAGCTTCACCCCGACGAGCGGCGCAGTGGGAACGTCGGTAACGATCACAGGAAACAGCTTCACCGCTGCCACCAAAGTTACGTTTGGTGGCGTCACTGCCACCAGCTACAAAGTGATCAACGATGCCCAGGTGGATGCGCTGGTCCCGACGGGCGCGGTGACCGGGCCCATCGCGGTCACCAATGCGGGCGGCACGGGAACCAGTACGACAAGCTTTACCGTCACGCCGTAGCCGGTTGTCTGGTCGCCCTGGTGCAACGAACGGGTCTATTCTTCTCTGCGGGGATGTGGAAGTCTGCATCCCCGCCTATCCGCACTTTGTTACGCATGCCGAGCGGAAAATCCAACCTCAGTCCGGTGCCAGCGGAGCAGCACCAAACTGGTCCTAAAGCGACTGGATGGATGTGCGCGGGGATTACGGCACATCGGAGCTTACGGCAATGCCCCAAGTTTTTAGCAGCCACTCGGGTATGTAGTACTTGTTCCGATTGTCCTGGCACCAGCGGCGCAGTTCGCCAGACTCCACATAGGTCGGCGCGGTCAGACCCAACTCAAGGGCGAACCTCTCGAACGCGGGTGGCGTGTCGGGTGGAACGACGGCAAGCCCGCTCGTCCAACCCGTGTTTCGGTGCCTTCCATTCATGCTTATCTCCCTCGATGTTCGCGCAGATGCTCACACTCCGCACCTGTGCTGATGTCTTTGACTTTTGCTGTGAAACGGATTCACGGATTCTCAACCGGTGGACGCCACCTGTCTGTGGCCCATTCGTGAAATGCTGTCACACGATTGTGCCAATGAGGCGGTGGAGTTGTGCGGGCCGGGCCGGGCTATGTGGGAAGCATTTTTTGCAGCGCGGCCGCTACAGCACGTGCTTGCTCTTTCGTGAGGGTGATCCTGCCTGCTTCGCCGGAGTCCAGATATAGACCAATCGTCCCATCAGGGGAAGCCATCGCCCAGATAAGATCCGTGGCAGCGCCTCGCAGAATTGGTTCTTCTTCCATGCCTGCATTCTAACCGCGCAAAGATCACCGACGCGCGGTGGGCGAGGGTGAAGAGGGCGGCGTAAAGCTACAGCATCTTCCGTATTGTCCTTAGACGTTTGGCCCGCTTAGTTTCGGAAGAGCACGCCCAGGCGGTTATGGGTTAGCGTCGTCCTTTCCCGGTTCGGCATTCAGACCCTTTGACCGCCTTCCAATTCCACAGCCTGGGTTTAGATCTTTTGGTGGGAGACCGGTTCGTGGTCACTCCCCTCACTCGGAGTTGACATGCCAGATGTGCCAAACATCCGCGAACCTTCTGTCCCAACTTGGCCAATCTGCAGCATCTGCGGCCAACCCGTGAAGGTTGAGACTACCAAGACGGACGAATACGGGCGTGCTGTCCACGAACAGTGCTACCTTCTCAAGGTTAAACTGCATCGCGCCACATCTTAGCTTCCTGATTACCATCGACCGAGGCCGAACTGCACAGGTGAGACGCGAACTGCTTCGCGACTGCGTTGAAGTGTGCCCCGTCTGGAAACTGAAAGATAAGGTTGCAGTCTCTGCACTGCAGGAAACGTCCTTCGGGGGACATTAGAACGGCAATGCGGTGCGCGGGAGGCGGCGGAGAACCACTGGCCGACATGACAGCGTCCATGTGCGTGTTACCTTCCGCACAGATGTTCGGCCCGCATCTGCGCAAAGTTGAAGTTCGTGGGCTGATGCCCGTCGAAGAGGCGCTACGAGATTATCGGCGAGGCGCAGCCGCCCGTCTCTGGCCCATTAGTGAAAAGCTGCTACACGATGGTGCCAGCGAAGCTGGTGAAATTGTGCGCAACCGTACGACTTCCGACTTGGCCCTCGCGGTACAATCCCCGCCGGAATACCTTCCCCCATCCGTTCGGAGGTCGCCGGGAGCAGCCGGGCAAGGCCCCCTCCGGCTGGACGATTCGTCAATGAGTGTTATGGGGATTTATCACCAACTGGCAATAACGTCGAGTAGCGACGACTCGTCCAGAATGTGTTCTCGGCATTTCGCAAACCCTTTTTCGAACTCCCATTATTGCCAGTGACCCGGCGCTGAATAGCTGATGAGGCTCAACCCACAGTTCGGCGAGGTGGCTTGTTAACAATTCCAATCGCAGTTGCGTCTCCCTACAATTAGAAGGTCTCATGCAAGGAGGCTTCGTAATGAGGCAAGCAACGCGAGTGCACTTTCCTCGTCCGCGCAGAAGAACTCTCGCTGCGTTCTTGTGTCGCACGGTTCTCCTTTCTGCTGGCATAGCCACAGCGCAGCAGAAAATAGACCTCGACGCGGCGAATCGGATTCGCGATACCGCCCTGAATCACTCTCAAATCATGGAAATAGTTGGCTATCTCACCGACGTCACCGGCCCGCGCTTGACCGGTTCGCCCAACCTGAAGCGAGCTGAGGAGTACGCTTGCGACAAACTTCGCGAGTGGGGCCTTGAGAACGCACATCTCGAAGCCTGGGGACCGTTTGGCCGTGGCTGGACGCTGGAGGGTTTCACCGCGAATGCGCTTTCGCCTCGGTTCAGCCCGCTCATCGCCTATCCGAAGGCATGGAGCCCCGGCACGAACGGCGCGGTTCGCGGTGAAGTCGTTTTGCTCGACGTGAACACTGTGGCCGACCTCGACAAGTACAAGGGTAAGCTTAAGGGAAAGATTGTCCTCTTCTCGCAGGCCCGGCACATCGATCCTCTCTTCGACCCACCAGCACATCGTCAGACCGACGAAGAGTTGCTACGTCTTGCTAACGCCCAACCTTCGGGCGAGCCTCGACCCTTCCAATTCACGCCTGAACAGCGGTCGACCGAAGAACTCAACTATCGCAAATGGCAGTTGATCCAGGACGAGGGCGCCGCAGTTGTCTTGCAGCCGTCCTATCGGGATGCGGGGACGGTTTACGTGACTTCAGCCACCGTACCGTATCCGCCGGATGTGCCCTTTGAAAAACGTGCCCACGCCTGGGATCTCAGCAAGCGGGTGGTCCCTCCGCAGGTCAACGTTGCAGCCGAGCAGTACAACGGAATCGTCCGTTTAGTGATGCGCGGGATCCCCGTCGAGCTCGAAGTGAACATCGCCGTGCGTTTCTCCGATGAAGACCCCATGAGCTACAACGTCATCGCCGAAATTCCCGGTAGCGATTTGAAAGACGAAGTCGTGATGGTGGGCGGCTCAATCGACTCCTGGCACTCAGCCGTGGGCGCCACCGACAATGCCGTCGGCGCAGCCACTGCGCTGGAGGTTATCCGCATCCTGCAATCCCTGAAGCTGAAGCCCCGGCGCACCGTCCGCATTGGTTTGTGGAGCGCGGAGGAGCAGGGAACACTGGGTTCTCACGCTTACGTGGCCGACCACCTCGGACGGAAGGTGAGCGCAGCAGAGGACCAGTCCGGTCATGCGCACTATGAGTTCAAGCCGGAATATGAAAAGTTCGACGCCTATTTCAATTTCGATTACGGTACCGGCCGTATTCGTGGACTCTACTTGCAAGGCAACGAGCCGGCCCTGCCGATTTTCCGCGAATTGCTCGATCCATATAGGGATGTCGGCGCTTCTACATTGTCTATGGCTGACATCGGGGCCACGGATCATATTCCGTTTGATGAAGTGGGCCTACCCGCCTTCCAGTGGATACGAGACTACATGGAAGGCGACAACACGCGCTCTCCGCACACGAACATGGACACCTACGACCACGTCCTCGAAGACGACCTGAAGCAATCCGCCGCTATCGCAGCGTCACTCATTTACCAACTCGCTATGCGCGATGAAAAGATTCCGCGCAAGCCGCTGCCTCCTCATTGGCTGATTTCCGTGCCCGGAGGAAAACCTTGACACTCGCAGATTCCGGGCGTCGAAACTAGCAAACTACCGGAACCGCTCGCATTGCGCGTGGGTTAAATCCCGGGTGACGGGCAACTCGGAAGTCCGTTGTTGCTAACAGGCGTAGCGCTCAGAACCATAATCAGTTGAGTATCAGTGGTTGCCGAGGTTAACTCGATAGCAAGCCCCGTGAAATACGTTATCGAGTTTAGCCTCATAGCGACCGTTACCGATGCGCCAACCTGTGCAATCCCTCGGGACTATGTAACACTTGCCGTATGACACAGCCCAGCCTCTCCATCCCCCACGAGCAGCGCAAGGTTGAACGGTTGCTCATCGCGTTGGCGAAAAAGCAGCCGGTATCCGCAAAGCCCGCGCCGATAGCCTTCGGGCACTCCGCAACTGGCACCGATAATCCGCGCGTCTTTTTCTCGACGTAGTGATTCGCCGCCTGCGTCGCCCTCGAAATCTACGCCTTAATTGGCGTACTCTCGGAGCTCGGAAGTGTCAGCTCGAACGGCGTGTCGCGCACCATGTCCGCAGCCGGTCGAAGGAGGATTAGCCTGGTGCGGAAGGCGCGATGGGCAAAGGCGAGAGGTCATGCTCCGAGGCCGAAGCGCACGATCTCCGCTGCAAGCCGGAGGAGAATCGCGACGGCGCAGCGAGCGCGGTGGGCGAAGGTGAAGAGCGCAGCGTAAAAAGCTCCAGAAGGGAGTTCGGAGGCGGACGGTGCGTTTGCCTGCCGGGGAGGTCGATCGAGCAGACTTCTCGCGTCGCTTGCAAAGGAGAGCGTCATTGAACGGAGTTTTCACGATGGCCAAACTTGATCGTCAACTGGGAATCCCAGATGTTGCAAGAGTTTCCGAAGGCAACGGTGGGTTGGCGCGAGTACAGATCACAGGCCCTTTCGCGGAGGGGGAGATGTATCTGCATGGCGCCCACGTGACCTCGTGGAAGCCCGCGGGCCATGACGAAGTGCTTTTCCTCAGTACGAAAGCCCGCTGGGAAGAAGGCCAGGCAATCCGAGGGGGAATCCCGATTTGTTTTCCGTGGTTCCGCGGCAAGTTGGACGACCCGCACGCTCCTGCGCACGGATTCGTGCGGACAAAAATGTGGCAGCTCGAATCCATCATCGAAAATGAAAACGGAGTTGCTGTGACCATGTTCACCCAAAATGACGAGCACACTCGGAAATGGTGGCCTGGAGAATTTCACCTCGTGCACCGCGCTACATTTGGCTCGGAGCTGCGTCTGGAGCTAGGTTGCAAAAACACAGGGACAACACCCTTCCGCTTCGAAGAAGCGCTCCACACCTACAACCGGATTGCGAATATTCAGGATGCGCGGCTGCAGGGACTCGATGGTGTGAGCTATCTCGACAACACTGAATCGAACAAGGAGAAGACCCAGCGCGGTGACGCGACCGTCGCATCAACGACCGACAGGGCCTACCGCAACACTCAAAACGAGGTTGACCTGCTGGATCCGAACAAGAAGCGTCGAATCCGACTGCGGAAGGAACATTCGCTCAGTACGGTGGTGTGGAATCCTTGGAGCGGCGGGGCTGCGCGCTTGCAAGACCTGGGCGATGGCGAATGGCGGCAGTTTCTCTGCGTCGAGGCCAGCAACATCCTGGATGCTGCGATCAATCTTGCACCGGGACAGGAGCACAGAATGGCCGCGGTTCTCACGGTTGAGAGGTTCTAACCCTGAGCTCACCGGCTTTCGCGTTTTCATTTCTTTTTCCGGCAGGGGCGCTTTATTTTGCTGTACCCATAGCATCGATTGTGGTTCACTGCCGACGCCTTATTGGGAAGGTGGCGATGGCCCAGAACAGTCGCGCCTGATTCTGGACAACCTCTACAGACGGCACTGCCTTCGCCGTCATCGTTCGCCCCACTGTTAATCCGTACGCTGACGGGATAGCAGTCTGGCGCGTGAATTACGCAGCTAAGAGTGAACTAGTGAAATTGGGATTGAGGAGATGGTTCCGCAGCGACTGGTGGCAGCTGAGAACGCGGTTATGAATTAGAAAGATGCGGACAAAACCACTACAAGTGCGAGGTCTAGATAACTTCAGCTATCAGTTGTAATTAACCTACTTTACTACCTCCCTTCCAAATCAGAAGCGATAGATTCCCGCGAACTCCATCCGGCGCGGCTGGGTGAGCGTTTGTGTGTAATTTCCGAACGTCGTGGGCACATCCCACTCGTCCTGCATGGTGAAAACATCAAACTTGACGTTGTTAAACGCATTAAAAATGCTCCAACGCACTTCGAAGTTCTGCCCCTCGGTAATCTTCCATCGTTTCGAGAGATTCAGGTCCGTGGCCATGAACCCGTCGCCACGCACCGGGTTGCGAGTGCCGCTCTCTCCCGGATAGGCATAACCGAATGCTAATCGGGACCCGCAAGTTGGGCCACCCGGCGCGCCGCAGGTGGGATTCTTGAAGACGTTGACCGTACCAGTGGGAATTCCGTTGGTGCCGGTGCCACGGGTAGTTCCGTTTCCGATCGGTGCACCGGTTAAGTCTGACCACCCCATTTCATCCCAGTTTGTCGGCCAGACGTAGCCCTCGAAGACGCTGGCTGGGAAGCCGGATGTCCAGCGAGTCGTTCCGCCAATCTGCCAGCCGCCGATCGCGGCATCGAGTCCTTTTGAGACGTTCCCTGCGACGGCCCGGCCGCGGCCAAAGGGCAGCTGAACGATCCAGTATCCGTTGATCTGATGTCTCAGGTCTGAGTCGCTCGGGCCATACATTTCAGACGGGCTGAAGGGGTTGATCACACTATCGGTCAGATACTGGGCACCGCGTTCCGCCATGGACTCGACGTCCAAGGACTTCGAGTAAGTGTAGTTAAGGCCAAACATCACGCCGTGGGACATCTGCTTCTTAAGACTGACCTGGAGTGCGTTGTAGTTCGACCAGGCAATCGAGCGCCAGTCCCAGAGAGAGGAATACTGGCTGTTGAAGTAGCTGAACAAGCCCCCCTTGGGAGTCACCGGGAAGCCGGCAGTGTCGATCAGGTAGATCGCGGTAGTTTCGTTGTATAGGAAGCAATTGGGCCCGAAAACGTCATAGATCGCCTCGAGCATGTTGGTGGTTGAAGCACCGTTCGAGCACAGCGTGTAGTTACCGGAAGATGACGGCGCCATCGTGTTTTGCCAGTATTGGGCGGTGGGCCCAATCGTCGAGGCGCTAATGGCGCTGTCGGGAGTGTTCTGGCGGGCCAAGCTCGATAACTGATGCGCCGCCTGGTAGTAACTGACTCCAGACTTCGGATCGACGAGGTTCCCTGGGGCGCCGACGTCATCGAGCACGAGCAGGCGATGAGCGAGGTGGCCGACATAGGCCACGTCCAGGGTGATCCCACCGGGCAGTTGGCGTTGTATGGAAAAGTCTAATGCGTACGAGTAAGGAGTCTTGAGGGACTGGTCAATGCCGTTCGTGATTGCGAGCAGGCCTGCCGGAGGGGTTTGTGGGAAAGTGATGGTAGAGGGAGGGATGAGACTCGACGAACAGCAGGTTCCCAGGAATGAGAGCGGAATCGAGTTCATGTCGGACAAGCTGATACCGAGTCGAGGCGAGCTGGCCACCGTCACACCCTGGGCGGGATTGTTCACTCCAGTCGAAAGTCCGTACTCGCCCCCAGCGCTGTAATACTGGGCGAGTTCGGGTCCGAAGTTCTGGTAGTACATGCCGGCGCCGAAGCGAATCGAGGTCTTTTCTATCCCGAAAAGTTTGTTGAAGAAACCAGAATCCGCGTGCGGAGTGAACGCAAGGCCCACCCGCGGCGCAAAATTCTTGTTCTGGACACTGTATAAGCCAGGCTTGCCGTACGGCGAACCGGCCGGTCCGAAGCCAATGAGCGCTCCACCATCGACTTGATTGTCGGGGATGCCTTGCGCCAGGTCACTCGCACGCTGATTGAACCAGCTTCCCATGTTTACAGTCGGTGCGACCTCCTGCCCGGAGGTCTCCGTCATCGGCGTCATGAGCTGATAATTCAGTCCATAGGTGAGGGTGAGGTTGGGCCTTATCTTCCAGCTGTCCTGAAAAAAGAAGTTGTAACTGTCGACCGCCCAGTGGCGGCGGATCGGCAGGTTCTGAGGATGCGTAGTTCCCTGGGTGCTGGTTACGTCGTAGTTGAAAACGCCGTCCACTTCGCTCTCGATTCCCATCATGGCAGCCAAGGGAAAGTCATAGGTGTGGTTGAATCCGGGGCTGATGGCGGGGAAAGTATCGGCGGGCGTGCAGGTTGAGCCGCCCTGTGCGATACAGGCGGGATTCAAAGGGTCATTCAAGTTAGCAAAGCCCCCCGGAGAGACCCAGTCGGCATTGGTAAGGGCGTTGCTGAAAACAGCTCCGTAATTGTAAGTGTTCAATCGCGAGAGCAGAAAATTGAAGCCGAATTGGAAGCTATGCGAACCTTTCGTCCAACCGACTGTATCCACAATGTTGTGTACCGGGGCAGTGTCGCCATAGGAATAAGCAATATCCTGGCCCAAATCGCGCATCTCCACCCACGGCTGGTTGGAGTCGCCGCCGACACCGACGCTGTCGCGGGTCAGTCCATAGCGGAGATTGTTGACCAGATGCTCCCCCCAAAGACTCGTATAACCAGCAACGAAGCCCTTGGCCAGACTGAGAGATGTGGTCTCAGGCGGCCGGCCGGGAAGAAACGGAGCATTGTTGTAGTGAGAATCAACGCCTGTGCCACGGAAGAAAAGCGTGTGATTGCCGTTTTGCGTGATCTTGTAATCCAGACGCCCGATATACCAATTCTCGCGCGTCGTCGTCGGCGCGGCGAAGCGGTAGCCGGCGTAATTCGGGGCGTCGCTGAAGTTGGGATCGTTAGGCGTAGGGTAGGTTTGGAAATAGGCCAACGCTCCCTGGCTCGGACCGATCCCTAGCGGGTCCATCGCCGCTAGCTGTGTTGGACCCAGGGCGTAGCTGCCGGCGGGAATGTTATAGGTTTTGCCGCTCGCTCCTGTGACAGTCGTTCCATTACATGCAATGGGGTTTGCGCCAGGGTCCGACAGAGTTTGGTCACATTGGTACTGGATGATTCCGTCCTGCAGCAATGCGCTGGGAATGGCTTGTTCTATGCTTTGCCCGACGTTCTGCCGGTGGCCTTCGTAGTTGAAAAAGAAAAACAAACGGTCCTTCAGGATCGGCCCGCCGATCGCCCCGCCGTAGTTGTTCCAGACCAGTTGCGTGGGCTTGTTGGGCAGGTCAGAACTCAGTTGAGACTCTTTCAGGAACCAATCGTTGGCTTCGCCGAGGCCGTTGCGATTGAACTCGTAGAGCGAGCCGTGAAACTGGTTGGTGCCGCCCTTGGTGACCATGGCGATTTGGGCTCCCGAAGACCGCCCCTGGCTGGCATCGTAGTTGGATGTCGTTACCCGGAATTCCTCGACGGAGAACGGCGTCGTCGGCAAGATGCCATCAAATGCGAAACCCGCAAACTCGTTATTATTGCTGACGCCATCCAGCGAGATGTTGTTTTGATCGCTGCGCTCACCGTTGACCATGCCGGCGCGCGTGTCGTAGGCACTCGTCAGGTAGCTTTCGTTGTCACTGGTTAGGGTGACACCCGGCTGCAGACTGAGCAGAAGCACCGTGTTCTCGTGGTCCAGCGGGAGGTTCTCGATTTCGTTCGTTCCCATCGTGTTTCCGACGCTGGCGTCAGTCGTGTTTAGCGGAGATGCCTCAGAGGTAACCGACACTACTTCCTGGATAGCGCCGACCTGCATCTGAATGTTCGCGGTCTCCGGCAGTTCGACACGCAACACCACGCCATTCTCCAGATATTTCTTGAAACCATGGGCTTCGACGGTCAGATTGTAGGTCCCGGGAAGCAACTCGACAAAAGCATAGGTCCCGTCACCACCAGTCTGGGTTTGCCGGGTGAAGGTCGTGCTGGGATTCACAACAGTGACTTGCGCTCCACGAATGGCCGAACCGGAAGGGTCGGTCACGGTGCCGCGAAGAGAGGTGGTTGCCTGCCCCCAGCCGATAGAGGCGCACAGACTGATCGTACTGAGAATCAGGAGTTGCGAGAGTCGTCGCATATTGCCTCCCACGAGTTGTCAGCCCCAAAAAGAGTCTGTATACAGAGAAAAGATCGTTAGTGTCAAGATTATCTTTTTAATCTGCAACATTTGTTTCTACGCAGGATTCCGTCAGCCACGAAGGTGGCAGGTGCTGCTAACTTCCGGAACGGGTCTTGGGTTACTACTCGGGATACCAACGGAATCCATGGCGTTGTTCGTAATCCGCTTTTGTGAGAATGCGAAGTGTGCGCGCCTTGTGCTGATGCGCGCAAACGGTGAGCAAAACATTAAGGAAGCTCATGGGGGCTGCGTAGGAGTTGCCCATATGCGCTTCCACTGGCGTCAGAAAGCATTCATCGGCAAAACGCGCGATCGGCGAAATGAACGTGTCTGTGATGCCGACACAATAAGCCCCGTTGGCATGCGCTTGCTGCAACCCTTCGACGGTCTGCCGCAGACCGCGGCGAAAACTGAGCGCGATAACCAGATCGCGGCTGCCACAATTGCGTGCAGCATTGACGCTGTGACCCGGAGTGGTTGCTGCGACAACTGGAAAGCCCAGCAGAGTCATCCGGTAGTCAAGAAAATACACCAAGCTAATTGCTAGGTCCCCGCCCAAGATAAGAATTCTGCGCGCACCATGCAGCCGTTTTGCCAGCGCCGCCACCCGCTTCAAATCGAGCGCGTTGCGCAGCGCGTGAAGGTTTCGCAGGTCTTGCTCCAGCGCCATCTGTCCATGCGAAAGAATGCTGGAGTGTGCCCGTTTGTCGTCCCGCATGCTTTCTAAAGACGTTGCTTTTGCGATCGATAGATCGTGCAGGTACGCTTTGAACTTTCTGTAGCCGTCAAAGCCGAGGCCGCGCACGATTCGCAGGACAGTCGCGGGATCTGTCCCCAGCCTGGCGGCAACATCGCGAATGCTTAGCAATACGTAGTCGCGGGGATGCTCCTGAATCGGCCTTACCAGTTCGCGCCGTTTCTTGCTCAGGCGCTCGATTCGTTCCGCAAAACTCGGGACATGATCTCCACTACCGTCTTTCAGATGCGAGTTGTTCATGCTGCACGCTCTCTGTGTCGAACGTCTTCGGCGGTGACAGATGCAGGCGTTGATCTTACAACACGGATGCCGCAACAAACGTAACAGATAGCGGAATAAGAAAAACAGAGACTAATGCGAACACGAAGCGGAGCGTGGTCTCTCTCGGAAAGGATAATCGTTCCGTTTTTTATTGGATCACAGGGAGGGAAGCCAGCGTTCCAAAAACGTCGGCGTTTCGCTAGATTCTCGGCGCGTATCTCTTCTCCCCGATTTCCATCCCAGGTCGGTTTACCCATTGAGAATTTGACTGCCACTGGATGCTCGTTCTCGGCGCACGTTCCACGCTCTCCCTCAATGGTTGTCACCGACCTTCGCAACTGAGCGGCAAGGCCCTATCGACACTTTGATCGGCATTGTTCAAGGCGTATCCGTTCGGCCCGCGGACGTATGCGGTGGCTGTTAACTGATCAATCTGGCGAAGGAGATGTCGCCTCTTGACAAGGAATTCCGGAAGCGGCTGACGACAATCTTCGATGGCTGGCGCGAGACCCGTTGCCTCCGCTTTGCGAGAGGGCCAAGCTCGCGGGAAAGGTTTGCCGCGGGCCTGCAGTTCAGTGGTTGCGAAAACACCATACTGTGCAGCGATCTGCCGCCTTGGCAGGTCCAGTGTACTACACTCCGATGCACGAATCAGCCCGAAAACTGGCGCGGGGCGGGCGAAGTGGCCGTGCCCCTTAAAATAACTGCACCAGTGCGTCCCTTGGAATTCGACCATCGAAGAGCGAACAGCAGAAGTCCTGGAGTGGTTTCTCTCAGCATGTCCAGATCTCCGATCGGAACTTCAGCGAATGTGCTTTTCCAAGTGCCTCGCATTCTGAACCTCATCGGCCGTGGCAGGTCGCCGTAGTGCTCGCATTCGCCTTCTCACCACCCGCTGGATCACTATGTCCGGCGGTCCGCCGAACTTCGACGTAGATCTGTGATCCTGCGCCCGCCCACACTTTGCTCGAAATCGGATCAAAGGGTTTCGTTTCATGGATTGACTCCTTGGTAGCGTGCTAAGGAATCAGCAGGTCTTACTGCGTGCGGACGCAGCGAAAGCCCAAGTGATTTGTTCCGGTGTCCGGATCTCCCTTGCCCCGCGCTCCGGCAATGTAGCGTTCGCAATACTGTTCGGTGCAAAGAAACGATCCACCTTTTTGCACACGCTTGGCTACGCCCGGCTCCTGCGGATCGAAACTGTCAGAAGGCCCTTGCGGATTCGTGGCGATCTCTTCGCGCGCGAGTTGTGTGTAATAGTCCGGGCGATACCAGTCCGACACCCACTGCCAAACATTCCCTGACATGTCGTACAGGCCAAAATCATTAGGCGGGAACGATGCCACCGGCGCTACGCCAGGGTAGCCATCTTCGGCCGTATTCTTGTCGGGAAAATGTCCCTGAAAAGTGTTCGCCATCCACTTGCCTTTTGGATTGCGATCATTGCCCCAGGCATAGTTTTGCCGGTCGCGGCCACCACGCGAGGCGAGCTCCCACTCCGCTTCGGTGGGAAGACGCTTGCCCGCCCATTTGGCGTAGGCCACAGCGTCGGCCCATGCAATTTGCACAACCGGATATTTCTCTTTACCCTGAAGATCGCTATTGGGGCCATTGGGATGGCGCCAACTCGCACCGCGCACAAACCTCCACCAGACGAGCGGATCCTCCAGAGACACCGGGCCGGCGGGAGGTGTGAAGACGACGGAGCCGGGCGCCAAATCTTCAGGTGCGAGGCTGGGAAATTCTTTCGGATCGAGTGGGCGCTCGGCGACGGTTACATAGCCGGTGGCCTGCACAAAGCGCGCGAACTCTTCGTTAGTGACGTCGGTGCGGTCGATCCAGAAGCCTTTCACTTCCACCTGGTGAACCGGCTGAGCGTCCTCCAGATGGTTGGTTCCCATCCAGAAGCGACCGCCCGGTATCCACAGCATACTTGCCGTCGCATCCTGTGAACTGCCGTCACCTGTAATCGTGAGCGGATCCCCTATTGCCGCTGTGCGCGATGTTGCTGCGTGTATGGAATGACGTGACATTCCGCTATCGCATTGTGTCGGGCCGCTGCCCGATGTAGAGGCATTCTGAGTTTCAGCGGACCGATTCACGGCTATCCCGCAGACGCAGAGGAGTAGCAGAAAAATACCTCCGATGCGAAAGGGCAGAGCGGACAAGAACCAGCGCGATTGTTTCCGTTCCGACATGATTACTTCACCCAATTACTTCACCCAGTTTGATATTCACGGCGTTGATGATCAGTAAAGCTACTGACCCTCGCCGCTCTTGGTTACATCTTTGACCGCATCACAAAATGGCTTGGAGTCTTTTGTGTGGTGAATTCGGGCATGAAATACGTCGTCCCATGTGATGTAAGGATAGAGATGATGAGACTTGGCCTGTTCTTCGAACAGAGCTGTTAGTTCAGCCAACTTCTCCGGATACTTCTTTGCTAAATCGATTCGCTCCGTGTAGTCCTCATTCAGGTTGTAGAGCTCCCAGGCGTTTTCATCAAAAGGTTGTTTGCTTTGGGCGTTGCCAGTGACAAAGCTGTTTGGGTAAGCCAATTCAGCTTTCCACCCGTCGTGATAAATGGATCTCGCTCCATAGATGTAGTAATACTGCAGGGTGTGTCGGGAAGGTGCCTTAGGATCATCAATCGAATAAGCCAATGAAGTTCCCTCAATGGCCTGCTGTTGGATGCCTCTGATCTGCTCGGGCGCCTTGATGCCCAGCAGATCGAGCGTGGTCGGAAGAATGTCGATTACATGGCTGTATTGGGTGCGAATTCCTCCTTTATCCTTAATTCTCTTCGGCCAGAAGATGATGAGCGGATTTCGAGTGCCGCCTTCACTGTTCGCATCTTGCTTCCAGAATTTGAAAGGAGTATTGGCGGCCTGCGCCCAGCCGAGCGGATAGTTCCCCTCTTTGGCGGCGGGCGTACCAATCTCCCCAATCTTGCCCAAGTTATAAGAAATGAGTTCTTGTTCAGTCAGATTCTTGGCGCAAAAAGAGCGATCAATATCCCCGTTCAAACTGCCTTCTTTGCTCGCCCCGTTGTCGCCGATCATGACGAAAACAAGCGTGTTATCCAGTTGGTTGATCTCTTTCAAGTGATTGATCAATCGGCCGACCTCATAATCGGTATACGTCAGATAACCCGCATACACTTCCATGAACCGCGCATAGAGCTTTTTCTCGTCGTCTGACAATTGATCCCAGGCCTTGATGTCAGGGTTGCGAGCGGGAAGTTTCGCATCGGCAGCGATAACGCCGAGCCTCTTCTGACGTTCAAAAACTTCCTCACGGTAAGCGTCCCAGCCCTTGTCGAATTTGCCCTTGTACTGATCGCTCCAGTATTGGTCTACCTGGTGGGGAGCATGAGTGGCGCCTGGTGCGTAATAAAGGAAAAAGGGCTTGTCCGGAGCCGCCTTCTTCTGACGATCGATATAACTGATGGCTTTGTCTGTGATCTGCGCGCTCAAGTGGCGGCCATCGGAACGGACATGAGCCTGATCTTCCACCAGGTCCGGCTTGTATTGGTCGGTTTGCGAACCAAGGAATCCGAGGAAATGGTCAAAGCCTTTTCCCGTCGGCCAATGATCGAATGGGCCTGCATCCGTTGCCTCTTCGTCCGGGGTCACACCATATTTTCCAACGGCGAATGTGTTGTAGCCATTGTCGCGAAGAATCTCCGCAATGGTCCCTGCCGTAGGAGGCATCCTGCCATCCCAGCCGGGGAATCCGGCCGACAGAACCGTGTGTGAAAATCCGGAAACGTGCACCGATGCGCTGTTACGGCCAGTCAACAGCGCGGAGCGGGTTGGTGCGCAGATCGCGGTCGTATGGAAGTTCGTATAGCGCAACCCACCGGCGGCGAGGGCGTCGAACGTGGGAGTCTGGATGAGCCCACCGAATGTGCCGGCAGCGCCAAAGCCCACATCGTCCAAGAGAATCCACACCACGTTTGGGGAGCCAGCCGGTGGTTTCACAGGTTCCGGCCACCATTCTTTCGACTCGGCGAGGGTTCGGCCAACGACTCCTTGATAGGGCCGCGCCTCTTGAGCGTGCAGTGCGAGTTCCGCACTCGATGCAAGTATTAACAACGAGGCCAACACCCTCAATACGTTTTTCCCGTTCATGGATCTCCTGTTGGTCTGAGTCATTCAGAGTTGATTGTTGTTAAGGATTGTTAATCGGGCAGCGATCAATAGCCGTGCTACCGCTCTGCTGCCGGAATTGCTTGCTGAAACTGCTCACTTCACCATCGGGCCGTTGGCCGCGAGTTCGCTGCCTTCCACCTTTGACTTGAAAATGGGCCACAGCAGTTGCGCGTACCACTGATCTCCCTGGTAGTGCGATATCCCGTAAGACTTCGGATATTTGCGGGAGATAAGCGCCGTCCCAAAGATGACGTCCCATAAGAAAAACATGTTTCCAAAATTGCCTTTGTAGTAGCCGACGCCGTCATCGGTGGTGGCGGCATGATGAGCATGGTGCGTGGCGGGCGTCGAGATTAGCCGCTCCAGCACCCAGGCCACGGGATGCAGCAGCTTGTACTTATAAAAAGGCTTGTCCCACGGAATGCTGGAATGCGCCAGCGTCGTAATCACGCCCTTAAGCGCCAGCACGATCAGAGCCGGACCACCCAGACCCAGATAAACCAGCGCAGCGACCAGATAAATCTGCGAAAAGAAAATTGTGTAAATCACATTTTGCCGGCTCGCCATCGCCATGCCCATATAGGCCGCCGAGTGATGTGTGCGGTGGAATCTCCATAGCCACGGTACCTGGTGATGCAGCCGGTGATACCAGTATTGCGTCAGGTCGTCGGCTATGCAGATGATGAAAAATCCCCAGAAAAAAGGAACCCATGCGAAGCTGTTCTTCAGTCCGGGCAGCACAATCGGCAGAAGCTTCAATCCCACATAGGTAAAAAACGGCCTCAGCACGATGTGGGACGCTGCGAAACAGGCAATGTCAGTGGCCCGTTCGGTCTTCGTCCAGCGGTTTTCGTACAGCCCGAATGAAAACTCCCCGATCCCCAAAAGCATCACAAACAGCGTGAGTCCATAGTCGTGCAGCGGACCAAGTGCGTGCTCAAACCACTGGTAGAAGCGCAGCAAGGGAACCGTGGTCTGTGCCGTCTGCTGCCAGGGTCTCTGACCGGTGATGGAAAACGCGAGAAACATCAGGACGACCGGCAGTGTGTAGATCAGCAGACTCCACAAGCCGTTGCTGATGAGTTTCTGTCGAACGTCAGCATCCATTTTCATAAGTACAACCTCCCGTCATTTGGCGCGTGACGAAACTTGTTCCGACGCGGAATCTCGGGTAAGCACTTTGCGGGTGAGATAGAGGCTGCCCACCAGAATCAACAGGGGCACGACCGTGGCCACAATGCCCACCAGTATTTTCTTTCCTAACAGCGTGAAGTCTTGCAATCGCATCGCATGCCCTTCATCTCTTTGTCACGGCTCTGCCGGAGATTCCGGCGTCTAGAAGTTGAACTTCATCGCCAGCTGAATCTCTCGCGAGATGCGTTGGAACGTTGTAGGAGAACCCGCCGAGGAAATCGTCCCGTAGGCGGAGCCAGCCGTGATATTCGGGACAAGCGTCGTGCTGGTTGCGGCAGGGGTGAGGGCGACCGCCAACGGATTGTTAAACTGCGGAGTGTTAAACAGATTGAAGAACTCCGCGCGGAATTGCAGGTTCTTGGATTCAGCCAGCTGGAAGTTCTTGAAGACCGAGAAGTCGATGTTCTTCGTCCCCGGCCCCTGAAGGATGTTGCGCCCGGAATCTCCCCACTGCCCGTTGGCCAGCGGCCCGGTTAGCGGAATGCTGACAAAAGCGGAACTGTCGAACCATTCCTGTAGGGTGCGCTTGCCCGGTGACAGCGATCCGTTGCCGAAGCCGGGAACGGTTTCTGCCCTGGGTGTCAGTCCGTCGCCCACGCCGTTCGCCGAGGCGACGGAGAAAGGCAAGCCGTCGAAGTATTGCAGAATCGCGTTCAGCTGCCATCCCTGCACCCACGGGTTCAGCTTGCCGTCCGCTTTAAATGGCAACTGATAATTCGCGCTGGCCACAAAGCGGTTCGGAATGTCCAGGTCTGAGTTTCCATAGTCGGCTCGGAGGTTGTAGGGATTCATCGCGTTGCCAGTGGCGCTGTTAGTACCGGGACTGCTCGTGTTTTCGTCAAGAGCGTGACTGTAAGTGTAGGAAGCGAGGAAGCTCAGCCCGCGCGCCCGCCGCTCGGCCGAAACCTGCAGTCCGTTGTAGCTCGAAATCTGGTTGGTTTGCAGTTCGAATATCTGGGCGAAAAACGGGTAGGGACGCCCAACCGTCACGTTCGTCGTGTTCGGCGAACCTGCATTGATGTCGACCAGGTCGTCCAGATGCACCCCCTTGGTTCCGACATAGGCGAAGCTCAGTGTCGTCGAGGGCACCAGCTCTCTCTGGATGGTCAGGTGCCACTGTTCGCTGTACGGCGTCTTGGCGTTCGGATCCTGAGCGTATACCGGTAAGCCCGGTGGCAACGCGCTGGCGTTCGTCGCAGGCGTGTGAACGAACCCGGCGGAAGCGTAATTAAAAGGAGCGCCACTGCCGCCGGGGGCGCCATATACCGACGAGTTGTTAAACGCCCAGTAGTCGAGCGCCGGCGCGTTGTTTGACAGGCCGTCTGAGTTCGTGACGTTGGGCGCGGAATAGTAAATGCCGTAGCCTGCATGGACCACAGTCTTGGGAGTCACTTTAAAGGCAAATCCCACGCGCGGCATGAAGTTCAAGTTGTTGCCATTCGCACCGCTGTGCGGAACGCCGTTCGTCCCCACTTGGTAGAGTTGCGTTGTCGAGAGAGAAGGAACGAAGTTGTACATCCGGTTTTCAACTTCGGTCCATGGCCAGCCCAGGAAGTTCTCGTAGCGGACGCCAAGGTTCAGTGTCAGCCTGCTGTTGACCTTGTAATTGTCCTGCCCATAAAAAGAAAGGTCCGTCTGCCGGAATCCGAATCCGTTATTGCCGTTCGGGAATGCGTATACCCCGGTCTTCGGCGCTCCAAAAAGCAGATCCGTCCAGGCCAATCCGCTATAAACGGTACCGAAGGAGAAATCACCGTGCTCGTCGTTGGTCTGGAACATGTTGTATTCCAGTCGAACCAGTTCGAAACCGATATCGAGAGAGTGCTTTCCGCGAACGAGGTTGACGTTGTCGTCCCACTGATAGTTGTTGGTTCCAATCTGCGTGGGACTATTTCCCGCATCGCCGATCGACGAGTCGCCGGCAAAGCTCATCACCGGAAGTCCGTCAGACGCCGGATTTCCGGCAACTTCAACTCCGGCAATGCCCAGCTGAGTAGGGAGGTTCAAACCCGCATCCCAGTTCTCGGCGTAGACAAAGAATCGCGACCAGCCAAAGCGCGCCGAGTTGATCGTGGTCGGGGTAAAAATGTGAGTTTCGCTGATCACCGCCTGATGAGTCGGATCCTTCGCCGGTCCGCAGATGACGTCGCCCACCAACGGCACCGGCAGAATGCCGGGCTGCGCGATGTTGTCCCGCGCCTGGCTGTAGCGAACGAATCCGCTGTCAGCATCGGAGAAGCGATGGTCCACTTTTACGTCGAAAGCGTCTTCCGTTACCGCCCGCGTCGGATTAAACAGGAAGTTGTTAGCGGTCGTCGCTCCCGCGATGTTAGGCGACGCGCGCTGCTGAATAAAACTGAGAATGTTGGCGCCAGTTTGGTTGATGGCAGGGTCGCCCAGCGGAATGAAATTGTTCGCGTAGGGGGTGCCGGTGATAGGATTCTTGATCGCCTGCGGATACGCAGAGAAATCGTAACCGGTGCCGGTCAATGTGAAATCCGGCACGGTATCGACATCGGTCAATCCCTGGCGCGTGCGTTGTCCGGAGTAGTCCGCAAAAAAGAAGGTATGCGGATCATTTCTGGTGAAGAGCGGCCCGCCGAAGGTGGCGCCAAATTCATTCATCTTGAAGCCTGGTTTAGCGGCCTTGTCAAAATAATTCTTGGCGTCCAGAGCTGAATTGCGGAAAAATTCAAACAGCTCTCCGTGATAGTGATTGGTTCCAGACTTGTAGATCAGGTTGATGGTGCCGGCATTCCCGCGCCCGTAACGCGCATCGGCGTCCGTCGTCTCCTCCGAGAATTCCTGCACCGCGTCGATGGGCGGGAAGATCACAACGGCGAGACCATTGTGGTTTTCGTTGTCCCCAATGCCATCCAAAAGCAGGCGATTTTCCTGATAGCGAAGACCGTTAAAGGCATAGGACGATGGCCCCCGCTGTTGCGTATAGGGAACGCTAACGATCTGAGTTTGTGCCGGCACCACCCCGGCGCCTAGGCCCAGCAACTCAGCAAAGTTGCGGCCGTTCAGAGGAAGATCCTTGACTGCTTCTTCGCTGCGCAGATTGGAGACGGTGGAGGTCTCGCTCTCCAAGAGCTCGTTGGTAGCCTCGACCGTGACGGTCTGAGTGCCGGCGTTACCCACCGCCAGCACCGCGTCGGCAGCTGCTCTCTGGCCGACTTCCAGCCTCACGTGCTCCTGAACTTTCCCAAAACCGGTGGACTCAAACTTGACGGTGTAATCTCCGGGATCCAGTGGCGGCGATACATAGAGACCCTGCGAGTCGGTGACCGTGCTGCTCGTCAAGCCGGTTGCTGCGTTCCGAATATTTACCTGGGCCTTGGCGATTACCGCGCCCGAGTTGTCCCGCACCACACCAGTGATAGTGCCGGTTTCGACGATCTGTGCCCGAAGCGCGACTGCACCTGCCAACAGCAGACTGAACACTACGACACGCCCCAATTGCGTCATGACAATCCCCTTTGATTGCGGATCACTTTTGACAGCCGGTCCGTTTTTGAGCAGGGAACGCCCACGGCTTTAGCGTTCTCGTTTATTCACAGCGAAACAACCGGGAGACAGCTAGCGCACTAAACTACTGTTTTCCTCGCAGCCCGGATCATGCGTCGTGCCCGACCGCTGATGATCCGGGTGCTACATCGCAGCTTCATGGTAGAGGTGGCCATACGCTATCGCGTCTTGCGATCGCAGAAGGAATATACCTTCAGAATGTCTAGTATGTCAATAGGAATACTAATTAAAATACTGTTACAAGCAATCGAAAACTTTGCATCGAACGGTGCACGGGCCGGTAAGAAGAACGACTCGGGGAGGATCGAGCAGGGATGATGAGTTATGGAACCGTAAAAGAAGATGCCGGGCTTGTGGATTCATTGATCCCGGCCACAATTCTCCTGATTTGGTCGCTGCGTCGATCGCGGGGAGCTTCCTGCAAGAACAGACCAAATTCTCGCACCGCTTCGTCCCTGCGAGCGAGACCTACGAGGGTATTGGCTCGGACCAGATGTACATCTGGAAAGTCCTTGTGTAGTTCGTCCAGTTCGCGCAACGCCAAAACCAACCGGCCTTCCCCATACAAAGCCTTGGCCATCTCCAATCGTCCCTGCCAGAAATCAGGACGCATCGCGAGAGCCTGTTGCGCGGCCGCTTCCGCCTTCTGGAAGTCGCTAACTGAGTTATACGCGGTTGCTAGTGCCAGGTAGGCATTCGCCTCGGCAGGATTAAGCGTTTGAGAGCGCGCCGCATCTTCGATGGCTCCGTTGAAATCTCTCGACGACAGCCGCAGCAGAGCCCGCATGGAGAATGCTGCCGCGCAGGTCGGGTCGACTTGCAACGCATAGTCGACCTCTCTCTGGGCCCCGGCAAAATTCGACTCGCCGAAATTCTCTTGCGCCAACTTCACGTGGGCGCGCGCCTTCGCCGGCACGCGCAGCGCCTGCGCGGAAACGGTATACCTCCGTTGTGCTGCATCGACATCAGCGGCAAACGGCAGCGCCATTGTCACTTCACGATCCGCCTGATCGAGAGTGATGCGCTCATCCCCGATCTGCAATTCCTTCGCCGCAAGAAGGACGTATTCACCGGGCTTCGCAGCCGTGGTGATGGCAAAGCTTCCAGTGGTGTCCGTAAAACCCGTCCCCATTTTGATCCCGCTGAGGTCTCGCACTTCCACTGTCGCATGCGCGATTGGGTGCCCCTGCGCCGTCACGATCAAGCCGTGAATGAGGGTACGACGGTCTGCATCCGGAGTTTGCGCAACCGTTCGTAGGGAGGTCAGAACGAAGAGCAGGGAGAGGATCAGGCAGGAAGGAAGGGTACGTCTCTTAAAAGAAATCCAACTAAATCGATCCGCTTTCTTGTTATACCAATGGCACTTCGTACGTCCGCGGTAGATCGACCGACGGCTAAATCGAGAGTCCGCGCCCATCTCGCGGCCTCATAGCTGCACGGTTGGCATAATTCAACAGCTACCCTCCAATTCAGTCCTTGCCCTTTTGTAGAATACTCCATATTTTGCCCCGCTCAAACGAGATATGGATCGCAATTGCAGCCAAACTCTTTTGCACCCGCACCGCGTTAAACTCTTGCTCTTCATAGCCCGAAACCCTGGTTGCCGGCCAGAGCATCAATCGTAGCGTCGTTTGACGCTCGCCCTGTGGTCTGCCTAGTGGCGAGAACGCGATGGTGTATGGGCAAGCTGGCTCGCAAAACATAAGGTACACTCCCCGCACGCTGCATTGGCCGCAAAGCCGCCGTTCATCAAGTGAATAGACAAAAAATGTCTGATCGGCGCCATCCGTGCCGCGTGTTTTCAGTCAGTTACGGTTGAAGATTTCGCTGTCACGGCACTTTCAGGAAGTTTGAGAAGCGGACCGACAGCCAGAGAAATACGCGGGAATCAAAAGGGAAGTGGTTTTTCAAAGCGGGGGCGTAGTTCAGCTGGTTAGAACGCTCCTTTCTCACCGTCACAATGATGTAAGGGATTTAAAAATCAGCAACTACAAGCAACATCTGTTCGCCTTGTCACGGTGTCTCCCATTTCCCCGCATTTCCGAAGACGCGGAGAGGGCTGCGCATGGTCATATCCACGGTATGTGACACTAATATTGCAATGAAGAAAATTGGTTTTCTCTCATTCGGCCACTGGACAACTTCACCGCAATCACAAGCACAGTCCGCCGCTGATGTGCTTCTGCAATCGATTGACCTCGCCATGGAGGCCGAGCGACTAGGGATGGACGGAGCCTACT
>Ga0307476_10000572_pt1 | contig 27094 bp, 21 predicted proteins | sample atmos_gasesECM2C_2_FD_203314 | JGI IMG/M metagenome (GOLD analysis project Ga0307476, IMG submission 203314) | Hardwood forest soil microbial communities from Morgan-Monroe State Forest, Indiana, United States - atmos_gasesECM2C_05 | ecosystem: Environmental > Terrestrial > Soil > Temperate...
GCGATTCTGGACTGTGTGAACTCAGCCCGAACCACCGTGCAGGATGTGAATTTCCTGGCAGTCTGCACGTGTACTGGCTACGTGTGTCCGGACGTGGGTAGTCGTCTCATTGCACATATGGGGTTCAATAACAGGGTGCAAAGGGCGTCCATTACCGGCCTTGGATGTGCGGGTGCGCTTCCCACCCTGCAGCGGGCAGTCGATTTCGTGCGCGCAAATCCAGGCCGCCAGGCACTGGTGCTGGCCGTCGAGATTTGCTCGGCTTGCTATTACGTCGATAACACTCTCGAAACTGTTGTCGGTAACGCGATTTGCGCCGATGGCGCCGCAGCCTTCCTGCTTACCGCCGGGCCGCAAACCAATCGCAAATATCCGCAGATTATTGACTTCACCCTTTGCCGGCGTGATCTTCGATTCGGCAGGAAATCTCTACTCAATCCAAAGAACGGACGCGAACCTGGGGCAGTCGGCTTGAGCGCACCAAGTCTACATGGTCGTTTGGAGCCGACACAGTTATTATCTAATCAGGCGGCCGGCAATTCGCAATTCCGTCACCATCATTCCGCCGGCGTGCCTAAAACGCTGAAGGCGGGTAGCAGCGCACTATTTTTTATCACTTCCCACGCCCCATTACCAAACCGCTGCCCTACCGTGCCGTAAATGCTTCGGCTGTTCATGTTCCACGAGTCGGATGCGTCTTGCGTGGCTTTGTCGGTGCTCGCAACCAGCCAGTACTGCACTCCCTTTTTCACCGTTACTGTTTTCTTGAGTCGAGCCAGATCGAGTTTGCAACAGCCTGGGAACGGAGGCAGATTCACCAGGTTCCACGTCCTGATCGCCGTTCCAGGCGCGCCGCTACTGTCGTGATTGAGGCTCAACGTGACGCCGTTTGTGCCTCCCGCCGTCAGGATAGCCACCTTGATGAGTACAAGGTTGAAGTTACGCTTGGGGGTGAACGGGGTCGCTGAATCGACTTTTCCACCCGCCACCTCAGAGCCTGTCACCGACCACCCGATGCCAGGGAGGTAGACATTTGTCCCCGTGCCGAGATCGCTGTAGATGGTAACGAGTGACGCGGGGTCGGCGGCGGATTGCTCGATCTTCTGAGGATTCGGGTGAAGAGCAACGGTCATGCTTCCGCCGTTGATTCTGATGATTCCCTGACCATCCTGAGCCGCGATGGTGCCCAGCGCGACTAGCAACACGGCGACCCCGAGTAGCATTGATGAAATGGGAGAGCGTTTCATAAAGTCCTCCTGGTATGGGTATTCGCTCGCTAGTCGATAGGGCAAAAGCTCGGGGGGAGAAAGCCGTTTCATGTTTGCCCCACGGCTGAGCGCTCGTAATTATGTTCTTCTCAGGGAAGGGGGTCAATGCCAAAACCATGATTTTGGCAATCTTTCAACAAATTCTTGTGAATCGGATCGCGCGGCCAGAGCCAACTCCCTTGCAGCCCAGTGCCCTAGGTTCGCGTCCGCTTTTTCATGGACCGCGACGGAGTATCTCCTTACGCAGTCTCCTGAGAATGGGCCGAAGGTCTCCATTGACATCTTGCGCCGGAGGGGTAGGATGGTTGGCGTTCAACAGGAGACGGATTCATGGCAAATCGAGGGCAACATCGGGGCGGGATTTCGAGCATACGTCTGCGAACGGCACGTGCCGCGCTGGCGTTAGTGGTTGTCCTTGTGTTAGGGGTAGTTACAATCCAATCGGTGCAAGCGCAGACGTTCAAGGTGTTGTTCAACTTCACAGGTTCGGCGGACGGGGAATCTCCGTACGGCTCTTTGGTGCGCGACACAGAAGGTAACCTGTACGGCACCACTGAGGCCGGCGGCGCCTCTGGCGCAGGAACAGTTTTCAAGGCGGATAAGAGCGGCACTCACACGGTGCTGTACAGCTTCAAAGGCGGGTCAGACGGAGCCAATCCCTACGTCGGCGTGATCCGGGACGCGGCGGGCAATCTTTACGGCACCACTGCGAATGGCGGCGCTTCTGGCTTGGGAACGGTGTTCAAGCTAACAAAGACGGGCAAGGAGAAGGTGTTGTACAGCTTTGCCGGAGGATCAGACGGGTGCTATCCCTATGGAGGCTTGCTGCGGGACGCAGCGGGTAATCTCTATGGCACCACCGAGGTATGCGGCGCTTCCGGCGTAGGAACGGTGTTCAAGCTGACTAATACCGGCAAGGAGACCGTGCTGCACAGCTTTGCCGGGGGATCGTCGGACGGGGAATTTCCTTCTTTTACAAGTTTGCTGATGGATACGAGCGGCAACCTCTACGGCGTCGCCGAGCAGGGTGGCACTGACAACCTAGGGGTTGTATACAAGCTGAGTAAGAGCGGCAAGCTTAAAGTGCTGCATAGCTTCGCTGGGGGAACCAGCGACGGATGCGATGTTTTCGGAACTCCATTTATGGACGCTGAGGGCAATCTCTATGGCACCGCCAATGCCTGCGGCTCCGCCCATGTCGGTATAGTGTGGAAGGTGAGTCAGAAGGGCAAGGAGACCGTGCTGCACACCTTCACTGCTGGGTCGTCGGACGGAGCGGAGCCCATCGCAGGTGTGATTATGGACGCGAACGGCAACCTGTACGGCGACACTTACCAGGGCGGCAGTGCCAACCTGGGAACGGTCTATAAACTGAATAAGAATGGCACACTAACCCTGCTGCACACCTTCACGGGATCGGACGGGGACTATCCCTACTCGGGTTTGGTGCGGGACGCTACTGGAAATCTCTATGGCACAACCTTACATGGCGGCAGCGGACAGCAGTGCCAAAACGGCTGCGGAACTGTGTGGATGCTGAAACCGTAGTCACGATAGGAAGAGCGTTGCCGATGGCCCAACGTGAAATCTTAAGGTCCAACAGAATGCAGCATCTACCGTGGCGATTTCAGATCAACTCTCTTCGACGGATGGCGAAGCTCAAACAAGCATTTGGAACTCGTTCTGCCGATGGCATTACACCCCAAGAATTCGAGCGATGGATCGGAGAGCATGCAGACTGGCAACCCGCCACCGCGAATCGCTACAGGGCGTGCTGTCTCTAACCTATCGGTTGGGCTTGCAGAACGGAAAGGTGGCTCAGAACCCTGCTCGAATGATGCGTCACCGCCACGAGAACAATGCTCGACTCGGCTGGCTGACCCCAGATGAAGAAAAAGCCTTGCGAGTCGCGATAGAGGCCAGCCCTCGCAGCATTTGCCAGAGTTAGATATTGCTCTTTACACCGGCTCGCGTCGGAGCGAGCGATACCGACTGACATGGAAGTCCGTGGATTTCGAACGGCAGATTCTCACCGTCGCTCAAAGCAAGAATGGTGAAACTAGATACGAGTTCAAGTGCCACCAAAACTGCCACCGACACTATTTCGAAATCTGCCAGCCCGCTTTCTTCACGGCTGGGTCAAACCAGCGACGTGGGCCTGAGTTGCGATGGCGGCGCCGCAGTCCATCGTGGTGCAGTAAGTTCTATACAATGCTGCGATATGACATTAACGCCCGGGTGGCGAAACTGGCAGACGCACGGGACTTAAAATCCATTCAAAGCCAAACAACACCGAAATGCGTGGTAGCGCACAATTATGCAAAACCTCGACATTGCCGAGGCGTTCCCGCAGTTTAATGAGCGCACCTGAGCGCATAACTCTGCACCAACTCCAAAAGCGAAATGCCACCAGAAGTGCCACCACAATTTCAGTCCAGCATGTTTGTCTTTTTGTTGTGTAATCTCTTCAGTGCCACCCTTCTGAGGATGCGGTCCTTGCGGCTATGTCCCGGCTATGGGCACAATTCTGGGCACAGTAAGAATTCGACGCCACAGAACGGCAGTAATAATGCTCTCCTATCGAAATGCACGGAAGATAGATGGTGGGCAGTGCAGGACTCGAACCTGCGACCTCCTGCTTGTAAGGCAGGCGCTCTAACCAGCTGAGCTAACCGCCCCTTTATGCGCGCGTGAGAGCATCGGCACGAGCGACCCTTGCAGTATACGTGAGCGCAGAAAGGGCGAGCAATGCGGCAGGCGCTTAGCTCTCAGCATTCAGCACACCCTGCATTCAACACCGGTTCAGCATTTGAACCATTGGGTCTCAGGACTGAGAGGCTCCGTGGCTGACTGCTGATAGCTTCCTTTTGCTAGACTGGCGCGTGCGACGTTTGATCGTCAACGCGGATGATTTCGGGCTCACGCAGGGAGTGAACCGAGCCACTGTTGAGGCCCATTGCGACGGCATTGTCACCTCGGCAACTCTCATGGCCAATGGCCGGGCATTCGATGATGCCAGCCGGCGCGCAACCTCTACGTCACGGCTGAGCGTTGGCTGCCATGTCGTGCTCGTCGACGGACTGCCCGTGCTGGGCGGTGGACAAACTCCCACGCTCTCGAATAGAAAGTTTGACGACAGGCGCTTTTACGAGAGTCTGAATGGTTTCGCCGCGCGCGCGGTGAGCGGCAACATCCATGCGGATGAGATTGAAGCCGAAGCCACGGCGCAAATTCGCAAGTTGCAAGCGGCTGGCATCGTGGTGTCGCACCTGGATACGCACAAGCACACTCACATATTTCCGCCGGTACTGCGCCCCTTATTACGTGCAGCGCGAGCCTGCGGAGTGTCGGCGATTCGTAATCCATTCGGGCCCATTCACATATCGATCGTGGCTAAACAGCCAAGCTTGTGGAAGCAGTTCGGTAAAGTCACCCTACTCAGCGGGCTGGGCAAGACGTTCCGAAGATCCGTCCGCGATGCCGGTATGCTTACTCCCGACGGAACTGTGGGCATTGTGGCTACCGGGGCAATGAACACCCGCCTGTTCGAAAATATTGTGGACAGTCTCCCGGATGGCACTTGGGAACTGGTTTGTCATCCGGGATATAACGATGCCGAACTCGATGGGATCCGAACCCGTCTGCGCGAATCCCGGGCGGTGGAGTTGCAGCTGCTGATTTCGCCTGAGGCGCGTGAGATATTGGCTCGAAGCGGGGTTGAACTGATCTCGTATCGCGACCTGGTGTAGGCGGCCTTGCACCTGTGTCCCCGAACGTACACGCCCTTTGGATAGGCTCTGGATGCCAAATTGCTGCAACAGGGGGTCAATCGCCAAGTTATGATATGCCAGTCCCTGAAGATGCAGTACAAGGCACCGAAAAGCATGGACAGAAGACCAGAAACCCGGGTAGCGACCGTCATCCTGGTACGGGTGTGGGGCATGGATGCGGGCGGCCGTCCTTTTTTTCAAAACGCCAACGCCACGAATGTCAGCAGCGAAGGCGCAACCTTCACAGGGATCAATCATCCGCTGAAGGCTGGGGATGTGATCGGCGTGCAATATGGCGAAAAGAAGGCGCGGTGCAAAGTAGTGTGGGTCATTGACAGCGGCGTGGCCAGGCAGATTGAAGCGGGCGTTGAGATTCTGCCAGGACAGCAGAGCCCGTGGCTGGAGCTCACCAAGACCGATAAATCCGCAGCTTCTCCCGACAAGAACAAACGGCGATATGTCCGCCATAAGATTTGGTTCCCCTTGGAAATTGGGTTCGAGGATTCGCGGCGTACTCACATGCAGACTAATGCCACTGACATTGGCGGCCGCGGCTGTTATGTAGAGACCTTGCTTCCGTTGCCGCTGGGGACAAAAGTCAAAATCACGTTCTGGATGGACTCCGAAAAAATTCAAACCAGCGGCGTGGTGCGGGCGAGCGATGGAGGTGTGGGCATGGGCATCGAGTTTACCCAACTGGATGATTATGTGCAGGAGCGGTTGCAGCAGCATCTTGAGAAACTCGACGCCGGGCTTACGCGCAACGATTCCGCCAAGGGGGCGGCCAACGCAGATTCGTAGTCCTGATTCTTTCTCTCTACTTTCTCCGCCATCGACTTCCAAAATCTGAATCCCGGCGCACCGGTTGCCATCGAATCAGAGAGCCAACGGGCTGGTGCTAAAAGGATCGGGATGAAGATTGGAATCACCTGCTACCCAACCTACGGAGGCAGCGGAGTCGTTGCCACCGAACTCGGCGTTGAACTGGCCGAGCGTGGACACGAGATCCATTTCATCTCTTATGCCCAGCCGATCCGCCTGACTGAACTTCATCCCAATATTCACTATCACGAGGTGGACGTTTCGCGATATCCCTTATTCGAATATCCTCCATACGACTTGGCGTTGGCAACGCGCATGGCAGAAGTCTCTGAGCTCTATGCTCTCGACCTTCAGCACGTGCACTACGCCATTCCGCATTCGGTGAGCGCGTTGTTAGCCCGCCAAATGCTGGCCGCCAAGCCGAGGGGACAGAAGCTGCCTTTTGTGACCACGCTCCACGGCACCGACATTACACTGGTCGGGCTGGATCGCTCTTATTTACCAATTACACGTTTTTCCATTGAACAAAGTGACGGCGTCACTGCCATCTCGCAATATTTGCGCGAGCGCACGCTGCGCGAATTTGATGTCAAAAACAACATCGAGGTGATTTACAACTTTGTGAACTGCGATGTTTACGTCCGTGATCCGGGAGCCGCGCAGCGGAGGGCCGAGTATGCTCCAAACGGCGAACGCATCCTGGTGCATCTGTCCAACTTTCGTCCGGTGAAACGCATCACCGATACCATCGAGATTCTGGATCGCGTGCGCAAGAAGATTCCCGCCAAACTGTTACTGATCGGCGACGGTCCGGATCGCTCGCGCGCAGAGTGGCTGGCGGTGCAAAAGGGAATCCACAACGATGTGCTGTTCCTGGGCAAGCAGGACAACGTGCATGAGAAGCTTGCCATCGCGGACTTGATCGTGATGCCAAGCGAGTTGGAGTCCTTCGGCCTCGCGGCTCTCGAAGCCATGGCGTGCGAGGTCGTGCCGATCGCAACCCGCGTGGGCGGCGTGCCTGAGGTGATCGAGCACGGCAAAAGCGGGTATCTGGCCGACGTTGGCGATGTCGACACCATGGCGCGATATGCGATCGAATTATTAAGCGACGAGAGCCGACTACAGGAAATGGCGAAAGCTTGCCGCGGAGTAGCGAAGTCCAGATTTTGTTCTTCGAAGATCGTCCCGCAATACGAAGAGTTTTACCGGCGCGTGCTGGAACGTTCTTCGTAGAGTGCGGCTGGAATCGAACCTTCACTCTGCAGAATCGGCAGACGCAAACGAATCAGCGTACCTTTGCCTTCATGGCTGTCGATCGTCATCCGGGCTGTTTCTCCGTATAAGACTTTTAAGCGCTCGGCTACATTGGCCATGCCAATTCCTGTTCCTCCCAATCCCGTGGGTTTTTCCAGAAAGTTCGCAGCACCCATACCAACACCGTCGTCTTCCACTTCGATAATCAGATGAGAGCCAGTCAACCGGCTGCGCAGGAAGATGCTGCCGCCTTCAACCTTGGAGGCGAGACCGTGCTTGATCGAGTTTTCCACCAGGGGCTGAAGAAGCATGCTGGGTACCATCACGTCGAGAGACGCGGGCTCGAGCTCCTTCGTGACTTGCAGCTTGTCCCGGCCGAAACGGACGACTTCGATATCGAGGTAATTGTCGATGAACTCCAACTCCTCGTGCAAGGGTACGAAGGCGTCGCCGCTGTTCAACAGTCGTCGCAGAATCGTGGCCAGCTTGATGATCAGCTCGCGCGCCGTATCGGGATCGAAGCGCACCAGCGAGGAGACAGAATTCAGGGTATTGAACAGAAAGTGCGGATTGATCTGGTTTTGCAGAGCCTCCATGCGGGCATGCAACAGCAGCCGTTCCTGTTCTTCGAGCTTGATCTGGATACGAACGCTGTTCCAGATCTTAAGTTCTATGCCGATCGCCGTAACCGAAGTAGCGTAGATCAGCGCCTCGACCCACAGGTTCGGACTCTCCAGGCTGAAAGTAGCGTGCGGCAGGAAGCGGGACATCTCTGTGTGCACGAAACGAAGCGCCACGATGGTTACGAAGAACATGATCTGCCAGTCAAACAAACGCGGAGTCGGCAGGTTGCGGCGGATCATTCGATAAATACTCAGATCGATAAAGGGAGAGAAAGACCATATGTCTTCCCGGTCTTGAGTGAGGGCGCGCAGTTGTCCAGCGACAAAACCCACCAGCAGATTGAACGGAAGAGTAGCCCATTCGCCGTGCAAGAGAGCCGGAAGGGCGATTAGCGCGCCTCCCACCATACCCGTGAAACGCCCACCGATAACGCCAAGCAGGACCGTGGTTTCAAAAGATAAATCGCCTGCCAGGAAACTTGTCTGAATAAAGCGGACCCACACCCCCAAAGCCATCGGAACGCCGATCCACAGAATTAGGTAGACGCGATGTTTTAGCGTGCGGCTTTCTCGGAACAGAAGAGATTTGAACTCGACCGAGCGGACGAGAATGCTGGCCACCGCAGCGGCTACTCCGAGCTTCAGGAGCAAATTGATGAGGATGAGGCGTTGTTCCATTTTCAACCGAATGAAGAGATCCGCTGTGGAGAATGTAGCACGGCGCTTCCCGTGAGGACAGCGGCTCTCGCGCTAATCAGACCGTGGAAACGCAGCTCGCTACGTTTCTGGTTACTCGCTCAGCCGTGCCCCATGCTCGGCAAGGGCTGCTTCCAATCCTTCGATTTGCGCAGGTCCGCCCTGCGCCATGTCCTTGCTTCCGCCGCCGCGCCCACCAAGGCGCGCCAACGCATCCTTCATCAGCGCTCCCATGTCGAACGGCTGCCCGGGAGACTGCGCAAATACCAATGCAGGCGGATTGGAAGTAACGCCCAGCAATGCAACTACTCCCGCACTCTGACGAGTCAACCTTTGAGCCAACAGCTTGATGAATGTCAGGTCGCGATCGGGAAAGGTTTGGATGATGATTTTGCGTCCGCTGTTCTCGGGAGCCTCTCCAAGCAAGCGGCTGGCAGATAAGTCCGCCAACTCCTCCAGCAACTGCTCGCGCGATTTTCGCGAAGCTCTCGATTCTTCCTGCAACTTGCGTACCTGTTGCGGAATATCCCAGATGTGGCTCGAAAGCAGGCCGCCAGACTCCGCTAGTACTGTGTAATCCCGGCGGGCCGTAGCCGCCGCGCGTTTGCCGCAAACGAATTCTACTCGCCATCCCTGCCGCGTCTTTTCTGTTTTCCGAAGCAGGATGCACCCGATCGCCCCGGTTGCGGAAACGTGGGTACCTCCACAAGCGGTCAGGTCGAAATCATCCACGTCGATGAGCCGAAGCCGCTCTCGCTCGACCGCCGGAATCTTTCGTAATCCCAACCCGCGCGCTTCTTCCTGCGTGACGAAACGAATGCTGACAGCCCGGTTCTCCATGACGACATCATTCGCCAGTGCTTCTGCGGATTCGACTTGCTCGCTAGTCAGCGTCTTCGTATCCAAATCAATGGAACACGACTCCACGCCCATATGAAAAGAAACTGTGGGCAGGTTGAACAGGCGCACGAACGCTGCCGAGAGCAGATGCTGACCAGAATGCTGCTGCATGTGATCGCGGCGCGGGTCAACGTCAATCAGACCATGAACGCGGATGCCTTTTTGAATCGGTCCCACATTTTCGAGGATGTGGAGGATCTGTCCATCGTCTCGCTCAACCACCTCGAGCACGCGCAACCGATTGTTCGCGTGAAGGATCCAACCCGTGTCAAAAACCTGCCCGCCGCTAGTGGGATAGAAGGCGGTTCGATCCAGAATAACCGCGGGGCGCGAATCAGGATTCGAAGCAGGCAGTAGATCCAACACGTCCGCGTCGAATTCATAAAGAAAAGAATCGTGGTAATAGAGACGTTCGGTCATATGCGGGATTGTGCGATAGAAAAGCTGAATGCTGAGTGCTGACGGCTGAATGCTTCTTTCAATAAGGTCCAATAATTCCGCCAATTTGCCGCGAGGCGAGAGCGGGCTCGTGCTCCGACTTCTTTTGGCGATCGATCACGTCCAAGTACTTCAATCCGGAGCCTGTATTGAATAGCACCACTGCATCGTCGGGACCGAAGAAGGTGTTGGCGCGCAACTTCCGATATGCAGCCAGCGCCGCTGCGCCTTCCGGCGCGGCAAAAACTCCTTCCACGCGGGCCCATTGGCGCAATGCGTCCATGATTTCGTCGTCGGTCACGGACAGTGCCACGCCGCCGCTTTTCTTCAGGATGTCGAGAATGAGATAGTCCCCGTATGCCTTTGGCACGCGAAGACCCGCGGCCAGGGTGGCGGCGTTGGCCCAGAATTCCGCGGTGGGCATCGCATCGTCCCACGCCTTCGCGATCGGTGCGCAATCTGCGGCTTGGACTGCGATCATCTGCGGACGCTCCGCACCGATCCAACCCAAATCCTGCATCTCTTCAAATGCCTTCCACATCCCAATTAAGCCGACTCCGCCTCCTGTGGGATAGATGATGCCCTGCGGCATCCGCCAGCCCAATTGTTCCGCCACTTCGTAGCCCATCGTCTTCTTGCCTTCCACGCGAAAAGGCTCTTTGAGCGTGGACACATCAAACCATCCTTCTTTTTCTTTTCTCTCGGCAACCATGCGCGCGCAATCGCTGATCAAGCCGTCAACCAGGGTGACACGGGCGCCGTAGCTTTCGCACTCCACGCGATTCGCGAGCGGCACATCTTTGGGCATGAAGATGTGAGCCTCAAGTCCGGCCACAGCCGCATACGCAGCCAGCGCGCTCCCCGCGTTTCCCGCCGAAGGGGCAGCCAACTTTTTCATTCCGTACGCCTTCGCCATCGTGACCGCAACCGACATGCCGCGAGCTTTGAATGAACCAGTCGGATTTAAACCTTCATCCTTTATGTAGACGCTAGGAAACTCGCGAGACCGGAGCATGGGAGTAAAACCCTCGCCCAGCGAAACGGGTTCGGCCTCCGGCAGCACCTCGGCGTAGCGCCACATGGTGGGAATGCGTCCGGGGAGCGAAGCGGTCGTGAACTTGGGTTTCAGCGCCGCGATCTTATAGCGGACGTAGAGCACGCCGCCGTCTTTAGGGCAAACCGTCTGCGGGCGCGCGGCGTCGATCGATGCGCCGCATTTTGTACATTCCAGATGAGTGATGCGGGCCACGATTAAAAGTTTAGCATTCGCAGCGCATTTCCCAGTGGAGGCCGGGCGTCCCCGCCCGGCTGGACCCTTCGACTTCGCTCAGGGCAGGTTCGCAAGACGCTCGTCCTCCATTGACTTTCTTCTTCCGTCGTGTGGTGCCGGGTCTTTGACTAGGCCCGGACGAGGCGTCCGGGGCTATGTGATTCTGCTGCTACTTCATTGGGAACTTGGCGTCCAGATCTAGATTCAGCTCGAGCACGTTGACTCGCGACTCTCCGAGCAGGCCTAGCTGGCGCGTCTTCGTGTGCTCTTGAATAATCCGCTTAATTTGATCTTCAGAAGCTCCGCGCTGGCGCGCCACTCTCGCAGCTTGGAACTCAGCCGCCGCTGGAGAAATGTCGGGATCGAGTCCGGAGCCGGATGTTGTTACCAAGTCAACGGGCACGGGCTGGCCCGGATTATCCGCTTGGTTGGTGGCAACGTCCGCCTTCACGCGGTCAATCAAATGCTGGTTGGTGGGACCGAGTTGGGACCCGTTGGAATTCGCGGCGTCATATCCGTTTCCCGCCGAGGAGGGGCGAGAGTGAAAATAGCCCGGCCCGACGAAGGCCTGGCCAATGATGCGCGAACCCACCACTTTGCCGTTTTGCACAATCAGCTGGCCATTGGCTTTATCTTTAAAAAACAATTGCGCCAGTCCCGTGACCACCAACGGATAAACGATTCCCAGCAGAACCGTGGTGGCGATTGTCATCAGCACCGAAGTTATCAAGTTCTTTTTCATAACGATTCTCTTATGCCATCCCCACGCGAGTAATGAGCATATCGATCAGCTTAATTCCGACAAACGGCACAATGATGCCGCCAACCCCATAGATCCAGAGATTGCGGCGCAGAAGTACGGCAGCGCCCATGGGCCGATACTTCACGCCGCGCAGGGCCAGGGGAATCAAGGCGACGATGATCAGAGCATTAAAGATTACAGCCGACAAAATTGCCGACTGCGGAGTCTTGAGCTGCATGATGTTCAGCGTATTCAGGACCGGAAACGTTGCGGCAAACATCGCCGGAATAATGGCGAAGTATTTGGCTACGTCATTGGCGATGGAAAACGTCGTTAGTGCGCCGCGAGTCATCAACAGTTGCTTGCCAATTTCGACGATCTCGATGAGCTTGGTTGGATTGGAATCGAGATCGACCATATTTCCGGCTTCTTTGGCGGCCTGCGTACCCGTATTCATGGCCACGCCGACGTCTGCCTGCGCCAATGCAGGAGCATCGTTCGTGCCATCGCCGGTCATCGCCACCAGTTTGCCCTGCTTTTGCTCACCGCGGATCAAATCCATTTTGTCTTTCGGAGTCGCTTCTGCTAGAAAATCGTCGACGCCGGCCTCTCGCGCAATCGCGGCCGCGGTCAGCGGGTTATCTCCGGTAATCATCACGGTCTTGATTCCCATGGCGCGAAGCTGATCGAAGCGCTCGCGCATCCCACCTTTCACAATGTCCTTGAGGTGAATCACGCCAAGCGCGCGACGATTTTCAGCCACCACTAGCGGCGTTCCGCCTGAGCGCGCGATGGTTTCCACGGCAGCTTGAATTTCTTTGGGAAGCATTGTGCCGTGCTGGGTGAGATATTTGGTGATGGCGTCCACCGCGCCTTTGCGAATTTCGCGGCCGTCCATGTCCACGCCCGACATGCGGGTTTGCGCGGTGAAGGGAATGAATGTGGCTTCCTGCGAAGCCAGTTCGCGACCGCGAAGACTGTAGCGTTCTTTGGCCAGCACGACGATCGAGCGGCCTTCCGGAGTTTCATCCGCCAACGAAGAAAGTTGGGCCGCGTCCGCCATCTGCGCTTCGGTAATGCCCGGCGCGGGAACGAATTCCGAGGCTTGCCGGTTTCCCAGAGTGATGGTCCCGGTTTTGTCGAGGAGAAGCGTGTTGACGTCGCCCGCAGCCTCAACAGCTCGACCAGACATGGCCAGCACGTTGTGTTGTACGAGGCGGTCCATGCCGGCGATTCCGATCGCGGAGAGAAGTCCGCCAATCGTCGTTGGAATCAGGCAAACCAGCAACGACACGAGCACGAATACGGTTTGGGGCGAGCCGGAGTAAATCGCGAACGGCTGCAAGGTGACAACGGCCAGCAGAAAAATAATCGTCAAGCCGGCCAGCAGAATGTTCAACGCGATTTCATTCGGCGTCTTCTGTCGCTCGGCTCCTTCTACCAGCGCGATCATGCGATCCAAGAATGTTTCACCAGGGTTGGATGTAATTTTGATTTTCAGCCAATCCGACAGCACCCGCGTACCGCCAGTTACCGCCGAGCGGTCGCCCCCAGCTTCGCGAATCACGGGCGCCGACTCTCCGGTGATTGCCGATTCATCTACCGAAGCGACTCCCTCAAGAATCTCGCCGTCACTGGGAATGAACTCGCAGGCGTTAACCATGACCAAGTCGCCGGAGCGCAAGTTGGAGCTGGGAATCTGTTCCGTCTTCCCATCGGCAAGCAGACGCGTAGCGATTGTCTCGGCCCGGGCCTTGCGCAGAGAGTCGGCTTGCGCTTTTCCCCGACCCTCCGCCATGGCTTCGGCGAAATTCGCGAACAAGACTGTAAACCAGAGCCAGAGCGTGATCTGAAGATTGAAGCCGAACGCCCCTTGATGCCGAAGCATATCGCGAACCAACAAAATAGTCGTGGCCACGCTGCCCACTTCGACCACGAACATCACGGGATTCTTCATCATGTTGCGCGGATCCAGCTTCACCACAGAATCTAAAAGCGCGCGGCGCACGATCTTCAAGTCCCAGATGGATTGCGATTTTTTCTCTAGCATATTTCCTCAGAAGGTCTTGCCAACAGACATCAACAAGTGCTCCAGAATGGGGCCAAGGCTCAGTGCCGGGAAAAAAGTTAGCGCCCCCACAATCAGAATCACGCCCACTAGCAGCACGCTGAACAGTGGCGTGGTCACCGGAAACGTGCCCAACGACGGTGGAACGTATTTCTTTTTTGCCAGATTTCCGGCGATAGCCAACATTGGAATGATCATGAAGAATCGACCCACCAGCATGGTCATTGCGCCCGAGGTGTTGTACCACAGAGTGTTTCCGTTCAGCCCTCCGAAGGCCGAGCCATTGTTGCCTGCCATGGACGTGAAAGCGTACAGAATCTGGGTTAAGCCGTGAGGACCGGGATTGCTGATGCTCGACGTGCCAAAGCCCTGCACCGACGAGATCGCAGTAAGCACCAGAATCACGAGAGGAAAAACCAACGTGACCAGCATCGCCATCTTCACGTCATAGGCTTCGATCTTCTTGCCCAAATACTCCGGCGTGCGACCCACCATGAGGCCCGCGATGAATACAGCCAACACAACGTAGATCAGAATGCCGTAGAGCCCGGCGCCTACTCCACCGAAAACGGTTTCGCTGAGCATGATGTTGGCCAGTGGAACCATTCCACCGAGCGGAGTAAAAGAATCGTGCCAACTGTTAATCGCTCCGCAACTGGCATCAGTCGTGACGGTTGCAAAGAGAGCAGAGTCGGCAATGCCGAAACGCACTTCCTTGCCTTCCATGTTGCCGCCAGGCTGCGACATACTCACCCGTTGATCAACTCCCTTCAGCAGTGGGTTGCCACGTGCCTCGGCCCAATAAGCGGTTGTGACTCCGCATAGAAATAAGAAAGCCATCGCCGCCCAAACCGCCCATCCATGGCGTTGCGATCCAGTCATGCGGCCAAGGGTGTAGGTCAAGCCCGCAGGAATAATGAAAATGGAAAGCATCTGCAGATAATTGCTGAGGGGCGTAGGGTTTTCGAACGGATGCGCGCTGTTGGCGCCAAAGAAGCCGCCGCCGTTTGTGCCCAGCATCTTGATCGCTTCCTGGGACGCGACTGGGCCTTGCGCGATGGTCTGGTCCGTTACCGTATCCATAACAGGCTTGCCGTCCGGACCGACCATCGGCTTTCCGTCTGCTCCAGTCTTCTGGACTTGCTGCGGCTCAATCAACTTCACCGTGTCATACGGCTTGAGGTTCTGAACAACTCCCTGCGACACCAGGGCCAGCGCGTAGACGATGCACATGGGCACCAGCAGCCAAAGCGTGGCGCGCGTCATGTCCACCCAGAAATTGCCGATGGTCTCCTTCTCGCGCCGTGCAATGCCGCGGACGAACGCAATGGCCAGCGCGATGCCGACGGCCGCCGATGTGAAGTTGTGATACGCGAGTGCGGCCATCTGGGTGAGATAGCTCATCGTGGCTTCACCCGAATAGTTCTGCCAGTTGGTATTCGTAGTGAAAGATGCAGCGGTATTGAAAGCCAAGTCCTGAGCGACGGCTCCAAATTTCTGCGGATTCCACGGCAGCCATCGCTGCACCCGCTCAATCAAATACAGCAGCAGCATGGAGACACCACTGAACAGCAGCATGGAGACGGCATATTCCGTCCAGCGCATCTCGTGGTTCTCGTCGACCCCGGTCACGCGGTACAGCACGCGCTCGATGGGCCGCACAACCGGATCAAGGAACGTGCGTTCGCGATTGAAAACCCGGGCCATGAATATGCCAAGCGGCTTGGTGACCGCGAATATCAACACCATGAATACGAGGATCTGAACCCAACCATTCACCGTCATCAGAACTTCTCCGGCATCAATAACGCGTAAAGCAGATAGACCATCAGCAAAACGCAGACGGCCAGCATGAGAATCGATTCAAGATTCATGACAGTTCACCTCACCGAATCCGATCGCAAAATCGTACGTAAGCCAGCGCAATGGCGAAAAATGCAAGCGTTGCGACAATAAAAACCGTGTCTTTCATGAACAATCTCCGGGGCCCCTAGAACTTGACCAAAATATCGAAATCAACGAAATGCTCGTCCCTGCGCAGGTCGGGGAACCACACCGAGCTGCCCTGTGCCGCGCAGGCCGTTTGCGCGGCGCTAAGGCCGAATTGCATCGACGAATTTCCGTCGTTGCAAGCAAAGAATTGCGGATATCCGTTATTCGTATAAGGCACTCCACCCGAACCCGGCGGCGTGATTCCTCCCGCGCCCGTCCAGTAGGGCACGTTGGCGTGGCGATAATCGTATTCCCAGCGGAAGGTGACGTACTGACTGGGCATGTAGTCAAACGTAATCGATGAATCCCAAGCCTTAAACGGGTCCGAAGGGTTGCCGGTAAAGTAGGGCGCACTGATCGCAGCCGACTCTGCCGTTTCCCCGTTGACGGGCGGGACCCGAACCGGTCTCTGTGGAACCAAAAGCGGTTATAGAACATGTAGCCGATAAAACTCTGTTTAGGATTAATTCCTGCCTTAAAAAAATCGCCCCCGACCGATTTCGCGTCCTTGGTGTTACCGAGGCAGCCCACCCCCTGTAGATACACGCCTGTCTTGGTGGTCGTGCTGGGACCAAACTCGCAGCCCATGTCGCCGGTGAAACTAAACGCCATCTTGTCGAGAAAGTTTCCCGGTTTGTCGAAATACTTGATCTCGATGCTGTCGTCGGTGTGGATGCGGCCCCGGTTCGGTATATAAAGGTCATCGTGCCCGAGTCCGTAATTGTTAGAGATGACGTTCATCCAGGGATACGGGGTCCACTTAATCTGCCCACCTACACCCTTCCTCGAGTTAGCGGAACCATACGACTGCCACCCATTGATGAACCACGGCTCAATTTTCAAATGAGGGTTGGGGAAAATTTGCACTCTCAGTCCATTGAAAAACCAAGGCGTATTGGAGGAAACATATGAAGGTTGGTAAGCCCAGTTGTCAAAGTTGTAATAGCTGAACAGGCCAATGTAGGACATGAAGATTCCCGCGTCGATGTTGATACCATCCAACGCGTTGATGTGATATCCGCCGTATGCCTCCGAGACGTAACGATAGGCAGTGTCGAGATCCCACTGCCCCTTGGCCGGACTGGGGTCGTTGCGGGGCGTGGTCTCGGAATACATTCCGAACTGGGTCATCAATCGAGCGCGAACATTGTCATAGTGAAAGTCGCCTCCAACCCCGAGTTGCTCCAATTGGATTTCATTGGACCGAAATATTTCGCTCGATCCGCCTATCGAGTTGTCTTTTGGTTTATTGAAATCGTAGGTGTAGGTTACGTCGGCACGGATTTCCGGGGTGAAGAATTTCGAATCGAAAGCTGCGTCCTTGGTGCGCGGATTGCCGTTCAGCCAAGTCCAGTCCCAGTCCGAGAAAGGAACGATCTTTGCTTTTTTTACGGCGGTGGCGCTCGAGGGACTGATATTCAACGACTGCTCCACTGGGGCTGCAGCCGGTGCTACGGGTGGAGCAGGCACCACCGGCGTACTCGCCTTTGCGCTCTGAACAACCGTGGTCGGCTGCTCCGCCGCCACGTGCTGCTTCAGGGCGGCTTCGAGCTGCTCAATGCGTTTTTTCATGACAACGAGCTCTTGGATGATCTCCTGGTCGGTTTGTGGAGTTGCTGCGCTCGCCTGCGGGTTAGGCGATACCGAAGCCGCGGCCGGAGCGTCCGCGGGAATATTCTGGCCATGGAGGGGTAGCGTCAATAGCACGGCGGCCAATACAATGAGCGCCGCCCGTTTGCCGGTTTCTGTTGCAGATTTATTCACAGAGTTGTTGGAATTCATGATGATCAGTTCTCCACGCCGCTTAGCTGGATTGAATTTCGCGAAATACACTCTTATCGGTCGAGGCGACGGACTCTTTTGCTCCCTCAGAAGGGCGGAAAGAAAGCGCAGCATGAAAACCGCCGCGCCTGCACACAAGAATGTGAAGACCAGTTTCATTCTGACCGCCCAAGCACAATTGTCAGGAAGAAATCCCGAAAGTCATTTGACAACCACAGACGTAAAGTTTGTCTAAAGGGTTCGTAAAGACTTCGTAAAGAATGTCGGCTTGGAACCAGCCTTGAAAACCTAGCAGCCCCAGTCTGCCTCACCGGGTTTGGCGAAATACTGGCGATTGGCTTGCTCGACCTCAGACGTTGCAGCCAGTTCCAGCAGCGTTAACCGCGCGGCCGCGATCATCAGTCTGCGTTCGGTTTGAGGAGCCTGTTCCCAGGAGAAGTCCGCTTGCCGGCTGGCGTGACCGTGGAAGTCGTTTTCGAGAGCCTCATGGTAGTGATGAAAAAGTTTTGCCAAATCTTCCGCGGATACATTATGAATCGACGACATAAACCTTCCTTTCAACTTCACTTTGATTGGATAACGAAAGGCGTAAAGATTGAATAAAGAGTTCGTAGAATGTTCATTAAGAGGTCTGAGATTGAAAATAGACGACTTAATTCCCGGGCTCGAAACGGTAGCCAACCCATGGTTCGGTGACGATGTAGCGCGGCGAGGAGGCTTCCGGTTCCAGTTTCTTTCGGAGTTGGCCAACGAACACGCGTAGATACTCGACTTGCTCCGTGTTCTGCCCACCCCAGATTGCGCTTAGCAGCGTCCGATGGGTGATTACTTTCCGGGGATGTCGCGCGAGATAAACGAGCAAATCAAATTCCTTGGGCGTGAGGCGGACTTCTTGACGACGCACAGCCACCTTGTGCGCCGCAAGATCGACGCGGAAATCACCAATCTCAATTAAAGATGCCTGTTCTTCTTCGCCGGCTGGGATGCGCCGTAGACTGGCGCGCACTCGTGCCAGCAATTCCTCGATCCCGAACGGCTTGGTCACGTAGTCGTCGGCGCCCGCATCCAGCGCCTGGACTTTGGTCTTCTCTTCACCCCTGACGGAAAGAACGATGATGGGAATCCTGCTCGAAAGCCGCAATTGCCGACACAGTTGCAATCCATCCATGTTGGGCATGGAAAGGTCGGTGATGACCAGATCCGGGATCCAGTCTTTCATGATCTCCAGCGCGGTCTCGCCGTCATTGGCCACGCGAATGTCGTAGCCCTGGCTGGAGAGACTGGTGCGGAGCACTCGCGTGATCTGAGGCTCATCGTCCACCACGAGAATGCGGCGATGTTCGTTCATGAAAGCATCAGGAAGGTTCCTGCGTAACAATGTGCACGTCCACCGCGGGCGCATCTCGCAGGAATTTATTAATGGCGGTGAGGTACAAATATTTCCTCCATCCACCTGTGGCCGACCGCCCGAACACAACCTGGGTGACGTGTTTTTCGCGCACGAAGTCCGCCACCGCGTGAGCCACGCTGCTTGCCTTTAGCTTGGTTACGTGTGCGCCCACGTTTTCCGCAAACTGAATATTCGCGGCCAGGGTTTTCTGGTTGGCCTCGTTGTTATCCTGGCCCAGATCCACATACACGACGTGCAACTCGCCCCCCATGGCCTGGGCCATGCGGGCGCCGCGTGCGATTAAATATTGCGCCGCGGGATTGGAGCTGATGCAGACTGCAATTCGCTCCCGCACCGCCACGGTTCCGCTGGCTTCATCCTTTTCGCGATAGGATTCCAGGCTCTGGTCCACGGCTTGCGCCACTTGACGGAGCGCCAGCTCACGCAATGCGATCAGATTTCCTGGACGAAAGAAATTACCTAGAGCCCGTCCCACCCGGTCCAGGGGATAAATATCTCCGCGGCGCATGCGACTCTGCAATGCTTCAGGCGTCAGGTCCGACATGACTACTTCGTTCACTCGCTTCAGCACCCAGTCCGGCACCGTCTCCCGCACGGTGATCCCGGTAAGGCTCTGCACCGTGGGCGTGACGCTGTCCAAGTGCTGAATGTTCATGGTCGAAAGCACATCAATGCCGGCATCAAGCAACTCCAGCACATCCTGATACCGCTTTCCGTGTTTGCTACCTTCCACATTGGTGTGTGCCAACTCGTCCACTAAGGCAACACTTGGCTTTCGGGCAAGGATGGCATCGACGTCCATTTCTTCGAACACCGTGCCTTTGTACTCCAGCTTCTTTCGCGGAACGGTTTCGAGTTGGCCGGCGAGTTCGGCGGTCGCCTTGCGTCCGTGCGTTTCGATGACTCCAATGACTACGTCTTCGCCCCGAGTATGGCGGCGGATGGCTTCACTCAACATGCTGAACGTTTTGCCCACACCCGGCGCGTAGCCCAGGAAGAGTTTGAACACACCGCCCTTCTTGGTGGGATCGGCCTCTTCCAGCCATTGCTCAGGAGTTTTGGGCATCGCGGCTATTGTCGTCGAGCAGGTGGAAATTGTCGAATGTCCTGATCGGCAACGGACCTTATGTGACCCAAGTCAATGTGGGCTCGGCCGTCCCACGCCTCTGCAGGCTATGGGGAAAATAGCTAGTGGTGCCGAACGGCGCTAGAACCGGAAGATACAAGATATTGACTAACCACACGAAGATGGCTAATATCATGCGGTTTGCGCTTCAACGCTCCCCCCAGTCGCGACAATCATCTACGGCGCGACCGAGGAAGAAATATGCCCGACCGTGGTACTGCTTTTAGCCAGCCACGTTGAGCTTCCCGCGTGTGCCTGCAGTTGCCAGCCGGCGACCTCGATCACGCGCAAGATCGGAGGAGACACAATGTCGCTAAAAATATTCCGTTTTATGCGGAGTGCCGCTCTTGCATTTCTCGCTGTGGGTCTTTTGCTAAGTGCCGCATGGGCCCAGAAGGAGACGGTACTTTTCAACTTCACCGGGGGGCTGAACGGGATAGCCCCCGCCGCAGGACTGATCTTCGATGCCAAGGGAAACCTCTATGGGACGACCGAGCACGGTGGGCAACACGATGCCGGCGTTGTTTTCAAGTTGACCCCGTCGGGCGTAGAGACTGTGTCTTACACCTTTTGCCGTCAAAGCGATTGTGCAGATGGGGCCTACCCACTCGGAGGAGTGATCGTCGACGCGAAGGGAAACCTCTATGGGACGGCCAGTGAAGGCGGCAATTCCAACGGCAATTACTGCGACGGCGGTTGTGGCGTGGTCTTCAAGTTGACCCCATCGGGCAAGGAAACCGCGCTTTACACCTTCTGCTCCACTCAACACTGTGCGGACGGTGCCGAACCTTACGCAGGTCTCGTGTTCGATAAGAAGGGGAACCTTTATGGCACGACTGTGTCGGGCGGCACCGCGTGCCAAGGCGGCACTTGCGGATACGGAACCGTCTTCAAGGTAACTCCGTGGGGCGAGGAGAGCGTGCTTTACAAGTTTTGCTCCCTACGCCGTTGCCGCGACGGGGCCAGCCCTATCGCGGGGCTGGTCTTCGACTCGGAGGGAAACCTATACGGGACGACGGTCGCGGGCGGCGCCCACGAAGACGGTACCGTCTTCAAGTTAACGCCATCGGGCAAGGAGACCGCGCTTTACAGTTTCTGCCGTCAAAGCGGTTGCACTGACGGAGTCGAGCCTTATGCAGGACTAGTTCTCGACAAGAAAGGAAACCTCTACGGGACGACCATCGCGGGCGGCGGAGGCCTGTGCGCTGAAGGTTGTGGTGTCGTCTTCAAGGTGACTCCCTCTGGAAAGGAGACGACGCTTTACAGCTTTGCCGGCTACCCGGACGGGGGTGAGTCCGTCGCGGGACTCGTCCTCGACCAGGAGGGAAACCTTTATGGGACGACCTACTATGATGGAGCTTACAAATGGGGCTCCGTTTTTAGGGTGACCCCGTCGGGCAAGGAGACGCTATCTTACAGCTTCCACGGCTACCCGGACGGGCTTACCCCTGCCGCAGGTCTCGTCTTCGACAAGAAAGGAAACCTCTATGGGACGACCTCCGCGGGTGGCGATCACGATTACGGGACGGTGTTCAAGCTGAAGCCGTAGTACCGTGTCCCAGGTTAGCCTCCGCTCGTTGCGTCTGTCTACCTTTAACGGGAATTCTCATCCCTTGTACCGTCTCACCCGGACGCAACATCCTTAATGGCAGCAGATCAGCTACAATCGGCGGCGTGAACCAACCGCTGTTCAAGTCGGCTCTGCGCTATGCTGCGACGGCAGCCGCTGTGGTGGTCGTCGTTTTCGCCTACCACGTTGTGCCCAAGGTGAACCCCACCACGGTCGCGCTGACTTTTCTGGTTGGCGTGCTGATCGTTTCGGCGAACTGGGGCCTGCGTCCGGCTATATTCATGGCCTTGATCGCCACCCTGGCTTTCAATTACTACTTTCTTCCTCCGGTCGGGACCTTGACCATTGCCGACCCTCAGAATTGGGTCGCCCTGTTTGCGTTCCTGGTCACTGCCATCATCGCCAGCCAATTGGCGGAGCGAGCGCGCCGGGAAGCACAAAGAGCCAACGAGCGCCGGCAGGAAGCTGAACGGCTTTACAAGTTCAGCCAGCAGTTGCTTTCGAGCGACAACGTGGTCGAACTCCTCAATGCGATCCCGCGTTACATTGTGGAAGGTCTCGGCGTTGAGGCCGCAGCCATCGCGTTGCCCAACCGGCCGGATGTGTACCGTTCGAGCCCCGCCATCCACGACTTGCAGCTCCATGATTTGCAGTTGGTCTGCATGCGCGGCGAACCCATGACCAACCCTGAGAAGCGGGTCGTGTTCATGCCTCTGCGAATGGGGGTGCGGGTTGTAGGCAGCATGGGTGTTTCCGGCGCGTTGCTGTCTCGCGAAACCCTGGAGGCGATGAGCAGCCTAATCGCGATCGCAATTGAGCGCGCGGGGGCAATCGAGAAGCTCAGCCGCGCCGAAGCCTCTCGCGAAAGCGAACAACTGCGTTCCGCTTTGCTCGATTCTGTCACGCACGAATTTCGCACGCCGCTGACCGCCATCAAAGCCTCCGCCACTTCGCTGCTCTCAAATCCCGGACTGGACGCGGATCAACGCCTCGAACTTCTCACCGTGATCAACGAGGAGAGCGACCGCTTAAATCGCCTGGTGGGCGAAGCTGCCGAGATGGCGCAACTCGACGCGAACCAGTTCGAGCTTCATCTGGGCGCGCACCCAATCCAGGAAGCCGTCGAGGCCGCACTCGAGAAAGCAAAACCGGCGCTGGGTCAGCATCCCGTCGATGTCCGCCTGCCCAGTAACTTGCCGCGAGTCCGCATGGACGAAGGCCGCATCACGGAAGTTATAACCCAATTGCTGGAAAATGCAGCCAAGTACTCCTCACCCGAATCTCCCCTTCAAATCACCGGAGAAGTTGGGAACCGCATGGTGATGACCAGCATTGCCGACCAGGGACCTGGGATCGACGATTTTGAACAGTCCCTGATATTTGAAAAATTCTATCGCGGCCGCGATCAGCGCCTGCAGGTGCAAGGCACAGGCATGGGGCTGGCTATTGCCAAGGCCATCGTCGAAGCTCATGGCGGCAAGATCGGCGTTACCAGCCAACCAGGCCATGGATCAGTCTTCTACTTCACCCTGCCGGTAGCCTAATGCAAATCCGGCGTGTGCGTTCACGCCGCGCGGGAAGAAGCAAATTTACAAGAAAGAAGGAATCCTCGCCTCCACGCAACTAGCGCGAAGGCGAGGGTTTGCGTTTACGGCAAGTAGTAACGGAACGACGTCAGGAACATATTCTCCGTCGCGTTCGGGTCTCCACCCACGCCAGCCCAGGTATTGCGGTTGATGTAGGAGTACTGGGGTCCCCACTGGATCCTGCCCTTCGGGCCACTGTAGATGCGATACCAAAATCCAATCGTGCCTTCAATGATGTTGCGCGTGTCGCCGTTGCAGTTCGACAGCCCGCCGGGATTGAATCCACCAGTTAAAGGCGTACCCACAGAGCCTGGAGTCGGAATAGTAGCGGTGCCGCCAGTCGGGCTGCTGGAAGTGGGCGGAGTTGCAACGGTCGTGCTGGTCGCCGCAGGTGGCGTCTCGGTGCCGCAACCTGAGTTATTGAACAGCTGTGATCCGTATCCAACGCCCTTCTTGGAGGAGTTGACGAACGCAACCCGGCTTTCATATTCGCCGCCAACATTGGTGTAGACGTCCAGTCGTTTCGAGTGCCACTCCAGCGTGCCTAGCGCTTGATAATTCCTCACCGGAACCAGCACCCCATCCGGTCGCGCAATCACGTCCACCAGCCCCGCAGTGCCGTAGCGGCCAATGCCATTCCCGCCCAGGAAGTGCACGCCCACGTCGATGTGCTTCGCGAGGGTCCCGCGGAAGTTGCCGCCGATACCGCCGTCCGGCGCTGAGTTGTTAAACGCGCCTGTCGCCGAAGGCTTGGTCGCTGTCCCCAGCGGATAAATCCGGTCGCGGAAGTCGGTGAACAGACCGAATACCTCGAAGTGCCCCCATCCCGGCTCCAACACAAGCTTGCCGACGAAGTCGGGCGAAGGATTGAAAGAGTAATTCGCGGTGGGATTGTAAAGACCACCGCTCGTTCCTTGCTCACCGAGGACGAAGTTGTTGCTGGCGCCGTGGCCACCAAGCGTCGCCTGCGAATTTTCCACGGAGAAAGCCAGCCAAGCCTTGTTGCTAAGGTTTTTGGCCACGCGGAAACCGTACTGCCGGGCCCAGCTAAAGCCGACCGTATATTGCGGATCGATGGTCATCGGCAGCGCTTCGCTGCGGTTGTCAACGCCCTTCTTAGTCTCAGTGACCAGGCTCCACATTTGCCCGCCGGTAAAACTCCAACCGTCATCCAATGCAGCCTGACCCCACGCCTGCCGTACACGAAGCCCATAGCTGTTGCTCTCGTTGTTGTTCGAGGTAATTCCCGACGTCAGAAAGTCGGTCTCGACGTAGCCAGTCAGTTTAGCGGTATTCAGTTTGCCCTCGGCTAACATCGAGAGTCGCGATTGGCGTCCCGACCCAAAGAATTCCGACATGTTACTTTGCGCGGCGCCCGGGAAGGGAATCGAGTTGAACGGCGTGTTGATGTCGGAACCGAGCGCATGCTGACGCCAAACGGTTTCTGCCGCCAGGAAGCCTCCCGGAGTTATGGTGATCCCTTTGTAGTGAATCGCCAGCGGGCTCTCCAGCGCATCCTTGATATTCTTCTGCGTCTCCTGCAAAGAGAGCGCAGCATTGGTGGCGTTCTGCTTCAGGTCGGTCACGTCGGTGCGCACCGATGCGACGTCCTGCTGCTCCTGCGCACTCTGTGAAGCCGCAGTATCGGCCTTCTGCGCCGCCTGGCTCGCCGCGCTTTGGACTTGGCCGACTTGCTGTTGCAGTTGCTGGATTACCGCATCGCGACTCTGTAGTTGATTCATGAGCTGTAGAATCTGCTGCTGCTGCGCATCGATCGCCCGTTTCATTTCACCGAGTTGGGTCGAAACGCTGGGTGCAGCCGTCTTGGCGGCCGCCTTCTTGTGCGTACTCGTGCTGCTCCCCGCGGTCGTGTCTTGCGGTGCGGGCGCCGCGAAAGCGCCCGCTACCAGCGCAAACGTCAACGCCAAAGCCATTGCGTGCTTCATTTCTCCTCCTGAATCACTCGAAGATGGGACAACCAATAAAAAAACTGGTGCGACTTCCCGTGCGGGACTTGTGGGACCGTTGATGCTAGCGGTCCTTTATTAAAAATTGATGAATATTCGATAAATCTTAGGTGAATTGGGAGTTTCTATTACTGAGGACCTACACAACAGCTCAACCTCGTCAGAGATAGAGATTAAGAGCTGAAACGGCCGCAGTTCTATCCTGTGTTTTAGCGGTTCAGGCGGGTACCAACTCAAGCAGAAGAAGTTTCGCAGCGGCTCCGTCAATTGAGCAGGCCAAGAACATCCAGTTCGCTGCCTGTGCCTATATATACCTTTCCGTTCATGACCGTGGCTATTGAAAAAATGATGCCGGGTCCGAGCATATCCCGTGTTCCCGCCTGATTGGAGTTGTACAACTCTTTGGAAACGTTGGTGGCATCGTACGCGTGCAGGATCTCAGGCGGGATTACATCCTTAACATTAGGTGGCCGCTCAATCGCCCAGACAATTCCGCCGCTCAATCCGTTGGCTGAAATTGAAGGCGTACTACCTCGAGCGAACTGCGTCGGCGCTTGATAAACCGCACTCTTCGAAAGCAAGCCTTTGGACAAAGCGTACTGGCTGAGGAAATCTTCTCTACCCGAATAGTAAACGTTGTTGTTCCAATACGCCGGGCTGCTCCAATAGCCGGCGCCGGAACCGCGCACCGTTTCGATCACATTGTTCTTCTGGCTGTCGAACCCTCCCATATGGGATCGATTCACCAGGTATATGATTCCTTCCTTGCCGGCGCTGATCATTTCATTGGGGAATTTACCACTCTGACGAGGCAACAGCAACCCCGCCCCCGATCCCAGATCGAGGTCGTCCTTGGACAACTTCAATTGATCGTAGGGAGTGAAATAGTCCAACACCGTCAGCGCCGCATCGAACTTAAGGAAGCTGTCTCCCCGGTCGCTGCCTCCTTTATTAATGTCGAAGGTTCCGTTGCCCGTGAGTAAATAAATGTGCCCGGCCGCGTCTACCGACGGAGCCCCGCCGCTCTGCCACACGCCTCCGTCGGAACCGTTCGCAGTGCTGTTGAAGACTGCGATTTGACTGAGACTCGCGGCCCCGTAACCGAGGATCCAGCCGTGGAATGGCGCAATATCGCCGAACGAAGCCCATCCAATATAAACAACTCCATTCCACAGCAGCAGTCCCGGCCGCTGCGATTGGTGGTGGGCATCGAAACTTACGATGCCGTGTTTATTTCCCGCCCCGGTTCCCGGCACCGAGGCTTCGATCTGCACCGGCCCCCCGAACTTTTCCATTCCGCTGGTGATGTCCAGCGCATGAAGCCGGTTCACGAACTTGCCGTTCTCTTTCGTGGCCGCGATCAGGTAAAGAGTTCCGCTGCCGGAATCAATCACGGGCGTCCCGGTGATGCCAATCACCGAAGCGAAGGGACAAGGATCAGCTCCGGTGTCCGCGCATGGGATGGGCGTTATGCCCTGGCTGGGATTGATGAAGCTGTCATGCCATACAGGGGTTGTAGTGGAGCCGTCTGCATCGAAGGCATACACGCTGTCATTCTCGGTGGCTACGTAAATGACGTTCGTCGCGCCTTTGCCGGAAATCGGCACATTGTAGACATACAACGGCTGCCCGAAGATCTGTCCGTCCACCGGGAACGAAAACAGTTTTCCAAAGGTTTTTGAATTGACGTTTGCAGGCGTGAGAACTGTTTCCTGGAGGTTTTGCCCCGTCCGCGCCAGATCATTGTGCCAAGTCAGCATGCCTGAGTAAGTCTGAGCGTGGACCATGCAAACGCTCAAGAGGAAGGAG
>Ga0307476_10000573_pt1 | contig 27064 bp, 19 predicted proteins | sample atmos_gasesECM2C_2_FD_203314 | JGI IMG/M metagenome (GOLD analysis project Ga0307476, IMG submission 203314) | Hardwood forest soil microbial communities from Morgan-Monroe State Forest, Indiana, United States - atmos_gasesECM2C_05 | ecosystem: Environmental > Terrestrial > Soil > Temperate...
CCCATTGCGGCCACAGTCGCGCCGTGATGTAAGGACGCGGCGCCCGGACGCCGGCTTTAAGCCGGCGTTGTTTTCGCTGTGCCGACCTCGGCCCGCGGCTGCAATGGCACCGAAGACCTACTCATGATTCTGTGGATCATTTTCGCCTTGATGACCGCAGCGGCGATCCTCGCCGTGCTGTGGCCGCTTGGGCGAAAGGCCGCCGCCGGTCGCGGCGGCACCGACCTTGCGGTCTACCAGGATCAATTGGAGGAGATCGGCCGCGATCGCAGCGCTGGCCTGATCGGCCAGACCGAAGCCGAGGCCGCGCGCGTCGAGGTCTCGCGTCGGTTGTTGGCTGCCGCCGATGCGCAGGCGATCGTGACTCAGCCGACGGCGAGCGCGGCGCAGTCGCTGCGCCGACGCCGCGCTGCCGCCGTCACGGCGCTGATCGTGTTGGCGCTATTGCCGTTGTGTTTTTATCTCGTGCTCGGCTCGCCGAATGTTCCCGGGCAACCGGCCTTCGCCCGCGTCAAGGCGGCGCCCGGCGACCAGTCGATCGATACGCTGGTCGGTCAGGTCGAAGCGCATCTGGCGAAAAGCCCCAATGACGGCGCCGGCTGGGAGGTGATCGCTCCGGTCTATCTACGGCTCGGCCGCTTTGATGACGCGGTCACGGCGCGGCGCAAAGCGCTTACGCTCAACGGCGAGACCGCGACGCGCGATGCCGATCTCGGCGAGGCCTTGGTCGCCGCCGCCAACGGCGTCGTGACCGATGAGGCCAAGCACGCTTTTGCAACCGCCGTGACGGGCGATCCGCACGAGGCCAAGGCGCGATATTTTCTCGGTCTCGCCGACGAGCAGGACGGCAACCGCGCCGCCGCCGCCGCGCGATGGCGCGCCATGCTCGAAGAGGCGCCAGCCGGCGCGCCGTGGGTCGGTTTCGTCCGCGCCGCGCTCGGCCGCGTTACCGGCGAGCCGGTTCCGGAAGCGACGGGTCCGAGCGAGGCTGATGTCGCGGCCACGGCGAACATGAGCGACGAGCAGCGCGTCGAAATGATCCGCGGCATGGTCGGTCGCTTGTCCGATCGCCTGCACGCCCAGGGCGGCGATGTCGAAGGCTGGTTGCGCCTGGTGCGCGCCTATGCGGTACTCGGCGACCGCGACAAGGCCAAGGATGCCGCCGCCGATGCGCGGCACGCACTGGAGGGTCACCCTGACGACGTCAAACGGGTCGACGAGCTCGTCAAAGGTCTCGGGCTGGAAGGCTGACGACAGCATCATGCAGCGGAGCGGGACATAAATGACGCGCAAGCAGCGACGCCTGATTCTGATCGGCGCCGGGCTCGGCGTGCTGGCGGTCGCCGTGGCGCTGATGCTCAATGCATTCCGCGATTCCATCGTGTTCTTCAATTCGCCGAGCGACATTGCCGAAAAGCACATCGGGCCGGGCACGCGCATCCGGCTCGGCGGTTTGGTGAAAGACGGCAGCATCGTTCGCGGCAACGATCTGCGCGTTAGCTTCGAAGTCACCGACGGCAAGAGCGAACTGCCGGTCAGCTATCAGGGCGTGCTGCCCGATTTGTTCCGCGAAGGGCAGGGCGTCGTTGCCGAGGGCACGCTCGACGGCGGCGGCACGTTCAATGCCGACACCATTCTCGCCAAACACGACGAGACCTATATGCCGAAGGAAGTCGCCGACGCCTTGAAGAAGTCGGGGCATTGGAAGGACGATTATGCGCAGCGCGCCGCGATGCCGGTAGCCGGAGCGAACAAATGATCCCGGAGCTTGGCCATTACGCCTTGATGCTGGCGCTCGGTTTGGCGCTGATCCAGGGCATCATGCCGATCGTCGGCACGCGCACCGGCGATGCCGTGCTGATGAGCATCGCCGCACCGGCGGCGCTGGCGCAGTTCGTCTTTGTCGCCATCGCATTTTTGGCGCTCGCCGAATGTTATGTCGCTTCCGACTTCTCGGTTCTCAATGTCTACGAGAATTCCAATTCGGCGATGCCGTTGATCTACCGGCTGACCAGCATCTGGGGCAACCACGAAGGCTCGATGATGCTGTGGGTGTCGATCCTGGCGTTCTTCGGCGCGCTCGTCGCATTGTTCGGCACCAATCTGCCGGCGACGCTCAAGGCCAATGCGCTTGCCGTGCAGGCTTGGATCGCCGCCGCATTTCATTTGTTCATTCTGACCACGTCGAATCCTTTTCTGCGCGTCGCCGATGCGCCGTTCGAGGGCCGCGATCTCAATCCGATCCTGCAAGACCCGGGGCTCGCGTTCCATCCGCCGATGCTCTACCTCGGTTATGTCGGCTTCTCGATCGCCTTCTCCTTCGCCATTGCAGCCCTCATCGAAGGCCGCATCGACGCCGCCTGGGCGCGCTGGGTGCGGCCGTGGGTGCTCGGCGCCTGGATGTGCCTGACGCTCGGCATCGCCGGTGGCTCGTACTGGGCCTATTACGAGCTCGGCTGGGGCGGCTTTTGGTTCTGGGATCCGGTCGAGAATGCGTCGCTGATGCCGTGGCTCGCCGGCACGGCGCTTTTGCATTCCGCCGTGGTCATGGAAAAGCGCGGCGCGCTCAAAGTCTGGACCATCCTGCTCGCCATCATCGCCTTCTCGCTATCGCTGATCGGCACCTTCCTGGTGCGCTCGGGCGTGCTGACCTCGGTGCACGCGTTTGCCACCGATCCGACGCGCGGCATTTTCATTCTCGCCATTCTCGTCGTCTTCATCGGCGGCGCGTTGGCGCTGTATGCCTGGCGCGCACCATTGCTCAAACAGGGCGGCCTGTTCGCGCCGATCTCGCGCGAAGGCGCGCTGGTCTTTAACAATTTGTTCCTGACGTCTGCATGCGCGACCGTCTTTGTCGGCACGCTCTATCCGCTGGCGCTCGAGGCTTTGACCGGCGACAAGATTTCCGTCGGCCCGCCGTTCTTCAACGCGACCTTCGGTCCGCTGTTCATTCCGCTGATGTTGGTGATGCCGTTCGGGCCGCTGCTCGGCTGGAAGCGCGGCGATATCGTCGGCGCCGCACAACGGCTGCTCGCCGCCGCGGTGCTTGCCGCCGTCGCGGTCGCCGCCGCATTTGCCATCGAGCACGGCGGCCCGGCGCTGGCGCCGTTCGGGGTCGGCATCGCGGTGTTTGTCATGGCCGGCGCGGTGACCGACATTGCCGAGCGCACCATGATCTTGCGCCTGCCGATGCGCGCGACCTTGATGCGGGCGATCGGCCTGCCGCGCTCGGTGTGGGGCACCGCACTTGCCCATTTCGGCATCGGCATGACGCTACTCGGCATCGTCGCCGTGACTGCATGGGGCAGCGAACGGATTGCCGCGGTCAAGCCGGGCGAGACCATCGACGTTTCCCATTATCGGCTGACTTTCGACGGCGCGTTCAACCGCCCCGGTCCGAACTACCGTGACGTCGTCGGCCACTTCACCGTCCGCCGCATGAGCGGCGATGTGATCGGCGCTATGGAGCCGAGCCGCCGTACGTTCCCGGCGCGCAACATGGCGACGACGGAAGCGGCGCTGATGTCGCGCGGCTTTAGTCAGCTTTATCTCTCGCTCGGCGACCCGAACCCGGACGGTACCGTTCCGGTGCGGCTCTTCTTCAAGCCGCATGTGCTGATGATCTGGCTCGGCGCCGTCATCATGTTTTTCGGCGGTGGCCTGTCGCTGTCCGATCGGCGGCTGCGCGTCGGGGCGCCGCGGCCGGCGAAGGCCAAGGCCAAGAATAAGCCAGCGCTGCAGGGAGCGGAGTGAGTGCCGTGAAATATGTACACGCGCTCCTGCTGCTGATCGCGCTGTTTGCGCCGACAAGGCTTTGGGCGGTCGAGCCGGACGAAATGCTTTCGGATCCGACTTTGGAGGCGCGCGCTCGCGCGCTATCCAAGGAATTGCGCTGCATGGTGTGCCAGAACGAGTCAATCGACGATTCCGGAGCGCCGCTTGCCCATGACCTGCGCGTGCTGGTGCGCGACCGCATCAAGTCAGGCGACAGCGACGCCCAGGTGCTCGATTTCCTGGTCGCCCGTTACGGCGAATTCGTGCTGCTCAAGCCGCGCCTGTCATGGCACACGATGGCGCTGTGGGGCCTGCCGCCCGCTGTCCTCGTCGTCGGGGCGGCGGTGATCCTGATCGATTTACGGCGTCGTCGAGGCTGGCAGACAGCGGGGGAGCAGGCGAACCTGACAGCAGCCGAAGAAGCACGTCTGGCGGAACTTTTGCGCGATCACTCGACTACGTAGCTCCAGCCAGCAAGCTTTTGCGCACCTAAGTGTTTCCTCAGGCGCGAAGTGACTCGAAGCTGTTTTCGCAAGTATTTGATTCCGTATAATAATTTTTATGAACGAAACATTACAAAGTTTTAATTCCGCCGACAGAAGCCGGTAAGGCTGGCCGTTTCATGGTGCCGCTCACAATCGGGCCGGGGCGCCATCCGTCGCAGGGCGACGTAGCGATTTGGAGACGGTAATGCACAGCAATGGGCCACGCTCAACACTGTCGGTGCGGCGCTTGGCGCTGCTGGCGACCACGGTCGCCGGCTTTGCTGCGGCGGTATTCGTTTTCGCGCCGCAGGCCGATCTGTTCGGCACTTCGGCGCAGGCGCAGAATCTCACCGATAAGGTCCAACAGCTTGCGCAACGGCCGGTCGGCTTTGCCGACATCGTCGAGAAGGTCAAACCCTCGGTGATCTCGGTCCGCGTCAAATTGGAGCGCCCGGCCAATTCCGCTCTGACCGAGGACGACATGCCGTTCCCGCCCGGCTCGCCGTTCGAGCGGTTCTTCCGCAAATTCGGCGGGCCGAATGCGCCGGGCGGCAAGGAGGTCGTTACCGGCCAGGGTTCGGGCTTCTTCATCTCCGCCGACGGCTACGCGGTGACCAACAATCACGTGGTGCAGAATGCCGAGAATGTCACCGTCACCACCGATGACGGCAAGACGTATACGGCGAAGGTCATCGGCACCGACTCGCGCTCCGACCTGGCGCTGATCAAAGTCGACGGCACGAGCTTTCCTTTTGTGAAATTGGCTGACGCCTCGCCGCGGATCGGCGACTGGGTTCTCGCTGTCGGCAATCCGTTCGGCCTCGGCGGCACCGTGACCGCGGGCATCGTCTCGGCCCGTGGCCGCGATATCGGCGCCGGTCCCTATGACGATTTCATTCAGATCGACGCCCCGGTGAACAAGGGCAATTCCGGCGGCCCGACCTTTGACGTCGACGGCAACGTCATCGGCGTCAACACGGCGATCTTCTCGCCGTCCGGCGGTTCGGTCGGCATCGCCTTCGCCATTCCGGCCGACACCGTGAAAACCGTGGTCGCTCAGCTGCGCGACAAGGGCAGTGTGACCCGCGGATGGATCGGCGTGCAAATCCAGGCACTCACGCCTGACCTCGCCGACAGCATGGGCTTGAAGCAATCGACCGGCGCGCTGGTGTCCGAGCCGCAGCCCGACAGCCCGGCGGTCAAGGCCGGCATCCAGAGCGGCGACGTCATCACCTCGGTTGACGGCGCCGAGATCCACGACGCGCGCGAACTGGCGCGTCGCATCGGCACCATGGCGCCCGGCACCTCCGTCAAGCTCGGGCTGATCCATCAGGGTCAGGAAAAAACCGTGACGATGACGCTCGGCACCCTGCCGAACGAAAAGCAGGCCGCGAACGCGCCGCAGAACCAGCGCGAAGTGCCGGACAGTGACGTGCCGAAGCTCGGCCTGACCCTGGCACCGGCCAGCAAGGTCCAGGGCAGCGACGGCAACGGTGTCGTAGTCACCGCGGTCGCCGATGGCGGCATCGCCGCCGATCACGGTTTTCAGGTCGGCGACATCATTCTCGACGTGGGCGGCAAGACGGTGTCGACGCCGGCCGACGTCCGCAAAAGTCTTGCCGATGCGCGCAAGGAGGGCAAACACGCAGTCTTATTCCGGGTGAAGTCGAGCCAGGGCACCAAGTTCGTCGCCCTGCCGCTGGGCAACGCCTGAGTAATGGGGCGATCCGCCGGCATCCGTCGCCCCCGCTGGCGGGCGTACCCTGGGGACGGGCCGCAAGGCCCGTCCCCGCCCAATCCCAACTCTGCCTCCCGGCATACGTCGCCCCCGCCGGAGTAGAGTGGGTAGAGGGGGTGGCGGGCACTGCTCGCCACCCCCTCACTATTTTGCGATATTAGCGATCGGATGATGGCGCGGCCGATCGGCGCTCCGCGCCCTGGTTCGTGCCTTGGTTCGATATTGCCGAAAGCGCTTGAAACAATATGATTCGACGCGGGACCGGCATCGCTCCCTGACCATGGCAGCACATCATGCGCCTTCTCATCATTGAGGACGATCGCGACGCGGCCGATTATCTGGTCAAGGCGTTCCGCGAGGTCGGCCATATCGCCGATCAGGCGACCGACGGCGAGGAAGGCCAAGCGCTGGCGCTCGACGGCCAATACGATGTGCTGATCATCGACCGCATGCTGCCGAAGCGCGACGGCCTGGCCATCATCCACACCTTGCGCAGCAAATCGGTGGAAACGCCGGTGCTGATCCTCTCCGCGCTCGGCCAGGTCGACGACCGCGTCAAAGGGCTGCGCACCGGCGGCGACGACTATCTGGCCAAGCCCTACGCGTTTTCCGAGTTGTTGGCCCGTGTCGAGGCGTTGGCCCGCCGTCCGGGCAAGCGCGGCGAGGAGACGGTCTATCGCGTCGGCGATCTCGAGCTCAATCGCCTGTCGCACGAGGTCAGCCGCGCCGGGCAGGAGCTGCAATTGCAACCGCGGGAATTCCGGCTGCTCGAATATCTGATGCGGCACGCCGGCCAGGTCGTCACCCGCACCATGTTGCTGGAGAATGTCTGGGACTATCATTTCGACCCCCAGACCAACGTGATCGACGTGCACATTTCGCGTCTGCGGTCGAAGATCGACAAGGGCTTTGCGCAGCCGCTTCTGCATACGGTGCGAGGCGCGGGTTATATGATCCGCGAAGGCGCGCGCTGACGGCGCGGCACAATATCATTCTGCGCGCGGGATCACGGGAGATCACATGAGCGCGAACAATGCGGCATCTTTCCTCGCGGCGCGCGAATTTTTGCTGCGCCATCGCGAGGACTACACGACCGCCTACCGCGATTTCCGCTGGCCGAAGCTCGACCGCTTCAACTGGGCGCTCGATTACTTCGATCCGATGGCACGCGACAATGCGCAGCCGGCGTTGTGGCTGGTCGACGAGGATACCGGTGAGACCAAGCTCTCTTTCGCCCAATTGAGCGAGCGCTCGAACCGCGTCGCCAATGGGCTGCGCGGCCTCGGCGTCCGCCGCGGCGACCGCATTTTGCTGATGCTCGGCAATGTCGTACCGCTGTGGGAATGCATGCTGGCGGCGATGAAGCTCGGCGCGGTGATCGTGCCGGCGACCATGCTGCTCACCCGCAACGATCTCGCCGACCGCTTCGCCCGCGGCCGCGTCCGCCATGTCATCACCAGTTCGGAGGTCGCCGCCAAATTCGCCGACCTGCCGGGCAACTATACGCGGATCGCGGTCGGCAGCGCCGTGCCGGGCTGGGAGCCTTACGAGAAAGCCTACGAGGCCTCCGCCGACTTCACGGCCGACGGCGAAACGCGGGCGGACGATCCGATGCTGCTGTATTTTACCTCTGGCACCACGGCCACGCCCAAGCTCGTGCTGCACAGTCACCAGAGCTATCCGGTCGGGCACCTGTCGACCATCTATTGGATCGGGCTAAAACCCGGCGATATCCACCTCAATATCTCTTCGCCCGGCTGGGCCAAGCATGCCTGGAGCTGCTTCTTCTCGCCCTGGAGCGCGCAAGCCACGATCTTCATCGTCAATCAGCGCCGCTTCAACGCCAAGGGGCTGCTCGACACCATCGCGCGCTGCGGCGTGACCACGTTCTGCGCGCCGCCGACGGTGTGGCGCATGCTCATCCAAGAGGACTTAAGCGCCTGGAAGATGCACATGCGCGAATTGATCGGCGCCGGCGAACCGCTCAATCCCGAAGTCATCGAGCGGGTCAAGGCGGCGTGGGGCATCACCATCCGCGACGGCTACGGCCAGACCGAAACCACGGCGCTGGTCGGCAATTCGCCGGCCCAGATGGTGAAGCCAGGTTCGATGGGGCGGCAGCTCCCGGGCTATCGCGTGGCGCTGCTCGATGTGAATGACCAGGAGCAAAAGGAAGGCGAGATCTGCCTGGTGTTGGAGCCCCGGCCAACTGGACTGATGCAGGGTTATCAGGCCGACGACGGCGGCGTCCGCCCGATGGACGGCGCCGTCTATCGCACCGGCGACGTGGCGTCGATCGACGACGATGGCTACCTGACCTATGTCGGCCGCGCCGACGACGTATTCAAATCGTCCGACTACCGTATCAGCCCGTTCGAACTCGAAAGCGTCTTGATCGAGCATCCGGCCGTCGCCGAAGCGGCCGTCGTGCCGTCGCCCGATCCGATGCGCCTTGCGGTGCCAAAAGCCTTTCTGGCGCTGGCGCCGGGCCATGCCGCGGATCGCGACACGGCGCTGTCGATCTTCCAGCATTGCCGCGTGGCGCTCGCGCCGTTCAAGCGGGTGCGGCGGCTCGAATTCGCCGAACTGCCGAAGACGATCTCCGGCAAAATCCGCCGCGTCGAATTGCGGCGGGCCGAAGCGGACAACCAGCGGGGTGGCAAACGCGCCTCTGCCGAGTTCTGGGAAGAGGATTTTTCCGAGAGCGAAATCGGCAAGCGATCCGAAAGAGCCTGACCCTTGACCGCGCTCGGCAAGTTACTGCGCACCACGGCGTTCCAGCTCACGCTGGTCTATCTGGTGATCTTTATCGTGTTCGCGGCGTCGCTGCTCGGCTATTTCGCGCTCAATACGCGCCGTCTGATCACCGAGCAGATCACCACGACGGTCGACAGCGAAATCTCCGGGCTGCGCGAGCAGTACAATCAAGGCGGCATCAGGCGGCTGGTCATCGTCGTCGACCTGCGCTCGCGGCGGCCTGGATCGAGCCTTTATCTGGTCACCACGGCGACGGGCGAAGGGCTTGCCGGCAATGTCGGCTCGCTGGAGCCCGGCGTGCTCGATCATCCGGGCTGGCTCGAAACCAATTATCGGCGCCTCGAAGCGCCGGAAGGCAGCGATCATCGCGCGCTGGTGGAGGTGGTGCAGCTGCCCGGCGGCTTCCGCCTTCTGGTTGGACGCGACCTCGAGGAGCGCGAGCGCCTGTTCGGCATCATCGCCAATGCCGGGCAATGGTCGCTGGCGCTGGTCATCGTCCTGGGGCTGGCCGGCGGCTTCTTCGTCAGCCGGCGCGTGCTCAACCGCATCGAGGCCATGACCGAGACGGCGCAGACCATCATGGCCGGCGATCTTGCCGGCCGCCTGCCGGTCGCCGGCACCGGCGACGAGCTCGACCGCCTCGCCGAGCATCTCAACGCCATGCTCGAGCGCATCGAGGCGCTGATGGGCGGCCTCAAGGAAGTCTCCGACAACATTGCTCACGATCTCAAAACGCCGCTGACGCGGCTGCGCAACCGCTGCGAACAGGCGCTGCGCGGCTCGGCGGGCGTCGACGATTATCGCGCGGCGCTGGAAGCCACCATCGCGGAATCCGACGATCTGATCCGCACCTTCGATGCGCTTTTGATGATCGCGCGCGCGGAGTCCGGCCAGGCGCGCGACAACATGACCGACTTCGACGCCGCCGAAATCGCCCGCGACGTCGGCGAGCTCTACGAGCCGCTGGCCGACGAGAAGGGGATTGCACTCACCGTCGATGCGCCGGCCGCCGCGCCGGTGCGCGGCAATCGCGAACTGGTCAGCCAGGCACTGGCCAACCTCATCGATAACGCCATCAAATATGCCGGGCCGAACGGCAAATTGAACGGCGCGCCGGCCGAGATCGTGGTCAAGGCCGGCGATGACGGCGAGCGCATTGCCCTCAGTGTCGCCGATCGCGGCCCCGGCATTGCCGAAGCCGACCGCGGCCGGGTGGTGGAACGCTTCGTGCGGCTCGAGCAGAGCCGGTCGGAGCCGGGCTCGGGATTGGGCTTGAGCCTCGCCGCCGCGGTCGCGCGCTTGCACGGCGGCGAACTGAAGCTCGAAGACAATCATCCCGGCCTGCGCTCTACCATCGCGCTGCCGCGCGCCGGGCCGGCGGGGACCGCATGAGCCGGCCCCGGGTCAAAAGGCGGTCCGGGAAAAAACTTGACGAAGCGGCATTGATCCGGCGCCTCGCCGGCGCGCTGCCGCTGTCGTCTGCGGAAGGAACCGCGCGGGTAAAGGCGTGGCTTGCCGCAATCAAGACCAGCGCCGCGGGCAAGGCGCTCGCAGCGTTGACTGCCGAGCATTTGGCCCTGGCCGATCTGTTGGCGAGTATCGCCGAGACGGCGCCCTATTTGTGGGACCTCGTCCGCGCCGATCCGGCACGCTTCGAAAACTTCGTCACCAGCGATCCTGATAGCGTGCTCGCGACGTTGCTCGCCAGCGCGCATCGCGATGCGGCGGCGGCGCGTACCCAGCCCGCGCTGATGCGCGCGCTGCGCCGCATGAAGGCGCAAGCGGCGCTCCTCATTGCGCTCGCGGATATCGGCGGCGTCTGGCCGGTGGCGCGGGTGACGCGCGCGCTCACCGCCGTGGCCGACATGGCGCTCGGCGCTGCGGTTGATCATCTTCTTCGCGACGCTGTGCGCCGCGGCAAGCTCGTGGCCGGCGATAAGCGCCGGCCCGGGCAAAACTCGGGCTATATCGTGCTTGCCATGGGCAAGATGGGCGCCTACGAGCTGAATTTTTCCAGCGACATCGACCTGATGATTTTTTTCAATCCGGAGGCTGCCAAGCTGGCGCCGAACGTCGAACCGATCGACTTTTACGTGCGGCTGACTCGCGACTTGGTGAAACTTTTGCAGGAGCGCACGGTCGACGGCTACGTGTTCCGTGTCGATTTGCGGCTTCGCCCCGATCCGTCCTCGACCCAGATCGCGATCTCGACCGAAGCGGCGCTCGATTACTACGAGAGACGGGGCCAGAACTGGGAGCGTGCCGCGCTGATCAAGGCGCGGCCGAGCGCCGGCGATTTTGCCGCCGGCGCAGCGCTTATTCGCGAACTCGCTCCTTTTATTTGGCGCAAATATCTCGACTACGCCACCGTCGCCGACGTGCATGCGATGAAGCAGCAAATCCACGCCTATCGCGGCCACGGCGAGATCGCGGTCGAGGGCCATAACATCAAGCTCGGCCGCGGCGGCATTCGCGAGGTTGAGTTCTTCGCCCAGACCCAGCAGCTGATCGCCGGCGGCCGGCACAGCGAGCTGCGCGGCCGCGAGACGGTCGCCACGCTTGCGGCGCTGGCCGACGGCGGCTGGATCGATGCCGAGGCGCGCGATGCGCTCACCGCGGCCTACGACTTTTTGCGCCGCGTCGAGCACCGCCTGCAAATGATGGCCGACGAGCAAACCCACACTTTGCCGGCTGAGAGCGCCGCGCTCGGCGAATTTGCCCGCTTTCTCGGTTTCAAGGATCGCGACGATTTCTCCGACGCGCTGCTGGTACATCTGCACCAGGTCGAGCGGCATTACGTGAGACTATTCGAGCGCGCGCCAGCCTTCCTCGCCCAGCAGCAAAACCTCTCGTTGGTCGGCACCGACGTCGAAGGCGATACGCTCGATCGGCTGGCGATCCTGGGATTTCGACAGCCGCACGACGTCGCGGCTGCGGTGCGCCGCTGGCGGGCAGGGCAATACCGCGCGCTGCGCAGCGAGCAGGCGCGCAACAATGTCATCGAGCTCGTGCCATTGATCATCGAGCAATTCTCGCGTGCCGAAAATCCGGACGTGGCTTTCGCCACCTTCGATCGCTTTCTGGCCGGGCTTCGCTCCGGCGGCTTGTTCCTGCCGCTGTTGCGGCAGAATCCGGAGCTCATTCGCTTTATCGCCCTGATCCTCGGCGTGGCGCCGCGCTTTGCCGACATTCTGACTCAGAGCCCGAATTTGATCGATCCGCTGATCGAGCCGAGTTTTTTCGGTGCGCTGCCCGACGAAACGCAGCTTGAAGCCGAGCTTGCGCGCCGGCTGGTCGAGACGCAGGGCTACGAGGACGTGCTCGACGCGATCCGGCTATTCGGCCAGGAGCATATGTTCCTGATCGGTGCGCGGATTCTTTCCGGCTCGGTGTCGGCCGAGCAGGCCGGCGAGGTATTTGCACGCCTTGCCGATGTTCTGATCCGCGCGGTGCACCGCAAAGTGGAGGAGGATTTCGCCGCTATATACGGCCGCATCCGCGGCCAGGAGACCGCGATCCTCGCGCTTGGCCGGCTCGGCGCTTGGGAAATGACCGCGAGTTCCGATCTCGACCTGATCGTGATCTACGATTTCGACCAGAACAATCCGACCTCCGACGGCAAGCGGCCGCTCTACGGCGCGCAATATTTCGCCCGGCTGACCCAGCGCCTGATCAGCGCGCTGACCGTGCAGACCAATTACGGCGCGCTGTATCAGGTCGATATGCGGCTGCGGCCGTCGGGCCGCTCCGGTCCGCTGGCGACGCAGATCGGCGGCTTCGAAAGCTACCAGGAACGCGAGGCCTGGACCTGGGAGCACATGGCGCTCACGCGCGGGCGCGTCGTGTCGTCGCCGCAAGTTTTTGCCGCTCGCGTCGATGCGGTGATCCGTACCGTGCTCTGCCGCAAGCGCGATGCCCGCAGCATCGCCGCCGACGTCGTCGAGATGCGCGGCGCCATCGCCAAGGAAAAAGGCGACGCCGACCCTTGGGACCTCAAATATGCCGCCGGCGGCCTGGTCGACATTGAGTTTATCGCCCAATATCTGCAGCTCGTGCACGCCGCGGCGCTGCCGGAAATTCTCGATACATCGACGGCGCGCGCACTCGACAAGGCCGCGCGTCTCGGCGTACTGGCGCCCGAGGACGCCGCGGTGTTGCGGCCGGCGGTGCGGCTGTTTCACGATCTCACCCAGGTGCTCCGACTCTGTCTGCCCGGCACGCTCGATCCGAAAACGGTCGGCGCCGGTGTGCTTGCGCTGTTGGCGCGCGCCGCCGACCTGCCGGATTTTCCGGCGCTCGCGGCCCATGTCGCGGAAACCCAGCGCCAGGTGCGCGAGTGTTTCGTGCGGATTTTGGGGAAGGCGCCTTGAGATCAGGCCGCCGTTTCAATCATTTCAGCGCGCGGCAACGTTATGGCCTCGATCGGCAGCCGCACCACGACGATGGTACCCTCGCCGAGGCGTGAACGGATGCGCATGGCGCCGCCATGCAGCTCGGTGAGCGATTTGGCGATGGCGAGGCCGAGGCCTGAGCCCTGGTAGCGCTTGGTCAGCTGACTCTCGACTTGTTCGAACGGCCGGCCGAGCTTGTGCAGCGCGTCTTTGGGAATGCCGATGCCGCTGTCTTCGATGGCGATGGTGACCTTTCCAGCCCGCATATGGCCACGCACGGTCACCGAGCCGCCGTCCGGCGTGAACTTCACGGCGTTGGAGAGAAGATTGAGTCCGATCTGCTTCATCGCGCGGCGGTCGGCTTTGAAATAGATAGCGGAATCGACATGTGATTCCAGGTTGAGATGTTTCTCGTTGGCGCGCTGCCACACCACGCGCAGGCAGTCGGCAAGGACGGAATCGAGGTCGATCTCTTCGGGTGCCAGGCGGATGCCGCCGGCCTCGATCTTCGACATATCGAGGATGTCGTTGATGACATCGAGCAAGTACTGGCCGCTTTCGCGGATATCGCGGGAATATTCGCTGTATTTTTCCGCGCCCAGCGGCCCAAACATGGCGGCTTCCATGATCTCGGAAAAGCCGATGATGGCGTTGAGCGGCGTGCGCAGCTCATGGCTCATATTGGCGAGGAATTTCGATTTGGCCTGGTTGGCCTCCTCGGCGCGGGTCTTTTCCTCGGCGTATTTTCCGGCGAGGTCGGCAAGCTGATCGGTTTGCAGTTGCAGCGCCTCCTGCGATTTGCGCAGGTCGCTGATGGTCGCGGCCTGGCGTTTTTCGCCTTCGACCAGCTTCTGCTCGTGCAGCTTGATCTTGGTAATATCCGTGCCGACCGAGACGTAACCGCCGTCCTTGGTGCGCCGTTCGCTGATGTGCATCCAGCGGCCGTCGTCGAGCTGGACTTCGAACGTGCCGGCGCCGGGGGGCTGGATGTCGTCGGGCGCCACCGTGGTGCGCAGGATCGGCTTCTTGCCGGCGGCGACCACGCTCTCGTAGCGCGCGCCGACCTGCACCGCCGCGTCGGGCAGGTGATGCAGTTCCTGGAAGTTCGAATTGCACAGCACCAGGCGGTTGTCGGCGTCCCACAGCACGAAGGCTTCCGGGATGGTCTCGATGGCGTCGCGCAATCGCAAGTCCGCCGCCATGGTGCGCTCGACCAGGGTTTTCTGCTCGGTGATGTCGACGGCGATGCCGATGAGGTGCAGGCCGGCTTCGCCCTCCTGGCGCGCCAATTCGCAGCGCGCGCGCAGCCACAGCCAGCGGCCGTCGGCGTGGCGCATGCGGAACGCATGGTCGATCGACTGCATTTTGGCATCGGCCACTTGGGTGGCGAGCTCGTAGAGATTGATGTCGTCCTTGTGCACGAGCGCGCTGACTTCGCCGAAGGTGAGCAAATCGTCCTTCGGCGGCAGGCCTAAAATGTCGAACATCGAATGCGACCAGAACACGCGGCCGCGGGCGAGGTCCCAGTCCCATAGCCCGCAGCGGCCGCGATTGAGCGCGGTATCGATGCGGTAGCGCACGGTGTCGTGGATCAAATCCGCTTCACGGGCCCGCGTCGCCTGCCAGTGGAAGGCGAAGCCGAGGATGAGGACGACGAAGCCGGTGGTGGCAGAAAGCGTCACGGTCAGCGCGGTCGTCGAGCGCCAGCTGGTGAGCGCTTCGCTGCGCGGCTGCACGACGGCGAGGAAGCCGATCGGATTGCGCAGCGCCCGCATGGTGGCGAACACGGCGTCGCCGTCGGGCGACGTGTTTTCCGTCGTGCCGGTCGTGTTGGCGGTAGGCAACGGCTGCGTGGGTCCCAGCACGTCGAGAATATGGCGTCCCAGCATCGACGGATCGTTCGGCACGCCGGCGATGATCGCGCCGTCGACGTCGGCGACCAGGATGCTGCGGCCGGCGCCGGCGGCCCAGGCCGGCAGCGCGCGTGCCAGCGCTTGGGAGTTGCGCGGCAGCGTCGGTCTGCCGTCGCGCGCCGTGCGGTCGAGGGCTGCGGCGAGATGATCGGCCAGCGCCTCGCTGGTGCGTATGGCATCGAGAATGACCTGGCGGCGATGTTCCAGCACTTGCACTGCGGCGCCGATGCAGATCGTCAGCATGAAGGCGACGATGAGAACGGGAACGGCGCGGCGGAGCACCGGCTCTGCGGTGAGAAGGCGCCGATACGCGGGGTTGGCAATCGATTGCGCCAGCCCCTTGATCGAATCCGAGCGTAAGGACGCACTCGCCGTTTCGGCGCGCGCCATGCCTGCCTCCGTTTGGACGATCCCCTAGACCCGGTTCGGAGGAATGTGCCGCATCGCCCCCGAATCACTCCATTTGAATCGACGCGAATCGATTTGTCGAGAGTCGGGAGTCAATATTTTTTTAACTTTTGTCCCACGCTTTTTCGCGCCACCGGCCGAGCAAAAAAATCTTGCGCGCAGAGTCACTTGCGCGGCGATGCCGGGCGCGGCAGCGCCAAAATATCGTCGATGCGGCGCCGCTACGGCGCGGCGGCTCAGCTGTCGGCGAGCGTGCGGCCGACGATGTCGTGAAGGTCGCTCGATAGATTGGGCGTCGCCGCGACGCGCCGCAGTGTCGCCTCCGCGCGCTGCCGCCGCCGCGCTTCGAGCGCGCGCCAGGAGCGGAATGCGCCCATGATGCGGGCCGCGACCTGCGGGTTCTTCGGATCGAGGGTAAGCACGATGTCGGCGACGAAATCGTAGCCTAAGCCGTCGAGGCGGTTGAACTGAGTGTGGTTGGCTTGGGCGAAGGCGCCGATCAGCGCGCGCACCCGGTTGGGATTGGCCATGGAGAAGGCGGGGTGTCCGGTCAAGGCGCGCACGCGCTCGAGCGTCGCCGGCTCCGGGATGATCGCTTGCAGCGCCAGCCATTTGTCGATGATCAGCGGATCGTCGGCATAGCGCCGATAGAAATCGTCGAGGACTGCGGCGCGCTCCGGCCGGTCGTGCTGCGCCAGCGTCTCCAGCGCCGCCATGCGGTCGGTCATGTTGTCGGCGCTGGTATATTGTGCAAGCGCGCGGGCGATCGCGGCGCCGTCTTGCGTCACCGCCAAAAGATCGAGGCTGACATTCTTGAGTGCGCGCCGCCCGACGCTTTTCGCGTCCGGGCTGTAGTGACCGCCGGTGTTCATCCGCTCGTAAGTGCTCGACAGCGCGGCGGCGTGTCGCGTGCCGATGGCGACGCGAAGTTTTCGCCGCGCGGCAAAGACCGCGTCGGGATCGACATCGCGGCCGATCTCGCGGGCGATGTCGGCATCGCTCGGCGGCACGAGATTGAGCGCGATGAACGCGGGCTCGATCTTGTCGTTCGTGAGAATAGCCCCGAGTGCCGCCATCAAGCCGTCGTCATCGCGCGCAGTTGCGCCGTTGCGCAGCGCCGCGACATTCGACGTCAGAAGCGACATCGCCAGCGTCTGCACCGCCTGCCAGCGGTTGAACGGATCGGAATCGTGGGCGGCGAGGAAGCGCAGATCTTCGGCCTCGATCGGCAGCGACAATTTGATCGGCGCCGAGAAGCCGCGGTTGATCGAGGGAATCGGCCGTTCCGCGACGTCGTTGAAGACGAAAGTCTGGCTCGGCTGCCGCAGCTCGATCACGCCGCGCGACAGCGGGCGGCCGTCAAGGGTGAGCGGCAGATCGGCGCCGGCCTTGCCGACGAGGCCGATGGCCAACGGGATCACCATCGGCTGTTTGTTCGGCTGGTTCGGCGTCGGCGGTATGGATTGCGTGACGTCAAGCCGGTAGGTTTTCGCGCGCGCGTCGTAATGCGGCGCTACTCTGATCTCCGGCGTGCCGGCCTGCGAATACCAGCGCATAAATTGCGGGAAGACATCCCGGCCGCTCGCGTCGGCGAAGCATTGCACGAATTGCTCGACGGTCGAGGCATGGCCGTCATGGCGTGTGAAGTAGAGATCCATGCCTTTGCGGAATAGATCCGGACCGAGCAGCGCCTTGATCATGCGCACCACTTCGGCGCCTTTGTCATAGACGGTGCTCGTATAGAAGTTATTGATTTCATGATAGATTTCCGGCCGCACCGGATGCGCGAGGGGGCCTGAATCCTCGACGAATTGATGCGCGCGCAGACCGCGCACGTCGCTGATGCGCTCGACCGCGCGTGAGCGCTGGTCGGCGGAAAATTCCTGGTCGCGAAAAACCGTCAGGCCCTCTTTCAGGCAGAGCTGAAACCAGTCGCGGCAGGTGATGCGGTCGCCGGTCCAGTTATGGAAATATTCGTGCGCGATCACCGCCTCGATGCTGGCATAGTCGCCGTCGGTGGCGCTCGACGGCGAGGCGAGGACATATTTGTCGTTGAAGACGTTGAGGCCCTTGTTCTCCATGGCGCCCATGTTGAAGGCGGACACTGCGACGATCATGAAAATATCGAGATCGTATTCGCGGCCGAACGCCTCCTCGTCCCAGCGCATGGCGCGCTTGAGGCTGTCCATGGCGTAAGCGCAGCGGTCCTCTTTGCCCGGCTCGACGTAGATATGCAGCGCCACCTTGCGGCCCGACATGGTGGTAAAACTGTCGGAGACCTGTGCCAGCCGGCCGCCGACCAGTGCGAACAGATAGGACGGCTTCGGGAACGGATCATGCCAAACCGCGAAATGCCGCGCGGTGCCCGGCACGTCGCCAAGCGCCGTCAGATTGCCGTTGGCGAGCAGCACCGGCGCTTCGCTTTTATCGGCCTCGAGGCGGGTGGTGTAGACCGCCATCACGTCGGGACGGTCGAGGAAATAGGTGATGCGGCGAAAACCCTCGGCCTCGCACTGGGTGCAATAGGTCGTGCCGGCGCGGTAGAGGCCCATGAGCTGGGTGTTGGCGGTCGGATCGACGACGGTCTCGATCACGAGCTCGAACGGCCGGTTCGGCGCCTGCGCGATGGTGAGCTTGTCGGGCGTGGCGACGAAGTTCTCCGCCGGCAGCGGCTTGCCGTCGAGCGCGAGCGATTTCAGCGTCAGCTCTTCGCCGTCGAGCACCAGCGGCGCCGGCGTGCCGGCGTTGTTGGGCTTGAACTTGAGCTTGGCGCGGACCGTGGTCGCGGTGGGATGAAGCGAAACGTCGAGATCGACGGTTTCGATCAGCCAATCGGGCGGGCGGTAATCCTGCAGGCGGATCGGACGGTGTTCTTCGGTGCGCATGATGGCTTTGATGTAGAAGTTTTGTGGCCGAATTGAAAGCAGCGGGTTATTGCCGCGGCTCGGCGTGGCCGATGACGCGATGGATCAAGGGAAAGCGCCGCCGCAGCCTGCGCTCCAGCGCATCGACCGCGTCATGCACGGCGCCGACAGAATGCGACGGATCGACCTGGCAGTGAAAATTGACGATCTCGCCGTCTTGGGTCTCGCGCACGCGCACGTCGTGCACCTCGCCAAGCTCGGCGATCGCGGCGGCGAGCGCCGACAGCGCCTCGCGCACCTCGGCGATGCGCGCGGCCGAAGCGTCGCGGCCGGGCAGAACGTCGGCGGGCAGCGGCTCGATATGAGTTTCGACTTCGACATCCGGTCCAAGTTCCTCGCGGATCGCTTCTTCGAGGCCGCTCGCCACTTCGTGCGCGGCATTGAGCGCCATGGCGCCTTCGACTTCGAGATCCACCGATATCGCTAGCCGGCCCTCGATCGCCTGCACGGCGACATGATGAATAGCGAGCCCACGATTGCGCGCGATCATCATCACTCGTTCGCGCACCGTCTCGTCGTCGAGCGCGCGCGGCTCGGTGGTGATGGTGACCTCGGCACGGGGCAGGTCGGCGCGCACGGCGCGGGTCAGCCGCTCCATGATGGCGGAGACGCGGTCGAGCGGCAGCGTGCGGCTGACGCCGACTGCAAGGTCGACGAACAGCACCGCGCCGGCCGGCCGCGCCCGCACCCGCTCGACGCTGACCACGCCGGGCACTTGCCGCGCGATTGCGGTAACGCGCTCGCTGACGCCTTCCGGCGCCGTGTCGGTCAAAGTATCGACGGTGCGCCGGCCAAGCCGCCAACCGGCGACACAGATGAAAACCGCGACCACGATTGCCGCCGTGGCATCGGCCCAGGCATAGCCGAGCGCCACGCCGCACAGCCCGACCAGCACCGCGACCGACGACCACATGTCGGAGCCGAAATGCAGCGCGTCGGCTTCGAGCGCCTCGCTGGAGGTTGCCGCGGCGACGCGGCGCAGCGTACGGGCGCGGAAAAAATCGACCACGATGGAGCAGGCGATGATGGCAAACGCTGCGATGGTCGCTTCGACCGCGTGCGCCTGCGCGCCGATCAGCCGCCGCGCCGCCTCCCAGATCACGATGGCCGAGAGCAGGAACAACAGCGCCGTCTCGGCGAGCGCGGTGACGCTCTCGACCTTGCCGTGACCGTATTGGTGCTCCTTGTCGGCCGGCTTGCCGGAGAGCCGCACTGCGAAATAGGTCAAGACCGTCGCTGAGAGATCGATCAGCGAATGGCCGGCCTCCGACAATATCGCCAGCGAGCCCGTCAGCAGGCCGACAATAGCCTTCGCGGCCGCAAGCCCTGCCGAGGCGGCGATCGATCCGAGCGCGACCCGTTCCTTGACGTTCATCGGCAGCCTCTTGCCGGAGGGGTTAACCGCCGCCGTCGGGGGCGTCAATGCGCCGGCGTCGTCGCATGGTCTGTCGATTTTGCCACGCCGCCAAACTAGAATGGGCATCAAGGCAATCTATTTGACGCAGGAAAAGCGCCATGGATCTCGCCATCAGACAGCTGCATCCGCTTTTTGCCGCCGAAGTCAAAGGCGCCGATCTCAGCCGTGACATTGGCCTTGCGACGCGTAACGCCATCGAGCGGGCGATGGACGAATATGCGGTCTGCGTTCTGCCGCAACAAGATATTGACGACGAGCGGCAGGTCGCGTTCTCGCGGCTCTATGGGCCGTTGGAAAATGCCTCCGCCGTCGTGCACCAGCGAAAGCGCGGCGCGCTGGGCCTGCGCGTAAAACTTCCGGAAATCTTCGACATTTCCAATTTGGACGAAAACGGCAATCTGCTCGCCGCCGATGATGCGCGGTGGCAGTACCGGCAGGCCAATGAGCTGTGGCACAGCGACAGCTCATTCCGGCAGAAATCCTCAACCTGGTCGCTGTTGCATTCGCGCGTTATTCCGCCGAGCGGCGGCGATACCTATTTTGCCGACACTCGCGCAGCCTACGACGCTTTGCCCGATGCGATGAAGAAAAAGCTTGACGGCCTGCAAGCCGAGCATTCGATTTGGTATTCGCGCTCACAGCGCGGCGGCTATGTGCCGACCGAGGCGGAGCGCGCGGCGCGGCCGCCGGCGCGTCATCCGCTGGTGCGGCGGCACCGCGGCTCAGGGCGCAAAGCGCTGTTCATCGCCTCGCATGCCTCCCACATCATCGGCTGGCCGGCCGACGAGGGCAGGGCGCTGCTCGACGAATTGCTCGCCTTCGCCACCCAGGAGCGCTTCGTCTACGTGCACAAATGGCACGTCGGCGATCTGGTCATCTGGGACAATCGCTGCACCTTGCACCGCGCGACGCCGTTTCCAGCCAGCGATCACAAGCGCGAAATGCGCCGCACCACGGTTGTCGATACGCAAGGCGATACGGTGGCCGTCTGACATTGCAAGTTTTGAATTCCCAGGGACCGTATTCCCGTCATGCCGGCGGGGCCTCCGCCGGGGATTTTTCCTTCTGCAAGGTCCATTGCTGCGAAGTCGCACCGTCGCAGGCGGCGACAAACCGCGCCACCGTGGCAATGAGGTCGCCCTCGAGCGCCGGAACGTGGCCCTGATCCGGCACTTCGATCGACTGCATCCCGGGATGATGCGCAGCCATGGCCTCGACCGTCGCGGCCGACAGGATGTCGGAATTCGCGCCGCGGATGACCAGCATTGGCACACGCAGCAGCGAGTCGAACTCGTTCCAGAGCGGCGGCAGCGGCCGCTCGATATCGATGTCGGCGAGTGTCCGCGCCAGCCGGACGTCGTACGTCGGCGTAAGCGCGCCGTCCTTCATCAGCCAAGTGCGGTGCGCGGCCGCGAGCCATTGCTCCGCCGTCACCAAAGGAAACTGCGCGCCGAACAAGCGGCGCAGAATCTCGGCGCCGTCGGCAAAACTGCGCGGCGTCGGCAGCTTGCCGACATAGCTCTTAAGGCGCACGAGCCCCTTCAGCTCGATCACCGGGCCGATATCGTGCAATACGACGCCGGCGATCGCGGTTGGATGGGCCACGCCCATGAGCATGGTCAGGAGCCCGCCCCGCGAACTGCCGATGAAGACCGCAGGCCGCACGCCGAGCGCGGTCAGGACCGTCGCCACGTCGGCGAGCTCGACCGCGAGATTGTAGTTTTCCGGATTGCTGTCGTAGTCGGATCGGCCGCGCCCGCGCGAATCGATGGCTATGACGCGACGCGGCAACGTCAGATCGCTCGCCAAGGCCGGCGCCAGGGCGTCGAAATCGTCCACGGTGCGCGTCAGTCCCGGCAGGCAGACGACCGGAACGCTGGGCGCGGTGCGGCTGCCATATTCCTGCACATGCAGGCGTAAACCGTCCGGCGCGGTGACGAAGATGCTCTTGCCGTCGCCCGCCGCGCCGCCAATCATATCCTGCCCATTCTACCAAAGTGCGCCGAGCCTCGGCGCGCCGTGAGCCAATCTAGTGGCCTGGAGGGGGTGGCGCAATTATCGCCGGCTCACGGGCGACGGAGAACTTCTCCATCAATTTCAGTTAACGAGCAGACCGGCGCGGCCTCACGCGCCCAAATTTGCGTGTTGCGGGGGCTAGCGAAGCTAGCTGCCGCGGCGCAGGTCAGCGTCGATCAACAATCGCGAGCCATTGTCGAAACGGGCGCGATAGACCTGCATATTCTCGAGCACGCGCTGGACGTAATAGCGCGTCTCCGAAATCGGAATGCGCTCGATCCAGTCGATCGGATCGACCTTGGGATCGCGCGGATCGCCGTACTGGTCGATCCATTCCTTGGCGCGGCGCGGGCCGGCATTGTAGGCGACAAAGGCCAGGATATAGGAGCCGCGCCAGTTGCTGATGTCGTTGCCGAGTTCGGCGCTGCCGAGCTGAGCATTGTAGACGACGTCGTTCTGCAGTCGGCGTTGATCGAAGGTGACGTTGAATCGCTTCGCCGTGTCCCGGGCGGCGGCTGGCGTGACCTGCATCAGGCCGTAGGCGTTGGCGCTGGACACGACCTTGGGATTGAAGGCGCTTTCCTGCCGTACGATCGAATAGACCACGTAGCGCTCGACGCCCGGCCCGATTGGCTGGAAATCCGGCACGCCGAAATCGGGGAATGCATATTGCTCCAACGGAAAGCCGCGGCCGAGCGCGGTTTTGCCGATGAGCAGCGTGGCGCGCGCGTCGTTGTGCTGTTTTGCGATCTCAGCAAGCGTCGACAGCGCCGCCGGATCGTTCGCCTTGTCGGCCAAATCCGCCGCCATCGAAGCGACGACGTCGCGGGCGTCGATAGCATAGAGCATCTCGAACACGCGCGCGACTTCGAGGCCATGAAGATCCGCCGACGGCGCCGGCAAGGGACGCAGCGTGACCTCGTTGAGATCGAGCCGCGCCCGCGCCAGCTGGCCGTAATAGGCGGTCGGAAAACGCGCCGCGCTGTCGTAATAGGTACGTGCGTCGTGATCGTGCCCGGCCGCTTCCGCGGCGCGGCCCTGCCAATAGAACGCCCGCGCAAGCGTAATGGGATTGGAGACGCCTTCGGCGATGCGGGCGAAATGAGCGAGCGCAACGGCCGGCTCGCGCAGGAACGTCAGCGCGATCCAGCCGGCCGTGAACTGCTGATCGGCGCGGTAATTCTCGTTGATCGGCGCCGCGGCGCCGTTGGCCACTTCGTAGGCCATTTTAACATTGCCGAGGTCGATCAGCTTGCGGGCCAGGAGCCGCCGCTCGATCCACCACTGATCGACATCGCGCAGCACCGCAGGATCGTGCGGCGCCGAGATCATCCAGCGGCCGGCCTCGTCGATCTTGTCGCCGCGGCGCAGGAATTGTGCGCGGCTGAAGATATAGCCGGCATCGTGCTGCGCTGCGGCCGGCACGGCTTCGAGCAGCGCCTTGGCGTTGCCGGCCTTGTTGATGACCGCGGCGCGCGCTTTGGCGATCACAAGCTGCGTGCCGTCGAGATGATGCGCCGCCCGCAATCCGGCATCGTCGTCCTCGGCATAGAGGCGGGCGTCCATGCGCGCCTTGTCGTCGTCGTCGGTGATGAGGCCTGCGAACATATCGCGGGCCTGCGCTTCGAGATCGGCGGAGAAGCCGTCGCTGCGCCAGGCCTCGCTGATTGCCTGGTGGGCGCCGGCGCTGTCGCCTTGGGAGAGTAGTGCGCGCGCCAGCGCGAACCGGCCTTTCGCGGTGTGCGGCGGGTCGGTCTTGAAGAAGGCGAGCACGGTCGGCGGATCGCTGCGCTCTTGCCACAACACCGCCTCCGCCCGCCGGCGCAACGTGACGATGCTCGGCCAACTCGGATTGGCGGCGATGAATGTGGCGTAGCGCGAGAAACTGGCGGTATTGTCGTCGCTGCGCAGCACCAGCCATTCGACCACCTTGCGCGCCAGCGGATCGGAAATCGTGCCTTCGAGATTGGCCGCCTCATCGCTGCGGCTTTTGCCGACGAGGTCCACGGCCTGTTTGAGCGCGTTGAGATCCAGCGGCGACGTCGCCGCGCTGGTTGCCATAGCCAAGGCCGGCGTCGATCGTAAAAGCGGCGGCGGCATAGCCGGGACAGGCGGCAAGACGTTGGCGCGGCCGGCCGGATTGGGGACGGACGCGGTGGTCGGGCCGCGAAGCGTGCCGGGCGAAAGCGACAGCGGCACGGGCGCGCCCTTATGGGCCTGCTCCTTGCGCTCCGTTCCTTTATGTTCGGTGGCCTTATGCTCGGTCGCTTTGGCTTTCGGGGCGGGGGCGATCGCCGCCGGTTTGGCCTGCGGCAGCGGGACCTGCGTTTGCGCGGCGCAAATTCCTCCCCCCGCGACCAGTAGGGTCGTCACAAATAGCGAAAGCCGAAAAAGGGTCACCGGCACCGATCCTCCGCGGCACTTACCGCCAGCGATTCTAAGGAATCTCTTCGGCCGGTAAGATTGAGGAATTACTAAGCTTTTTGAAGGCACCGCGACAATTTCCGTCTTTCACGGCAAAACCGGGGCTAAAGCCGGGGCCAAAACCGGGGCCAAAACCGGGGCCAAAACCGGGGCCAAAACCGGGGCATTGTCCGCGCAAAGGCCTTTCAAGCCCGCTCCCGAACCGATATTTATGCCTTACGGCGGGCTCCGCTACCGCAAGCGTTCCGCTTGCCGCCGAGCCGCGCCAGGGACCCGTATCATGACTGCCAAGACCAGTTTTCGAGGCTCGTTCACCGCGCTCGTCACCCCGTTCAACAACGGGGCCGTCGACGAGAAAGCGTTCCGAGCGCTGGTCGACTGGCAGATTGCCGAGGGCACCAACGGCCTCGTTCCGGTCGGCACGACCGGCGAAAGCCCGACGCTGTCCCACGAGGAGCACCACAAGGTCGTCGAGTGGTGCGTCGACCAGGTCCGCGGCCGCGTTCCGGTCGTGGCCGGCGCCGGTTCGAATTCGACCAAGGAAGCGATCGATCTGGCGCAGCATGCCGAGAAGGCCGGCGCCGACGCCGTGCTGGTGGTGACGCCCTATTACAACAAGCCGACCCAGGAAGGCCTCTATCAGCACTTCAAGGCGATCAACGACGCAATCGGCATCCCGATCTTCATCTACAACATTCCGGTGCGTTCGGTGATCGACATGTCGGTCGACACCATGAAGCGTCTTTACGAACTGAAGAACATCGCCGGGGTGAAGGACGCGACCGCGAACATGACGCGCGTCACCCAGCAGCGCGCGGCGATGGGTGAGGATTTCAATCAACTCTCCGGCGAAGACATCACCGCGCTCGGCTTCATGGCCCATGGCGGCCACGGCTGCATCTCGGTGACGTCGAACGTGGCACCGCGGCTGTGCTCCGAATTCCAGGCGGCGTGCCTGCGGGGAGACTATGCGGCGGCGCTGAAATTGCAGGACAAGCTCGCGCCGCTCCATATCAATCTCTTCGTCGAGACCAGCCCAGCGCCGGTCAAATATGCGCTCTCGCTCCTGGGCAAGTGCGAGAACAGGCTGCGCCTGCCGATGGTGCCCGCGACCGAAAAGGCGCAGATCGCCGTCCGCGAAGCCATGGTGCATGCCGGCCTGATCAACTGAGCCGGCTGCTCTGCGCAGACGAATTGTGGCGCTGCGTTTGCGCTGATGAAGGCGCGTCGACTGTCGGCAAGGGAGGGATCGATGCTTGAAGAATTCAAGAAATTTGCCATGCGCGGCAACGTCGTCGACCTGGCCGTCGCCGTGATCATCGGTGCCGCCTTCGGCGCCATCGTCAATTCGCTGGTTGGCGATCTCATCATGCCCGTGGTCGGCGCAATTACCGGCGGGCTCGATTTCTCCAATTATTTCCAGCCGTTGTCGGCGAAAGTTACGGCAACGACCCTGGCTGAGGCGAAAAAGCAAGGTGCGGTGTTGGCTTGGGGCAACTTCCTCACCCTGGTCATCAACTTTCTGATTATCGCCTGGGTGCTGTTCCTGTGTATCAAGGCAATCAGCCGGCTGAAGTCCGAAGCGCCGCCGGCGGCGGCTGCGCCGTCGAAAGAAGTGCAGTTGCTGACCGAGATCCGCGACCTGCTCAAGAGCCGCTCGAGTTAGGCGAGGCAGGACGGAGGCATGGCGACAAAGCCGGAAAGGAAGCTTCGCGTCGTTGCCGACAATCGCAAGGCGCGCTTCAATTATTTCATCGACGAAACCATGGAAGCCGGCGTCGCGCTGACCGGTACCGAGGTGAAATCGCTGCGCCAGGGCAAGGCGACGATCGGCGAATCCTATGCCGACGCCCGCGGCGGCGAGATCTGGCTGATCAATTCCAACATCCCAGAATACCTGCAGGCCAACCGCTTCAATCACGCACCGAAGCGGCCGCGCAAGCTGTTGCTGCACAAGCGGCAGATCAGCAAGCTGATCGGCGCGGTCGAGCGTGAGGGCATGACCTTGGTGCCGCTCAAGCTCTATTTCAACGAAAAGGGCCGCGCCAAGGTCGAGCTGGCGCTGGCGCGCGGCAAAAAACTCTACGACAAGCGCGAGACCGAGAAGAAGCGCTCGTGGGAGCGCGAGCGCGGCCGGCTCATGCGGCAGAAGGGATAAACATGGTGCCGACCAAGCTCGACCACTGCGTCATCCACGTCACCGAGTGGGAGCGCTCGAATGCGTTCTACACCACGGTGCTCGGCGCCGAGCTGGTGACGCGGCCGAAGGGCTTTGCCTATCGTTTCGGCGACAAGCAGCTCAACGTGCACGGGCCCGGCGTAAAACCCGCCGAAGTGGCGCGGCTGCCGGTCGCGCCCGGCAATAGCGATCTATGCTTCGAATGGATCGGGCCGATCGCCGACGCCATCGCCCATCTCGGCCGCTGCGGCGTGCGCATCGAGGCCGGTCCGATGCAGCGCTTCGGCGCCAAGGGCGCCGGCACCAGCGTTTACTTTCGCGATCCCGACGGCTCGCTGATGGAATTCATGTCCTACGCGGGAGAGAAAAAATGAGCGAAGCGCCCGGCATGCACGATCCAACCTTCCTGCCACCCGATATTCCGGCGCCGCAGGACGACGGCAGGGCACGGCACCTGGCGGGTTTGAAAATGCCCGATATCGCGTTGCCGGCGACCGGCGGCGGCACAGTGAACCTGTCGAAGCTCAAGGGCCGCACGGTGCTCTACGTCTATCCGCGTACCGGTGTGCCCGGGGTCGACGCGCCGCCGGGCTGGGATCAAATCCCCGGCGCGCGCGGCTGCACGCCGCAGTCCTGCG
>Ga0307476_10000574_pt1 | contig 27060 bp, 21 predicted proteins | sample atmos_gasesECM2C_2_FD_203314 | JGI IMG/M metagenome (GOLD analysis project Ga0307476, IMG submission 203314) | Hardwood forest soil microbial communities from Morgan-Monroe State Forest, Indiana, United States - atmos_gasesECM2C_05 | ecosystem: Environmental > Terrestrial > Soil > Temperate...
TTCTGCCTGCTCGGCGGCAGTGCGGGTCTCAGGAATCTCCCACTTCACCTTGCCCGCGCGGATTTCATCCTGTGCAATGCGGCAAGGCTTGCGGGAATTAGTGTCGACCACCGGGGGTGCACCGGACTGCAGTTGCCGCGCTCGCCGCGCCGCCACCAAGATGTACCGGTAGTTGCTGTCAAAGCCTTCGATCAACTTCATTGGGACTCTCCCTCAAGAAATCAAGTTTGAAGTCTATCAGTGCCGAACGCAGCTATTGAATTCGAGCTCTGCGTCCGGCCGAACACGGCCAACTCTCAGGCTTATCCCGCTCATAGTTTCATGAGCGGCTTTCGACACCATTCCGGCGTCCCTAAAATGATACCGCGAAATCTAGCAGCGTGCCGAAGGCGGAAGGGTACGAAAGGACGCCAGGATCGGCAGCACCCGATTGCGCATATTTGCGAGCCGTTGACGGTTCGCCAGTTCCACGATTTCTTGATCGCCGGCGGACAAGGAGGATTTGGAGCGCGAAAGGCGCTCCGACAGAACGATGGCCTGCAAGCTGTCGCTTGACTCCTCGAGCTTGTCGTTGATCAAAATGTAGTCATACTTATCGTAGTTCTCGATCTCGCGGCGGGCCGCATCCAGCCGACGATCGATCACCTCGTCCGAATCCTCACCGCGCTTACGCAGGCGCCACTCCAAAGTTTTGCGGTCGGGCGGCAACACAAAAATGCTGACTGCGTCGGGTAACTTCTGTTTTATTTGTGCGGCTCCTTGCACGTCGATGTCGAGCAGCAGATCGTGCCCTTTCTCCTCAGCCTCGCGCAGGAAGCGGCGCGCGGTGCCATAGTAGTCCCTCCCATAAAGACTGGCATGTTCCAGGAATTCGTCGTCGGCGATCATCTGCTCAAAGTCCTGGCGAGAAACGAAATAGTATTGCTTGCCGTTTTGCTCGCTGCCGCGAACCGGCCGAGTCGTGTAGGAGATGGAAAAATCGAGACGCGGCGTCATAGCGAGCAGTACGTTGACGAGGGTCGATTTCCCTGATCCGGAGGGTGCCGAGATAATGTAGACGATGGGCTCGCTGTCTCTCATTCCAGGTTTTGCACCTGCTCGCGCGACTTTTCAATTTCTGCCTTCATGGCCAGTCCAGCCTCGGTAATTTTCAGGGCCTCGCCAGCAAGGCCGGAAGTCTTTGAAAGCAACGTGTTGGCCTCGCGGTTCATTTCCTGCAGCAGGAAGTCGAGCTTCTTTCCAATCTCGCCTCCGGCTTCGAGCAGCCCCAGAAAATGTTGCACGTGGGTTTCGAGCCGAACGATTTCTTCCTGGATATCACTGCGATCGACGAGCAGAGCTGCTTCCTGCAGCACGCGATCCTTATCGACGGTTGCCCCCAGCAATTCCTGAAGGCGCGACTGCAGCCGCTCGCCGTAGTTCTGAAGCACGGCGCGGCGATGCTGCTGCACGATCTTGCCGGCCTCGACCAAGTGGGCCATGCGGTCACGCAGTTCGCGGGCAATGCCACGGCCTTCTTCTTCGCGCATCTGGTTCAGACGATCGAGAGCTTCACCGACTTTGGACATGACCGCGGCTTCAATTTCGCCGTCGGCGCTGTCGTTGGCGGAATCCAGAGCGCCCGGAATGCGGAGAACGGAATTGAGGTCGGGCTCGGTGGCGAGTGAGAACTCAGCAGCGGCGGCGCGGAATGCGGCGATGTAACCGCCGACAATGTCGCGGTTGAGCGAGAACGCTTCACTGGTGGTGCGCTCCAGACTCAGCGAAACTTCAACGTGGCCGCGCCCCATCTTTTCTTTCAGCAGCCGGCGGAGTTGCATCTCCAGCGAATCGGTTCCCGAGGGCAGCCGGAAATGCAGGTCGAGGAAGCGATGGTTCACTGACTTCAGCGAGAGAGCGAACGCCATGCGGCCATTGGAATTGGCCGAACCGCCGGGAGAGGCGGCGGCGCCGCCTACCGGTCGCTGGATCTCGCCTCGCACCTGCGCAAAACCTGTCATTGAGCGTATGGGCATAGGGGCCGTGTTCTCAAGTTTCAGCGACGGCTCGAGTCGAATCCGCGTTGGCGAACTGCAACTCATAGAGACGCCGGTACGTTCCTACCTTCGTCATCAACTCTTCGTGGCGCCCGATGTCGGCGATGGATCCATTTTCGATCACCACAATACGATCTGCGCGGCGCACTGTCGAAAGACGATGCGCGATCACGAAAACGGTGCGGCCGCTCATCAGATTATGCAGCGCGGATTGCACTAGAGCTTCAGATTCGCTGTCGAGCGCCGAAGTGGCCTCGTCCAGAATCAGGACCGGAGCGTTCTTCAACAGCGCGCGCGCAATCGCGAGCCGCTGGCGCTCGCCTCCGGAAAGCCGCACGCCGCGCTCTCCGATCACAGTATCGTACCCTGCGGGAAGGGCCACAATAAAATCGTGGGCCAGCGCGGCGCGGGCCGCCGACTCGACTTCCTTCTGTGGAACCTGCGGCTGACCGTAGGCGATATTGTCGCGGACGGTATCGTTGAACAGGATCGTGTCCTGGGTGACGATGCCGATCTGAGAGCGCAAGGACGCGAGAGTCACGTCGCGGACGTCGTGGCCGTCGATCAGAATGCGTCCGCCGGTGACGTCGAAGAAGCGGGGGATGAGGTGAACCAGAGTGCTCTTGCCCGCCCCGCTGGAACCCACGACCGCGAGAATTTCTCCCCGCCGCACTTCGAGGTCAATGCCACGCAGAATCTCACGCGACTCGTCGCCATCCTGCCGGTAAGAAAAACTCACGTCTTCCAGTCGTATGCTTTGGGAAAACTTTGGAAGGGCCTTGGCGCCGGGCTTTTCAAGGATAGTGTCTTCAGCGTCCATGAATTTGAACAGTTGCGAGGATGCGCCCAGGGCCTGCTGAAAACTGTTATTGAACACGGCAAACTTGCGTGCCGGATTGTACATCGTCAGCACGGCCGCGACGAAAGTCACGAACGCGCTCAGATCGAGCCGGTGATGCACGATTTGTTCTCTGCCCAGAAGAAGCAAGAGAGCGATGGCGATCGACCCCAGAATGTCCATGAGCGGCGAACTGATGGAGGCCGCGGCCACGGACCGCAGATTCGCGCGGAAAAGGCGCTGCGCGGCCTTGCGAAATCGTGCCACCTCCCACGATTCCATGCCGAAAGCTTTCACGATGCGGTTGCCGGTAATCGTCTCATGCAGGATGTTCTGCACGCCTGCCAGATGGTCTTGACCGGTGCGTGTGGTCGAACGCACCCGGCGGCCAATCCGTACAGCCGAGAAGACGATGACCGGGACAAACAGCACCAGTACCCAGGAAAGCTGACCTCCGAGCACGATCACGAGACCAGCGGTAAATATAAACGTGAAGAACTGCTGCAGGAACTCCGATAGCACACTCGACATGGCAAACTGTACGCGTTCGATGTCGTTGATGATCGTCGATATCAGAGTGCCGGTCGCGTGCTTCTGAAAAAACGCCGCTGACCGCCGCAGGACCGAGTTATACAGCTCGTTACGCAGGTTGGTGATCATGCCGAAACCGGCGTGGTTCACCAGGTAGGTGCCGCAATAGTCGCAGATTCCCTTGAGCACGGTCGAGGCTATCAGCGCGAAGGCCACAATATTCCACGCGTTATGCAGATGCGAGGGTACGAACGATTGAAGATAGATGGGCTTGTTTAACTTCGGGATCGTCAAGAGGACGATGTTTTCCGAACCCGATGCGGGATCCAGTACACGCTCCAGCACTGGCTTGAGCAGCATCAGCCGAAACGCCTCAAGGAATCCGACGGCTGCGAGCAGCAACACTCCGGGCACGAACTGCACGAGGAACGGGAGAACATACCGGACGAGCCGCGTCAGTTGCCGCATGAGGCTCCCGCGCGGCGCAGGCCGCCTGCGCTTGCCGCCGCTCGAATGGGCATGAGGTGCAAGGCCTTATTCTACTTGAGTCGTGGGCTGAGGGAATGCCGTTTCAGTTACCCTGGGCTATCGCGGTGCACGACCTTCACGCGGTATCCAGCGTGGCGAAGGTGTTTGCCGACTTCCTCGGCAATCATGACGGAACGATGCTGGCCGCCGGTGCATCCGAACGCGATCGTCAGATAACTCTTGCCCTCATGAATGTAATGCGGCAGCAGGTAGATCAGCAGGTCCGAGATTCGCGAGATGAACTCCTTGCTCTGCGGAAACGAGCGAATGTATTTCGCAACTCGCGGATCGCGCCCGGTCAGCGGGCGGAATTCAGGAACGAAATGTGGGTTGGGCAGGAAGCGCACGTCGAAGACCAGGTCGGCGTCCTCGGGAACGCCTTGCCGGAATCCGAAGCTCACGATGGACACGAGAATACTTTTTTCCGAGGACTGTTCCTGGAAACGTTCGGTGATGTGAGCGCGCAGCTCGTGCACATTGAACTTTGAAGTATCGATCACCAAATCAGCGACCTTGCGAATGGCGCCCAGGTGGCGGCGTTCGGCCTTGAGGGCCGACTGCACGGGTGCATCGGTGCCGAGAGGGTGCGGCCGGCGCGTCTCGCTGAAACGGCGCATCAGGACCGAGTCGGACGCTTCAAGGAAAACGACCTTGGTAGGGATCATGCGCCCGACCGACTTCAGCATTTTGGGAAGTTCTTCGAGCTTGGAGCCTTCGCGCACATCCACGACCAGCGCAGTGCGGCGAATCTCATTCGACTGAACGGCCAGATCGGCGAATTGCGGAATAAGCTGCACCGGCAGGTTATCGACGCAGTAGTAGCCCAGGTCTTCGAAGGCTTTCAATACCGAGGCCTTCCCCGAACCGCTCATGCCGGTGATGATGACCAGTTCCGGCGAGGGTTGCGCGGCGTGAGCCTGTTTCTTTCCTCGACCCTTTCTCGCTCTACTCATCGAATGTGTCCTGGCTGGCCGGCGCACCTATGGCACTTCATGAATTGGATAGTAGCATCCGGGGTGTGGCCGTTGCTTCGGGTCACGGATTGCCGACTGAGGTACGGGTTTCCAATCGTCAACGGCTGGCGCGCGCCCTGAAGATTGATGGTCGAAGTCAGAAATCCGGATTTGTCTCCGCGCCTCGAGGGCCTGTAAGCTATGGCGTCATGAAAAAGTTCGAAGAACTGACGGAGCGTGAAGTGCTGGCCCTGGCCATCGCCCTGGAAGAAGAGGACGAGCGAGTCTACTCCGACTTTGCGGAAGGGCTGCGGCAGGACTATCCAGCAACGGCCTCAATGTTTGAGGGCATGCGAGAAGAGGAGTCGGGACACCGTAGGCGGCTGCTCGAACTGTTTCAGAAAAAATTCGGCGAGCACATCCCGCTGATCCGGCGGCAGGACGTCCGCGGGTTCGTGGAGCGGCCTGCCTTGTGGCTGGTGCGGCCTTTGCGAATTGAAGCCGTACGCAAAGAGGCATCGACAATGGAGGTCGAGACGCGGCGCTTCTATGAAAAGGCGGCCGCACGCACACAGGACGCGAGCATCCGGCAGTTGCTGGATGATCTCGTAAACGAAGAGCGCGAGCACGAAGAGCGTGCCCAGGAACTCGACAAACAAAAATTGCCAGACAACGTGAAGGCCGACGAAGAAGTTGCACAGCGCCGGCTTTTCGTTTTGCAGATTGTGCAGCCGGGGCTGGCGGGGCTGATGGATGGCTCGGTATCGACACTGGCGCCAGTTTTTGCCGCGGCCTTCGCTACGCAGAAAAGCTGGGACGCGTTTCTGGTCGGCCTGGCGGCTTCGGCGGGAGCGGGTATCAGCATGGGGTTCGCCGAGGCGCTTTCGGATGATGGCAGCCTTACGGGCCGCGGACATCCGTGGGTGCGCGGGTTGATTTGCGGCGCGATGACCGCGGTGGGCGGGATCGGTCACACTCTGCCGTTTCTCTTGCACGATTTCAAAATGGCGCTCTGGGCGGCTGGAATTGTGGTGCTGGCAGAACTGGGCGTCATCACCTGGGTACGCAAGCGCTACATGGACACGCCCTGGGTCTCTGCCGCGCTGCAAGTCGGCCTGGGCGGAGTGCTGGTGTTTATCACTGGCATGCTGATCGGGAAATATGGCGGCTAGTTGTACCGGCTCGCTGCCGAGACCTAGCAAGCTACGTCTCTACGGTTGTGTGTCGAGCGGGTGCGTGCTTTTTTCGTAGAATTCGTTTTGCAGTTTCAGGCTGACATCGTCGGCTTTCACCGCGCGAATCGCTTTCACCACCGAGTCAATCCACCAGTTCATCTGATATTCGCCCAATTCGTGGGTCGCTGCCGAGCCATCTCCAGAGTAGTGGTTGGGAAAGCGTGTGTACCACCAGATGCCGGTGTAGACGTCCTCGGGTAGCTTCTGGCGGGCTTGATCTGCGCCCGACTCGCTGGCAGCGCGGTCCTGGTGCACGAGATCGGGGCGTGAGATCATCATCTTCGCAGTCTCGCTTTCACCAGCGTGCATGTCGATTTTCGTCTTCTTTGCCGGACCACCGTGCTGTGGCGTACGTTCGCCGAAGACGTAGACGACGTAGTCGTGAGGTTTGTCGAGTTGTGTTTGCGCAAAGTAAGGTAACAGACTGTCGTTGCCTCCGTGGCCGTTGACAATCAGAATTTTCTTGCAGCCGTTGCGCGCCATCTCGTCCGTGGTCTCCTGCAGGAGCGCGAGTTGCAGGTTGCGGCTGTAAGCCATGGTGCCGGGTTCGTGGCGCGCTTCGGCGATCTGTCCAAAATAATATTCCGGGAAGACGACCGCATATTCTTGTTCGGCGGCGTGCAGCGCAGCGTGGCGAACGTCAAGCAGATCGGTGCCTAGAGGCAGGTGCGGGCCGTGCTTCTCCAGAATTCCGAACGGAAGGAGACAGGTGCCTTGCGAATGATGAATGCCTTCGCGAAAATCGGAGGCCGTCAGTTCTTCCCAGTGCACCGAAAGCTTGGGTGATGTCTGAGTCTGAGTGAAACAGGGTACGCTAACGAGAATAAGAAGGCAGAGGACCCGGAGATGGATACGGTTCATAGTGGAAAATCTCCCAAGCCGCGAATTCTAGCACGCGAATGGCTCTATTCAAACGTGTCAATACTCGTCGTGTGCGGCGAGCCGGAAACTCCTCCTTTAGCCTTAGGCACGATCGAGATGAACGAGATCCTTCGACTGCTCGGCCGATTCCCTTCGAGAATCAGCCGCTTCGCTCAGGATGACAGACACTCTGGTCCACGCTAGAAAATACGCGCTATGGCGCCTCGATCAACTCCATCTTACCGTCGCGAGTGCGGTGCAGGATCATCACCTTCCCTTTGGGGTCGCGGAAGACGAAGACGTCGCGGTCGCGGAAGTGGGCTTCTTTAATGGCCTCTTCGAGCGTCATGGGGCGCATGGCGACAGCATCATCGGAGCGGACCAGGTGAACTTCGGTGGTTTTCGCGACTGCCGGATATTTGTGCACCATGACTGGAACCGCGGTCTTTTCCGATGTGCCGACGACGGTTTGCAGATCGGTCTGCGATACATTCTCATCGACCCGCGGCGAATGGCCGTTCCACTTCTTGACTTCCTCGCTCTTACGCGCCGAGCGCTTCTTCGATTGCCAGCGGGTTTTATACTTGACCGCCTGCTTTTCGAGATGGTCGAGGGCTTCGTTGACCGCGATGGTCATGTCCTTGGCTTGAGCCAGGCCGACCAACGGGCCATTGCGAGGGCTGATGGTGATCTCGGCTTTGTGGCGGTGCTTTTCGACGGCGAGAATGACTTTGCTATCAAATCGGTCGCCCAGAATTTTGCGGATTTTCGCGAGGCCGCTCTCGACTTCTTTGCGGATAGTGGCAGTGACTACATAGTGTCTGCCGGTATATTCCACGTTCATGACGCCTCCACGCGACTGAATTTCGACTTCAAACGCAAGAAAGGTTTTTCTACGACGAAATATGAAGCGCTGGCAAAAACAACCCCGACCGCAATCGCCGCGGGGCCGATGAGCCACAAGGATCGGCCGCGAAGCGCGCGCAATGCAAGGTCGTTAGCCAGGCCGTGATAGAGATACATGGGATAGGACACCCTGCCAACGTACCGAATGATCGGCCCGTTGAGCCACCTCCAAAGCCAGGCATCCCCCAGCGTAACCACCTGAACCAGAAAGAGCGCAATCAGCAGCGGATCAAGGGAAAAACCCACCAGATATTTGTACTGATAATGAAAGTGTTCATTCAGCGCAATGGAGCCCGCGAGTGCAAGCAAGGTAAGAATCGGGGCGCCCACGCGGGAGGTAATGGCACTCCAAACGGTATTCAGCGCGCCTCTTTTGAGCAGCACGGCCAGCAGGCACCCAATGAAGAGGTGATCCGCGCGCCCGTCGAACGTGCTATGAAGCCGATCGTCTCCCACATGGAACACGAAAAACATAACGACGCGATAAGCGTAGACCGCGGCGATAATGCCCACAAGAACTCGCGTGAGTTTGCGGAGGTCGTGCTGAAAGAAAACGAAAATCCACGGCCAGATCAGATAGAACTGCTCCTCCACCGAGAGCGACCAGGTATGGCTGAGCACGGGCCGGACATGCGTGAAGGCGAGGCGGTAGTCGCTGACGTAAAAAAAAGCAGTGAGATAGTCGAACCAGACGCGGCGGGTAGGAATACCGCGGGATGCAAGATACAAACCGAGGTGGATGAACCAGAAAGCGTAGAAAGCCGGAAAGATTCGGAGGGCTCTGCGGGCGTAGAAATCTTTGATGGAAACGGCACCGCTCCGCGCAGACTCCTTGAGAAGCAACCAGGTAATCAGAAATCCGCTGAGAACAAAAAACGTCAAAACGCCATGAATTTCGGGAACGTAGGGAACCCGCAAATGAACCAGGATTACCAGAATGACCGAGATGGCGCGCAACCCATCCAGCGAAGGAACATTGCGAGCGCTCAGGTTGCTGCGCAACTTCGCGAGGGTAGAGGGAACCTCGGCCTTCTCAGGGGTTGTGTCGGTAGTCAGTGAAGGCATCGAGGATTTCGAGTGATCCGGACTCCGAACAGCCATTGCATTCTATAACGACCGTTAAGCCTCGTGCAGGCACAGCTACTTCTTCACTCGGCGCTGATGTGTGCTGGGGATGCGCATGTCTTCGCGGTATTTGGCCACCGTGCGGCGAGTGACCTGGATGCCCTGCGACTGCAGGATGCGGGTTATCTGCTCGTCGGTCAATGGACGGCTGGGGTCTTCTTCCTCGATGAGTTTCTTGACGCGGCGCTTGAGAATGAGCAGCGAGGTGCCGCCGCCTTCGGGGCCCTGCACGCTCTCGCTGAAGAAATATCGCAGCTCGAATACCCCTTGCGGTGTGTGGGCGTACTTGTTGGCCACGGCACGGCTCACCGTGGAAGGATGCACGCCGATTTCTTCGGCCACCTCCTTGATCATCATGGGCTTGAGTTGATCGATGCCGCGTTCGAGAAAATCCTGCTGGCGGGCGACGATGCAATAGCAGACTTTGGTGATGGTCTGCTTGCGTTGCTCGATATTCTTGATGAGCTGAATGGCGCTCTTGTAGCGCTCTTTGACGTAGTCGCGCGTGCTCTTTTCGTTGGTGCCGTCGCGCGTGACCAGTTTCTTGTACGCAGGATTCAGGCGAAGCTGCGGCAGGTCTTCGTCGTTCATGATGACCAGCCATTCGTCGCCGTGCTTGACAAAAGCGACGTCGGGCTCGATAAGGCGCGCCTGGACTTTGTTGTAGCGCAGGCCAGGACGCGGATCGAGCGTGCGAATGTATTCGAGAGCAGCTTGCACGGCTTCGATGGGGCGGCTGATGGCCTTGGCAATTTCCTTATGCTGCTTGTTCTGCAGGCCGCGCAGATGCTGGTCGACTACGGCCATGGCATCCTTCAGAACTTGCTCTGTGCCGTTGCCGTTCTTGTGCAACTCGAGCTGCGCCTGGTGATAGAGCAGTTGGCACATAAGACACGAGCGTAAGTCGCGGCAGGCCACGCCAGGGGGGTCGAGTTGACGCACCACTTCGAGAGCTTCGTGCAGGTCGGCGGCAGAAAAGTTTGGCTTGTAGATCGGAGCCGTTGGAGCCGAAGCTTGAGTCGCAGATGTGGGTGCAGGGGCAACAGCAGCCGCGGAGTCTCCGGAACGCACGGAGAAAGATGCTTCCGCGCGCGGTTCTGGAGCTTGTTCACCTGCGGATACAAGCGGAGTAATCTCTCCGTACGCAGTTTCAGTGGGCACTCCGGCGCTGAGATCCGGGTCTGTTTCGCTTTCCACTTCCGCTGAATCTGCAATCCCGCCGATCGAAGAAAGCTCCTCTTCTTCTGCGCCGGACTCGGGCTCGACCTCGGCCAAGCCGAGGGCTTGCGCCTCATTCACGATATTCTTGGCGGTTTGGGCGTCGGCTTCTGGCGGTGCGGGCGGAGCCACGCCGAGCAACTCTTCGTCGCTCGCGATCAGGTATCCGTCTTCGTTCAGATTGCCGATGATCAGGTCGGCGGCTTCGCGCACTTCGCGGCGCAGGCTGAGCGCGCCCAACTGCCACGCGAGGTGGTCAGTGAGGTTCGTCGGCTTGGAAAGAAAATTCTCAAACGACGGACGCTCAATATCCTCCATCTCGCTGTGAGTGCGATAGCCGGGGTCGAGATAATCCTGAAAGAACGAACCGAAATCAATTTCCTCGAACGGATCTTTCTTTTCGACGGCGGTGATGGGATTTTCTTCGTTCGTGGCGGCAGCGGCGCGCTCGCGATCTTCTTCTTTCTTGCCGACTTCGTCGAGCAGCGGAACCGAGTCTTCGAGTTCCTCGAGCACCGGGTTCTCAACCATCTCAGCGGTGATCATGTCCTTGAGCTCGAGCTTGTTGAGCGCGAGAACGGAGACCATCTGCACCAGACCCGGGGTAAGGATCTGGCGCTGCGAGAGCTTTACGCTGAGTTTGTGCTGCAGTAGGACCATGTCGTTAGTCGTTGATCGTTAGTCGCTGGCCTCAGTTACTCCATCTTGTCGAGTCGATCATCGTGGCTGTCAAGGCGGTGTTCGTGCATTTCGACAACCCGCAATAGTCTGGCTGTTCCTTCAGCAACTTCGGTGACCAGCTTGGCCGCCCGGTCAAGCTGGCGATCGTGTTTTTGCGTTTCGAGGGATAACAACTCTAAATTGTGGGTTAACGCTTCTAGTCGTTCGTCAATTGTCATCGCTACCCCCCGTCTTCTCAAACATCTCGTTTCGCGGTCTCAGATGTACACACCGGTCGCAAGCCGTGCCCTTTCACATTTCATACCAGCGAGAAACTCTCGCCTAAGTACACGCGGCGCACTTCCGGATCACCGGCCAACTGGCTGGGTTGGCCCTGACGGAAAATTCTGCCATCGTCGATGATGTAGGCCCGGTCGGTGACTGAAAGCGTTTCACGTACGTTGTGATCGGTGATCAGTACTCCTATGCCGCTAGCGCGTAAGCTGCTGATAATTTTCTGTAAGTCGAGCACGGCAATAGGGTCGATCCCGGAAAACGGTTCATCCAGCAAAATGAATGTGGGGTTGATGCACAGGCAGCGAGCAATTTCCACGCGCCGTCGTTCCCCACCGGAAAGGGCGTAACCGCGATTCTGCCGGATGTGCTCCAGTCCCAGTTCGTCAATAAACTTTTCCATCTTCTCGCGACGCTCGTGCCAGGACATCGGCTGCGCTTCCAGCACCGCGAGGATGTTCTCTTCCACCGTCAGTTTGCGAAAAACCGAAGCCTCTTGCGGGAGATAGCTGATGCCATACTGGCGGGCCCGCAGGTACATGGGAACGTCAGTGATGTCCTGACCGTCGTACAGCACGCGGCCAGTGTCGGGAGGGATCAGGCCTACGATAGCGTAAAAAGTGGTGGTCTTGCCTGCGCCGTTAGGGCCTAATAATCCAACAACTTCGCCCTGCTCGACCGTCAGGCTGACACCATTCACAACGCGGCGGCCACGATACGATTTGCCAATTTCTTCTGTGGCCAAGGTACGCATTTATCTTGCCATTCGTCTTGTTTCTATCTGGCCACTCGCGTCTGAGTTACCACAGGAGTACTTGCTTCGCCATCTACGAGCACCCTATCATCGCCCCGAAAGAAAGTCAACGAAACCCCGGTAATCTTGCCCTGTTCGGCATCAAAAATGCTGGGCGGTCCGCCCGTCAGGACGAATTTGTCGTCAGCGGCGGTGTAAACCAGGGTTTGACCGTCCGCGTGACGGTTGGGTTGCCGGACGACCACATCGCCTTGCGCCACCATGTGGTCGAGCTGGCCCGGGCCGGCAACTCCCTGTTTATTCGAGGCTTGGCTGCGGGGTACGAGATAGGCGTCGGCGGTCTTGGCAGTCGCGGTAAAGTCCGCGCCTTTCGCGTCGACCCCACCTTCGTAGTGGGCTTTGCGCTCGGAGTCGGAGTAGGTCAGCTTCGCTGCGGTTATGGATATTGGGCTGGATCCGCCCAGCGGACCGGCCTTAGCTCCGCTTTTTCCGCCGGAAGTAATCGCCGCACCGTTTCCCGCCTGGGACCTTTCCACCCGTGTCTTCTCTGTTTGGACCAGAATCGTCTGCACCGGCTGGGCGGGGGTGCCCAGGGCCGTCACGAATCGGCGGTCGCGGTCAAACTCGATGGTCGGCGCTTCGATGATATTGGCATCCTGCCAGAGGCGAGCGTTTCCCGAATAGAGAGACGTTCCAGGACTTTTGTGAGCGGTCATGCTTTGCGCCGTCACGTGGATCGGCGAAGAAGACGCCAGCAAGGCGCCGTCCGGCTGCTCCTTCAAATCGCTGTACGTGCTCTTTACGTCGCCCTGGGCCAGTGCGTCGCCGATCGAGCGGTTCATACGGATACTATTGGCGGTAGTCGCCGTGCCGCCGTTCATAACACGAGGGTTGCCCGTGAGCACCAGAATCTGGTCAGAGGGCGTGTAGTGTGCGGAGTTTGCCCAGGCTTGCATGCGCTTGTCGGGCTGCAGCCCGTCGGTATAGGCAACGTTGCCGAGCTGAGTAACGTAATTGATACCGCCCTGGGGAAGAAAAACGGCGTCGACCGAGTCGCTGGTACTGACGCGATCGGGCTGCCCCGGAGCGGAACTAACGATGCGGGCATCGGGCGCTCCATGGACATTGGTGATGTGGTCGCGCCCGTCGGTGTAGGCGAACTGTGCATCGAACTTGCCCGCCGTCACTACCGTAGTCTGAGGGGCAGTCGGCTTCACCGTGGAGCTCTGCGCTGTGGCAGGAGCTGCTGCCGGCACTTGCGTGATTGTGATGCGAGCAGCGCCTGAAGTTACGGCATGCTGCAGAATGTGACCTTGCGCGACGACGAAGTCCATGATGGGGGCAGTAATCTCGAAATCCTGCGGGCCCGATGCAGCGCCCTTCCCTGCCGGCTTGTTTCCACTCGCCGCCTGCTGAGTCATCCGCACCCCATCGACTGCGTGCACTTTCTGTAGCTTGTTCTGCCCGGCAAAGCTCATGATCACTCGCCCGGTATCGCCCTTCATCGGCTGCGATCCGCTTTGCTCCATGTGCACATTGCCAGTCATGATCGCGGTGCGCAGCAGGTTCTGCTTGCCTTCGAGCAGGAACTCCGCTTGGTCGGCCGTAGTGTGTAATTCCGTCGGTTGCTTCTCAGCGGCTGAATTTGCGGCCACTGAATCTCGCTTGCTGCGACGATCGGACCGTTTCGTTGTCTCCGCGCGGGTGTCGCTGGTAACGTTGCCCGTCGCCAGAATCCTCTCAACCTCGTTGTCTCGTCCGAGATATAACACGGCTTGATCCGCTTGGAACGTGCCCCCCGGGCGGATAACATGAGGACGGTCGAGCACAACTTCATGAGGATCATTGGTAATGATGCCGTGCTCGGCCTCAATGACGGCGGCATCCGGGCCATTGGTCACCACATGAATGTGCGACGCGAGTGTCAGCGTGTTGCTCTTGCCCGCATAGGTCACACCGACGGCCCAGCCGGTGGCCTGCGGCATACGAAATTCGACGCGAGCCTCGGTGGCGGCATTTCCGCTGTCCTTGTTAAAAACCAAATCGCGCGTCTTCAGGTGGATTGGATTCTTCAATTCTTTTGGCGTGGATTGATCGGGACTGGCCACGCCAGTTGGATTGGCAACGAGATCAATCTGCACTTCGCCTTTCGCGACGACATCGCCAGTTTTCTGGTTGTAGGCAAAGTCGTCGCCGTAGATCTGATCGAAGCGCGAGGAATCGCGGCCGTAGAGCACGATGCTGACGTTGTGCAACTCGGCGTTCCCGTTAAGTTTGAACTCCTTGACGTCGCTGGCCTGAACGGTAAACAGAGTGCGCTTGCCGTCAGATTTGGAAAGCTGAAATCCGCTGGCCGTCCGGCTGATTTCGATCCCGATCCTGCCCGGAATCTTTTTCAGCACGTCGGTCGCACGCCAGCGTGCATAGAAATACATCCCTGCCACGACGAGCGTAAGCCCAACCGCGGTTGCGGCCAGCAGACGGCGCAAACGATAGATCTTGAGCGGCATCTGGGTTCAGTGTAATGCCAAAACCGGTTCTCAGGTCTCAGTTCTGAGTTTTCGGCCCGGAAGCGTCATCTACACTTATATGCGATGAGCATGGACCGAAAACCGCCGCTGCTCGACTTTCACAACCTCCGCGTGATGCGCGGGCAGAAGATTGCTCTCGACGACTTCAGCCTGCGCATTGGCGCTGACGAGCACGTGGCCATCCTCGGGCCGAACGGCTGCGGCAAATCAACCCTGATCAAGACCATTACGCGCGAGTGCTATCCCGTGGCGCGGGAAGACTCATGGATGAAACTGCTCGGCCGCGACAGTTGGGACGTATTCGAGCTGCGCGAGCACATGGGAATCGTGTCCAATGATCTAATGCTCTCGTGCACCGGCGACGCCAGCGGCCGGGACGTAGTGTTGTCGGGCTTTTTCAGCAGCACGGCCATCTGGCCGAATCATACAGTCGATCCGGAGAAGATCAAACTCGCCAGCGCCGCTCTCGCTGAGTTGAAGATTTCGCACCTGGCGGAGCGTCCGGTCTGCGAGATGTCGTCGGGCGAGGCGAGGCGCGTGCTGATCGCGCGAGCCCTGGTGCACAAGCCCGGTGCATTGCTATTCGACGAGCCCTGCAATTCCCTCGACCTCTCGGCCCAGCACAGCTTGCGACAAATTATGCGGGCGCTGGCTAATTCAGGCACGGCGATTATTCTCGTAACGCACGAACTGGCAGACATTGTCCCGGAAATTGGACGCGTCGTGCTGATGGACCGCGGACGAGTGGTCGCCGACGGCCCGAAAGCAGAGATCCTGCAGGTTGAGCGGCTGGCCACGCTGTTTGGAGTCAAGGTAGACATGTTCCAGCGCGACGGACACTATCATTTGTGGTGAGATGCGATCATTTATGGTTCAATCGCTCAACCGACGGGTATCTTGAAATCGCGGAGGGAGAGTTCCAACCCGCCGTACTCGGGATGATCGTTATGGCCGATGGTGAAGGCAACATCGATCGCATCGCCCGCCAGGAACGGCGTCTGCTGCAGACGCTCGGCCATGTGCCAGCCGAGAGCATCGAACGTGATGTTGCTCGCGAGTCCGGTTCGCAGTTCCCGGTTCTCAGATCTCAGCCCGTCTCCCGGGTAGCCTTCGGCGACCGCCGCGGCTTTTTCCTCGCGCCGGATTGCGGTGCCGTCGGGATGGCACCTCGGAATTGCAAGGATCGCCGCCGCGGAGAGCTCCCGCGACTCAGCGCCTGTCCTCAGTTTCAGCTTTACGTGTTTATCTTTCAGAATGCGCGGCGGCGCAACCAACTGCACGCCGCGTGCGGCGAATACGGGCTCGGGATTTCCCATGCCATACGGTTCGAGTAGCCGGAGCGCATGAAACAAATCGGGCGTGACTTCGGACAAGTCCAGTTCGCCATCTAGATCGAGGATGGGATCGAAATCCGCCGGAGTGAGACGGGTACGCGCGAACGCATCGAGCCGCACGCGCAATTCAGCGACGTTCGCCGCGGGCATGGCGAATCCGCAGGCATGAGAGTGGCCGCCGTAGCGCGAAAAAAGACTGCTGCACGACTCGATCGCCTCGAGCAAATGGAAGGCGCGGATCGAACGGCCCGAGCCGAAGGCTTCGTCGCCTTCGCGCGAGATCACGACGGCGGGGCGATTATAGCGCTCGACGACTCGTGTCGCTGTGATGCCGATGACGCCACGATGCCAGCCTTCTCCGTCGACCACAATGCAGCCCGCGTCGCACAGAGCGGGATCGGCGGAGAAACGATCTTCCACCGCGCGCAGTATTCGCCGCTCCTCTTCTTGGCGGTCGGAGTTGAGATGGTCAAGTTTGGCGGCCAGTTCGCGGGCACGAATGGGATCCTTGACGCTGAAGAGTTCGATTACGTCGCGGGCAACATCCATGCGGCCAGCGGCGTTGATGCGAGGCGCGATGCGGAAGCCAACTTCCCCGGAAGTTGGTGGGCGCTGAGCGGAAATCTGCGCGACTTCGAGCAGCGCTTTCAACCCCGGATTCACGGCTTTGCGTAGCGCGTCGAGTCCTAGCGCGGCGAAGACGCGATTTTCTCCGGTCAGCGGAACGGCGTCGGCGATGGTCGCAATCGCGACGATTTTCATGAACGACATCAGCAGCTTGTTCTGTACGCTCGCGTCGAGGCGGCGCTGCATTAGTCCCTGGGCGAGTTTGAAGGCCACGCCTGCGCCACACAGTTGTTTGCAGGGATATTCACACCCCTTCTGATTTGGATTGACGACGGCGAGCGCGTTGGGCACGCCATCCGGACCCGGCAGGTGGTGATCCGTGACGATCAGATCGACTCCGAGTCGCCGTGCGGTTTCGGCGGGCGCGAAGGCCCGGATACCCATATCGACGCTGATAATCAGGCGAATGCCCGCAGCAGCGGCGCGCTCGATCACATCATCGCGCATGTCGTAGCCTTCGCGGATGCGGTGCGGCACATGGAAGTCCGCCGAACCGCCGCACAGTTCGACTGCAGTCTTCAGAATGATGACTGCCATGGTGCCGTCGACGTCGTAGTCTCCGTAAATAAGAATCGGTTCCTTGCGTTCGATTGCGGCGGAGATGCGCTCGACGGCCGCGCACAGACCCGTCATGCGCTCGGGCGCGTGGAGGTGGGAAAGGGACGGCAAGAGAAAGGCGCTGGCAGATTCCGCGGTGATGCCGCGGCGAACAAGCAGTGGCGCGAGGATGTGCGCTGCCTTTGCGACGCGAAGCGCGGGATCGCTGCGCAACGCCGCGATCAAAGGCGTGACCAGATTCTGGTTAGTTGTTTTTTGAATCCACTGCATGGTGATGAAGCAGTTTACTACCGGTGAGTACCGAGTGGCTGAACTCGCGAGCCGCGCTGCGCTCGACTGGACGGGCGAGTTGCTTGTCCCACATCCACACGAGTTAGTTTTCTTCGTCCTGGTCGGGCTCGTCCATGGTGAGGCCGCCGAATTCGTCGGACACTTCGAGTAGATGCTGGTAGCGGTCGTACCACTCGGTGCTGACTTCGCAGAGAAACATCGATCCCTGGTAGGCCCAGCCCAGCTGCAGAAATCCCACTTTGCCGATATGGGCGCGCAGCCAGCGGGCATCTTCCACGTCGTCGCCGTCGGTGAATTCCGAGTTGGTGAGGCGCTGCACCATTTCATCCAATTCGGTGCGCTCCAGCGTCCAGGAATGCATGGTCAGAAAAGCCGCGCCCGCGGCCTTGGCCAATTCGACAAAATCTTTCCAGCCGTCGGGATTGCCGCCGGTCTCCCACATCACGCATTGCACTTCGTCATAATCCACGTAGCCGTGGAAGCGGCGCATGCCGTGGCCTTCAACGAAGGCTACCATGTCATCTTTGAGGGTGGAGAGATCGTCTGGAATGGGAGACATATAGAGAATTGTGACTACCATTGTATGCCGTTCGCAACTTCGGTGCCAGCGCGAGACGGTGCTCAGTGGCTCGGCAAGTGGCTTGGGGACGGAGCCTGGGTGGGCGCGGACATCAGCCCGACGAACATACGATAGAATTTCTCCGTGTCGAGGTCGACTTGAATTTCGACCGGCTGCGCGACGGGACGGACACTGTCTTCCGTCGCCCAGGTGAGCGTATTTCCGTATCCCGCGCCGCGATCAAGGTCTACGCTCATGTAGCGAGTCTCGCGCTTCGTGATTAGCGTCGGATCGATCCACGCGGCCGCGGCCAGTTCGTCCCACATGATGTCCGCGCCAGGCGTGAGCATGGCGAAACGGGCGATGTAACGGGTCAGTGGCGTTCCGCTGGCTTCGATCTGCTTTACCATCGCAGCTGTCATGTGAGTCTTGACGGAAATATCGACTGGCGTGGAGACAATTTTCTTCCACGGCGCGCGCAGAACGATTTCCGCCGCCTCCGGATCGAACCAGAAATTGAACTCGTGCCGCGGATTGTTCAGGAATTCGGGATTGTCGGTTTGCGGACTGAGGCTTCCTCCCATAAACACGAGTTCCCGCGCCAGTTGCGGAAACTGCGGATCGAGGGAAATCGCCAGCGCCAGATTGGTCATCGGCCCGCCCTCGTAGATCGTGATTTCGCCCGGATATTTATGCACCATGCGGATCAAGAAATGCGCCGCATCTTCATTGGCAGCCTTGTTCGTGGGCTGGCCCTCGGGCAACGGAGGTACCAGCGAAGCTTCGTGCCACCAGCGCTCATCCCACGCGCCGGCGTAGGCAACTTTGCCGTAGCTCTGCTGCCAGAGTTGAGACTCCTCGCGCGTGCGCACTAACGGAAATGCCGCCCCGGGCACGACAGGAATGTCGGTGCGGCCCATGATTTCGAGCAGGCGCAACGTGTGCGCGACTTCTTCGTCGCGCCATTGATCTCCGCTGACCACTGTAATCCCGAGCACTTCCACCTGCGGAGACTGAATCAAGAGCATCAGCGTCTGCATGTTGCTGCCGCCCGGGCCGGAGCAGTCTTCGTTGATGATGACTTTGCGCCGGGCTTGGGCTGACGCGAAAGAACTTAAAAGCGGTAGAAGAAACAATACGGCCAGACCGATCTTGCGATTTCGCATCAGGGACTCTCCGAACGCACGAGCGCAGGACTCCGGCTGCAAAAAGCAAGTCTCGGCAGACTGGAGAACCCGTCTGCCGACTTGATCGACCCAGCCTTTGCTAGAATTTCAGTTTCAGGGCGAACTGCACCAACCGCGGGTTGTTCACGGTGTTATTGATCACGCCGAAGCTGGTGGGCGAGTTGATGTCCTGCATTCCACTGGCGCCCAGGCCAGACATGAAGAACTGTGGATGGTTGAACAGGTTAAAAAATTCCGCCCGGAATTGTAGACCCATTCCCTCGTGGAAGGTAAAGGGGAAATCCTTGATGACCGAGAAATCCGTGTTCACGAAACGCGGGCCATATACGGGAGCGCGAGCCGCCGTGCCCAGTTCCCCGGCGGGAGCCTGGACGAAAGCGCAGGGATTGAACCAGTTTTGTTTCGTGTGAATCGTCGTTGGGCAACCGGTCTGCCCACCTTCGTCGCCAGCTCTATTCGGATCTCCGACCTGGTTTGGGCGCTGCAACGTAAACCCGTTGTACGAGAAGAAAGTTCCAGACTCGTCCGCGCTGTCGACGACAAACAGCGGAAAGCCAGACGTCGCCCTCTCGATGAGGTCAAGTTGCCAATTCCCCAGGATCGCGTCGGCCCCCTTGCTCCATCCCCCGCCGAACTGCTTGCCGCGGCCGAAAGGCAAGTCATAAAGCACGCTCGCCGTAAAGCTGTTGTTTAGGTTTAGTTCCGAGAGTCCCCAGTCTAGCTTCGCCGTTCCCGGCAGGGGATAATACAGCGCGCCCGGATTGGTTCCCAGACCGTCGGGCAAGCCGGAGTCGAAATCGCGTGAGTAGGTATAGCCGATCAAAGCGTACAGGCCGTGCTTCGCGCTTTTAGTCTCAGCTTTGATCTGCAACGAATCGTAGCGCGCGGCGCCCACGGTGTTGTTGCTGTTGACCGACTGGAAGGCCCCCCCCAAGGGTTGGTTGACCGCGAACGGGAAGAAACCAATGCCACAACCCACAGTGTAGCCAGTCACCACACCGCATGCCCCCGGGTCGTTCAGGTTTTGGTTCACTTGGCTCACCAGAATGTGGTGGCTGCGAGATCCGGCGTACCCTACCGTGAGTACAACGTTGCCTGGCATCTGCCGCTCAACGTTCAGGTTGAACTGCTGAACCTGGCCCTGCTTGAAATTCAGGTTGGCCGACTGGATGCTCCCGGTATAGCACGTCGGATTCACAGGCCCGGTAAGAATGCCTGCCGGAGGACACGCTGGGTTAGAGGGCGTGGGCTGCTGGAAACCGTAGGAAAGGCCGCACTGCGGCGCTCCCGGAGCCACGCACAGACCCGTCGAAAGGAAGAAAGGAGTGAGCAGAGTGTTGGGCGAAAGATCCGGATCGATTTCCGCATAATAAGGCGGGTTCTGCCATAAGCCCTGTCCGCCCTGGTTCCACGCGGAATCGTGGAAGATCGAGTATCCGCCACGCACCACAGTTTTTTCGCTCTTCGTCGGTTTCCAAGCGAATCCGATGCGGGGCTCAAGAGCTGTCTTGTCGAACTGCAATCCCGCAGCATTGTTCGAGGCGACGCAGTCCGTGCAACTACTCAACATCGGGCTGCCCTTCGGCACGTACCATTTGAGACTCTTGATGTCGTATTCCGCCATGCGGTTCTGCACTTCGGTCTCCGGCGTTGCCAGAGCCCAAGCCAAACCAATATTCACCGTCAGACTGTTATTGACACGCCAGTCGTCCTGCACAAACGGCCGCACTAGCTTCCACCGTCGTCCTGTCGTTCCCCCGAGGAACGTCTGGTCGTGCGCGGCGAAAACGCCGGTGCTGCCCATCAGCAGATCGGCGATGTTGTCGCCCGTCGCGGTGCCTGAGTCCACTACATAGCCGTCCTGGAACGCGTTGTTGCGGACATTCATTTCTTCAGCACGATATACCACCCCTACACGAACGTTGTGCGCTCCTCGGATCAAATCGAGCGTATCGGAGAGCGAGTACACATTGGTTCCACCCTGATACGGCGCGTATCCGCGATCACCCAGTGAAAAATAGCTGCTCATTTGGAAGGAGGTCAGTCCGCAGCTGATGCAATCCTTGGTGGACTGGTTCAGGCTTGACGGGTAACCCGTGAATTGGTCGCAAGCGCTGCCCAGGTTGGCGCCAGGAATACCGCCATTGGGAGCAATCGTCGATGCCAGGCACGTCCCCGTCGCGAAGGACAGAATATGGTTGAAAATGCGGTTATAACCGAACGTCGCCTGATTGATCACGTTGGGCGAGAAAACGTGCGTTTCCGTCACCACCGCATTACGACCATGATTGTTGATGGCCTGATTGCTGCCAAAGGCGTTGGCTTCCGAGTAAGTCGGAGACCCGCCGGGCACGAAGTTGGTCGCCTGGTCGTAGCTGAACCGCCCAAACGCTGAGTCCTTCGGCGAAAAATTGTGGTCGAGACGCAAGTCCCAAGTGCCTTCGTTGAGCTTCCTCACCGACTGGACGGCATAGTTGTAACCAGCGTTGACGGTTGCCGCATTGGGGTTGGGATAAAGCTGAACCAACTGGGCCCCAATGGGATTGATCAACGCCGCGGGAATCACATTGCAGGGAGTGCCCCCGGTCTGCTGGCCGGCACCGTTCGGCACGATGGCATTGCCGGAGCCGTCGCACTGGAACGAACCGTACGAGTTGTACGGGTCCACAAGATTGGGGAATAGAACCTTGTTTCCATATTGAGGCTGCGCAACGCCGCGAGTTAGACCGTTCGGATCCAGATTAAAGTTGTAGTCGCCATTGGCGTCGGCGGTGGCCATCGCCGCGCTAGGAACGAAACCCGGGTAGGTCACGCCCTGGCGCTGCATTTTTGCCTGATAATCCACAAAGAAAAACGTCTTGTCCCTCTTGATCGGCCCCCCTAACGATCCGCCAAACTGATTCAGATTGAATTTCTGCTGAGTGTGTGAAAAGTAGTTGGTGGCATCGAGCGCCGTGTTGCGGAAGAACTCGAACAACGACCCGTGAAACTTATTGCCTCCCGACTTCGTCGTCACCAACACGGTGGGGCCCGCGCGCTCTCCGTATTCCGCGGAATAGTTGTAGGTCAAGACTTTGAATTCTTCGATGTCGTCAATCGACGAGAAGATCGCAATTCCACCTTCATCGAGCTGGTTGTTATCGTTGCCATCGAGTAGCCAATCGGTTTCCTGTTCGCGAGAGCCGCCGACCGAAAGCGAGAACGATCCACGAGTTGCGGCTTCGCTGCTGGCGGCGTTCGTGAAGAAACTGACCGGACTCGTAGATGCACTCGTCCCCGGCGTCAGGGTCGCGAGCTGCACAAAATTTCTGCCGTTGAGCGGAAGTTCTGATACTTCCTCGGCGGTGATGACCTGGCCGAGGGTTGGGTTCGCCGTCTCCACCGCAACTTCGGTCGCGTTGACTTCAACATTCGTGCTTACTGAAGCAGGCACGAGTTTGAAATCGAGTTCGCGATGTTCGTCGATCTGCAGGCGGACGTCTTTCACTTCGGATGGCTTGAAACCCTTAACGTCCACCTTGATCGTGTAATCTCCAACGCCGAGTAGGGGGATGAGAAAGTGTCCAGTGTCGTCGGTTAGCGCGTCGCGGGAAACGTTGGTGGCCTGGGCGGTGACGATAACCTTGGCGCCCGACAGCACCGCGCCGGAATTGTCTGAAACCGTGCCCGAAAAACTCCCAGTCGCCTGGCCGTGCAGGAGCGAACTGAACAGGCATGCCAGCGTACAAACCAACACCGCAAACCGCGCCTTCTGGTTCGACATTTCTTGAACCCCTTTCATTGCTGTCGAGAAAAAAAAGGAAAAAGATCTCTGTACCCGTGAACTTTGGGAGGCCTAGACCGCAGACACGGCTTATAAATTGCCGGTTACCGCTAAGTCAAGAATTTTCGCAGGGTTAACGCCCTCGGCACGGTCATTCTTTGGCAGCGAATCATGCAAAAAACCGCTTCCTGATGTTGATTGTTGAAAGCTGCGGCAAACAATCAGAGCGCCTGGCATACTGAAACCCGTGCTGGGCACGAGAATTCACCGGTCACGTGCGAATTGCGGGCTAGGGTCAGGACCGCGCGGCTAATTCCCGATCAAAACGGGAACGATCATAGAACGATTTCTGCGTTCCCACGCCGGTGGTAGACAAACCTGCGTAGAGATTTGCGCGGCGGACGGCTTCCTTTTCGGGCACTCCCTCCGCAAGAAATACGGCGAAGCTGCCAATGAACGCATCCCCCGCACCGGTGCTGTCGATACTGTGGACGGGAAACGGCGGCACTTGTTCGCTGCCGTCGCGGCCGGCGAGGAGAGATCCGTTCGCACCCAGCGTGATAATCACTCGCCGAATCCCGCCGGCCACTAGTTGCTCGGCACATTTCTTTGCGTCTTCGACATTTTTTACTGGGCGACCGGTGATTGTCTCGGCCTCACTTTCGTTCGGAACAAAATAGTCGAGATCTTTGAGCGCACCTAGGTCGACGGGCTGCGCGGGGGCGGGATTCAGGATGCAGCGGATTCCATGCGTCCGCGCAAATCGGATCGCGTAATACACCGTCTCCACCGGAATCTCGAACTGCAATACGATGCAGTCGGCGGACTTCAGCGTCTCTGCGGCGGCGTCAACGTCGGCAGGCTTGAGCGCGTCGTTCGCTCCCTTTACCACCAGAATACGGTTCTGGCCGTTGGGCTCGACGAAGATGGGCGCAACTCCGCTCGAGAGTCCCTCGATCTGCTTCACATGCGTGGAATCGATGCCCTGCCGGCGAAAATTTTCGATGGTCGCGGGACCGAAGAGGTCGCTGCCTACGCGCGCGACCATGAAAACTTCCGCGCCACAAAGACGGGCGGCCACGGCCTGATTCGCACCCTTGCCGCCAAAGCCGAGATCGAATTTTTGTCCGAAAATGGTTTCGCCCGGCTTGGGAAACTGGTTGGTGAACGTCGTCAGGTCAATGTTGGCACTGCCAACTACTGCAATTCGAGGGCGCTTGGCCATAACCTTTGTTCTGTATCTCCGGAAAACATTGAGGAAGGCCGAGTCTATTCAGCACACGTCGAATGTGTCAACGACGATTGCGAGGGGTGTGAGGAAGGGATGGTCCTTTCTGCTATAGTTTCGTTCCTCGATCATTCCTTTTCGACCGTAAATTTGGATGGTTGAGTTCTGGGAGGATGCCATGCCCCGTAATGTCCGCTGTGCCCTGATTCAAGCCAGCAACGCGCTCTCGACCGAACGTCCGCTCGCGCAGATCAGGAAGGCGATGATCGACAAGCACCTGAAGCTCATAGAGCAAGCGGCGCGCAAGAAGACGCAAATCCTCTGCCTGCAGGAACTTTTCTATGGTCCTTATTTTTGCGCCGAGCAAAATGCCCGCTGGTATGAACTAACCGAGCGCGTGCCCAACGGCCCTACGACGCTGCTGATGCAAAAGCTTGCGAAGAAGCACCGGATGGTCATCGTGGTTCCGGTCTACGAAGAGCAGATGCCGGGTGTGTATTTCAACACCGCGGCCGTCATCGATGCTGACGGCCGCTATCTTGGCAAGTATCGCAAGCATCACATCCCGCACTGCCACCCGGGATTCTGGGAGAAGTTTTATTTCACTCCGGGCGATCTCGGTTATCCCGTGTTCGAAACCAAGTATGCCCGCGTGGGCGTGTACATCTGCTATGACCGTCATTTTCCCGAAGGCGCACGCATTCTCGGATTGAACGGGGCGGAGATCGTCTTCAACCCTTCCGCCACCGTGGCCGGACTTTCGGAATATTTGTGGGAACTCGAGCAGCCCGCGCACGCTGTGGCCAATGGCTATTTTGTAGGCGCCATCAATCGAGTGGGAATGGAAAAGCCGTGGAGCATCGGCGAATTCTATGGCAAGAGTTATTTCTGCAATCCTCGAGGCAAGATCATCGCCCAGGCCAGTCGCGATAAAGACGAAGTCGTGGTCGCGGATCTCGATCTCGACATGATCGAAGAGGTGCGAAAAGTGTGGCAGTTTTTCCGTGATCGCCGGCCAGAAAGCTACGGCCCGATTACAACACAGAGCGGAACATCGGTCGCAGCCGACTAAGCGCGAAGCGCGACCAATAGCTTTTTCCTCCACATCACGACTCCCAATGACGACTCCGGACCCAAGTCAACTCCGCGCCCGAATCGAATCCAGCCCGCTGTACAACGAGGATCTCGCGCCGGCCACCGCCGAGCGTCGCCACTGGGGAACGTACAACTTCGCGGCGCTTTGGATTTCGATGTCGGTGAACATTCTCACCTACATGTTGGCCGCCAGTTTGATTCAGGGCGGGATGAACTGGAAGCAGGCCGTCGCGACGATCTTCCTTGGCAACGTAATCGTGCTGGCCCCGATGCTGCTGAACTCGCACCCCGGCGCAAAGTATGGAATTCCGTTTCCAGTCCTGGCTCGCGCTTCTTTTGGAGTGCTGGGCGCGAACGTCGCGGCCGTACTGCGCGCACTGGTCGCGTGCGGATGGTTCGGCATTCAGACCTGGATCGGCGGCGAAGCCATCAGCACCTTACTGGCAACGCTGGTTCCTGCCTGGAAAACTTTTCCTTACGGCCCCGGCGTCTGCTTTTTTCTTTTCTGGCTCATCAACCTCGCAGTTGTGCTCAAGGGAATCGAATACATCCGCATCCTGCAAGGCATCAGCGCGCCGATTTTGCTGGGCGTAGGATTACTCTTGTTGGGTTGGGCTTATCGCGCAGCTGGCGGCTTCGGACCCATGTTCTCAGTGCCGTCGCGCTTCACTAACTTTTCGGACTTCCTGAAATTCTTGATCCCAGCCCTCAATGGTACGGTAGGATTCTGGGCCACAGTCTCGCTCAACATTCCCGACTTCACCCGCTTCGCGCGCAATCAGCGAGAGCAAATGATTGGGCAGGCCTTGGCGCTGCCCACGACCATGACGCTCTATGCCTTCGTCGGAATCGTCGTGACGTCGGCCACAGTCGTCGTCTACGGAACCGCGATCTGGAATCCCGTCGAACTGCTCAGCCGCTTTCATTCGCCCGTTGCCGTGGTGATCTCGCTGGTTGCAATTCTGTTGGCCACTCTGAACGTCAACATCGGAGCCAACGTGGTTTCGCCCGCGAATGACTTTTCCAATCTGTGGCCGCGCGGAATCAGCTTTCGCACCGGCGGCGTCATCACTTGTTTCATGGGCATCGCGCTGATGCCGTGGAAGCTGCTCTCCAGCTACAGCACGTTCATCATGGGATGGCTTGGCGGCTACGCCGCCTTCCTCGGGCCCGTGGCAGGAATCATGATTTGCGACTACTTCGTCATCCGGCGGCAGGTGTTGCAGGTGGACGAACTGTATCTTCGCGGCGGCCCGTATGAATATTCGCGCGGATTCAACTGGGGAGCCATCATTGCCCTGGCACTGGGAGCGGGCACTGCGCTGGCCGGATTGGTGATTCCCTCAATGCGCTTTTTATACGACTATTCGTGGTTCGTCGGATTCACAATTTCCTTCGTAGCATATTACGGATTGATGCGTTCGCGCGCGGTTTAGCGGTTTAAAGGGGCGTGCCTAATGGTGCGCACCCTTTCAAGATTTCGCCAGGAACTCCGGCAGCACATCGCGCTGGTAGATGTCCAGCGTCTGCTCCTCATCGCCACACATGAGATAAATATTGAACTGAGTCACGCCCACGCTTTCCAGTTCGCGCAGTTTCTTTTTGTGGGCTTCGGCCGGGCCGACCAGGCAGAACCGGTCGATCACCTCGTCGGAAACGAAATCTGCGTTGTCGCTGCCGACCTCGCAATGATGCTGGTAGTCATAGTGGCCCCGGTCCTGCACGAACGAAGTCAGCGCCGGCGGCAGATCTTCCGGCTTGTATTGCCGGATCAGATCCATAACATGGTTCGACACCAGGGCCGGGAACCAGCGCACACGTTCGCGAGCCACACTCAGGTCATTCGATACCCACACCGGCGCAGCCGCCATCACTTCGATTTGTTTTGGATCGCGCCCGGCGGCGCGAGCGCCCTCATTCACAAAACCCATGCACCAGGCAATCAGCG
>Ga0307476_10000576_pt1 | contig 27045 bp, 19 predicted proteins | sample atmos_gasesECM2C_2_FD_203314 | JGI IMG/M metagenome (GOLD analysis project Ga0307476, IMG submission 203314) | Hardwood forest soil microbial communities from Morgan-Monroe State Forest, Indiana, United States - atmos_gasesECM2C_05 | ecosystem: Environmental > Terrestrial > Soil > Temperate...
TATAATCAGCATTGACGTTGGCTCCTCTCACGAGCCTTGGTCTTGTTCATCGCATACCAATCTACTCGCGACGGGCCAACGTCGTTATGCAATCAAGCGAGGATTGGTTCCTGCGCCCGGCGCAGGAACCAACCGCAGTCGAAGGACCCCGGCAATGTAGGGGTCGGAGAGGGTGGTGGCAAGGCATTCCCACGATGCACATGCGCTTTGGCAGACGCTGTACCTGAGCCAGGCCTCGAGATACCCCGCTGCCACCGGGTCCGGCTCACGCTCCCGCCTTAATCTCCGCCGCCTTCCCATCCCGATAAGTCACCACCATCGCCTTCCCTCCATTCGGATAGCGCACCGTCTTCTCCTCCGACGACGCCCCGGCATCCGGAACCCCCATGCCCACCGCGAAATCCGCCTGCAGTTCATTCATGCCCGGCTTCACTTCATGCTGCTCCACCGCCTGCCAAACGTCCGCCGGCCAGTGCTTATACAACTCATGCGGATCTTCCACATAAAACATCTCGTCGGAATAAATCTTGTATTGCCCGTCCGACGCGAATCCAATGGGAACCGCGAAGCTGTGCCCGTCTTTGTCAAACGTAGCCACCACCTGCCTTCGCCCGCCCGGCGCCGCGACCGCCATCACATCTTTTATCTCCAGCCGCTCAATCGGCCCGAGCAATCCGGCTTCATGGGCAAAATCGACGGTCTTCACCACGGGGACAAACCGGTAATACGTGTACCGGTATCCTTCTTTAGTCCACACCGGCTGCTGGGTAAGCTGTTTCGCCGAATTCAAATCAAATGGATAAAGCTTCTTCGGCACCACATAATAGTCAGCATTCGAGTAGCCGGCTTTCTTCGCCTGCGCCTGCTTCTCCGCCGCAACATAGTCCTCGTGCCGCTCATAAAGCAGATATCCGGCGCGCACTCCCGCCACCACCACGGCCAGCGCCAAAGCAATCTGAATCCTCTGCTTCGCCTCTTCACTAATCATGCAAGTGATTCCTTACCCAGTGAACCCCAGTGTCCTCTGTGTTAAAGATTTTAGGGAAGCCGGCAACTGCACAACCATCCTACGGTACACTAGACAGCAGAAGGATCCCCATGCCAGTCACCGAAGAAGATGTCCTTAGCGCTCTGAAAAGTTGTTACGACCCCGAGATCCCCGTCAACATAGTCGACCTCGGCCTAATCTACAAAGTGAACTTCGCCCCGGCCCCCGCCGACACCCCCGAGCAAGCCAAACAGGACGTAGTCATCGACATGACCCTAACCGCGCAAGGTTGCCCCGAACACGTCAACATCAGCGCGCAAGTAAAGTCGCGCCTAGAGCAGTTGCCCGGCATCCGCAACGCCGCAGTCAATGTCGTCTGGACCCCGCCATGGACCCCCGAGCGCCTAAGCCCCGACGCCAGAAAGCAACTAGGCATTGAGTAACCGCTCCTTCCCGGTTTACCGGAAGCCGAATGCCGGAAGTCGGAAGCCGCTTTTCTCAACCACCAATTTCATCCCAGGCGTTGTAAGCGGTCCGCCCCGCCGCATCAGTAATCCGCTTCCCGGCGCGCGCCGCCATCTCCATCACCTGCATGCCGCGGTCAAAATAATCCGGCAGCGCCCGCCGCACCTTCTCAAAGTTCTCCGGAAACTCCGACGCCAGCACAGCCAAGCCTACGCCGGTAGCCAGCACGCCCGCCGGATATTTCTTCTTCAAAAACAAAACCGTAGCCGCCCCAATCGACCCAGCCACCACCGCCTTCTTCCACCCGTCCATGTTCCCCCCGCAAAATTAGATTGCGAATGATTATACTTCCTCGAAGTTTATCTGGGGATGTGCAGAATGTATGGGATTGTGTGGGAACGGGCGCCTTCGCAAGCCTGCCCTGAGCGAAGCCGAAGGGTCCAGCCGAGCACATGTGGGAACGGGCGCCTTCGCCCGTTCAGCCGAGCGAAGCGAGGCGCACTGCATGCAGCGGCACTGCTCCCGTAATCACAGTTCTCCAACCCCCGCCGAATTAAAAATTCCTAACCCTGCACCCCTCATTACCTTCGCCGCCCCACCGACGTGCGCGCCACTCTCTTGCCAAACGACTACACTCGAATTGTGAAGCGACACTACACCATCGGACGCATCAAGGGCGGCATGAAGTTCACCTGCACCCGCTGCGCCCATCACGTCAGCACTCTCGACTTCGACGCCCGCGACGGCAACCTCCGCACCCAGGCCGCCACCGCCATCAATCGCCACGCCACCAGCGTCCACCACGAGCCCGTAATGTTCTCCTCCCTCGACACCCAGCAACGCATCTGGCGCACCTGACTCTTCAACCACACACCGCGTCGCCGTCAAGATAGTTTTGTCATTCCGATCACGCCGAAGGCGTGAGAGGAACCTGCTGTTTGCGTGCAGCGCCGCACCCGGTGCGATCGCCCATAAAAAATAAAACGGCGGCTTCAGCCGCCGAGCCAGTTTACCTTTTTGTAACGGGGTACCCCTCCCCCCTGGGGTCTATTGGAATCATCGAGTTAGCACGAATTTCCCCGCAAAATCCGCATGGCAAAGGACTTAGAGGTCAAAATCTAGAGAACGAAGGGGTTATGTCCCGATTTCTGCTCGGGCGCTCCAACTGGCTCTACTGCCTCCGCTTGGTCAATTATGCGGCGAGCCGCTGGTGGCGCGCAAGGTCGGATGTCACAGAGAGGCTGTGGATTTTGTCCGGCGGATTTCAGGGCGAACAGCCTAGAATCTCTAGAGGGGGCTGGCTAAGCTGAAGCGAGTTTGTAAGACGAATTCGGACTAAGACGCTAGATTAGAAAGGATCGGCCCATGAGTCAGTGGACAGCGCGCGTTCAGGATCATCGAGTCTGGGCTCTCATGACTGGGTTGGGATCTGCGATTGACCAAGCAGTCAAGCTTGATGACATCGCCCCCGACGCTGTGGATGCACTTGAGCGACTACGATCGATCCTTTCACTGTCTGGCAAGCGTCTTGGAGGAAGCGATCCCCTCACGGTGCTCCCCGCCCCGCTCGACGGGTTGGCTAGTTCGTTTGAAGCGCAGAAATCTGAGATCGATGCCTTCATAAGTGACCACAATGCCGCTCATCTGAATAACGCAAACTCCCAAGCGGATTCTGCCCTGGCTAACTACCTGCCTCAGGTTCCCGGAGTGGCTTCATCTGAAGAGATGATCGGATTGGTTCAGAGTGTTGCGTCGTATCGTTCGGCGCTGGAAGATCAGGAACGCCTAAGCTTGTCCGCCCGTCAATCGGCCAAGTCGCAGATCGAGGAGCTGACGTCAACACTGGGCACCTTTAGGACGCAGACTCAGGCAACCATTGCGGACTTGAGGGCACAGCTTGACAATGAGAGGCAGAAGATTTCTGCGCAGGCCATTGAGCAGCAGAAGCTTTTTGCGGACGCGCAGCAATCCCGCAGTAACTCCTTCAATGAAACACTGTTGAAGGTTCAAGAAAATTTAGCGAAGACTCTCACCGATCAACAGGGGCAGTTTTCTGGCGCGCAGGAAAACCGTGGTCGTGAGTTCGCGACTGCGCAAACAGATTCGCAGAAGCGTTTCGGCGATCTCATCGCAGACTACACGAAGCGGCTAGCGGATCAAGATGCGGAATTCACCAGACAAAGGGATGCATTCGCGGGAACGGCACAGAGTCAGTTAACCGCTTTGACCCAAGCCTACGAGCTCGCGGCGAAGGGAATTCTCGACCAAGTCGACAAGCATCGGAAAGACGTGGAAAAGCTTGTAGGGGTTATCGGCAATTTGGGCGTAACCAGCGGGTATCAAACAACAGCCAATAGCGCCCGAAAGTCTATGTGGGTTTGGCAAAGCGTCGCGGTCGTGGCGATGCTGGGGTTGATCGGCTTCGCTTTTTACGCTTTCCTGCCTGCGATGAAGGGCGGTTTCACGTGGGAGGGGTTCGCCATGCGCGCCTTCCTTACCGTCACGGTAGGCGTCTTGGCAGCCTATGCTGCTAATCAGGCGGACCGATTCTTTCAAATGGAAAAGTACAACCGAAAGTTGGCCCTGGAACTCGCCGCGATCGACCCCTTCATCGCCCTCTTCCCGGAGGAAGAGCAGCATAAGTTCAAACTCGAGATCGGCAGGCGCTCGTTTGCTCAGGAGGAAACGTCACTAGCGCACACCGAAAAGAGTCCCGCTACGACGCTTGACGTCCTGTTGAGCTCTAAACAAAGCAAAGAGGTCCTACAGTTACTGATCGATGCCGCGCAGAAGACTCTTAAGGGTGGCTAGCGCGCCCTGATGGGTAGGAATCCTTCGACTGCGCTCAGGATGACAAGGCGGTTTGTCGGATGGAAGCAGGCGGACAAGAGTGTCCGCCCCACACGAGCAACTCGGTACCAGGTACTCGGTACTAGTCGACAACAGCCTTATCAGTGATGAGCAGTCCACGATCGATGATGGCAAAGGCCTCACGCAGCTGCTGCTCGTTGATGCACAGCGGAGGATTGGTGAAGAAGGTGTTCCAGCGAACGAACGTGTACAGGCCTTGCTCGCGGAAGAAGCGCGCGAGCGCCGCCATCTCCTCCGACGTGCCGTTGAACGGAGCCAGCGGCTGGCGCGTCTTGCGGCTGCGAATGAGTTCGACGATGCCGAACAGTCCGATCGAGCGCACCGCGCCCACCGACGGATGCTTCGCCTGCAACTCCGCTCCCAGCTCTTTCAGCACGACGCCCATTTTTTTCGCGTTGTCGATCAGTCCATCCTCTTCATACACGCGAATCGTAGCCAGCGCCGCCGCGCACCCCATCGGATGACTGTTATAAGTCAGCCCGCCATAGAACACTTTATCCTGGAAGTGCTGCGCGATGTGATGCCGCATCCCAACCGCTCCCAGCGGCAGATAGCTGGACGTCAATCCCTTCGCCATGCAAAGCAGGTCGGGAACAACCTTCCAGTGATCGACGGCAAACCACTCGCCGGTCCGTCCAAATCCAGCCATCACTTCATCGGCAATCATCAATATGCCGTACTTGTCGCAGATCTTACGCAGCCCTTCCAGATATCCATCAGGCGGAATGAGAACGCCGTTCGTGCCAGTGACTGGTTCGAGAATGAACGCAGCGATGGTCTGGGAGCCCTCGAGCTGAATGGTCTCTTCAATCATCGCGAGCGAAGCATCAGCCGATTCCCATCCCCGTTCGATGCCGTGATAAGGATCGAGCACATGCACCACGCCCGGAATGCCAGGCTCAGCAGCCCATCTGCGGGGATCGCCAGTAAGACTGATCGCGCCCGCAGTCGCGCCGTGATAAGAGCGATAGCGCGCCATGATCTTGTGGCGTCCCGTAAAGAAGCGGGCGATCTTGATGGCGTTCTCGTTAGCGTCGGCGCCGCCGTTGGTGAAGAAGAATGTGTCGATGTCGCCCGGCGTAATTTCAGCAAGCTTCGCACCCAGCCGTGCGCGCGGCTCTGTCGCCATGAAAGGATTCGCATAAGCCAGCGTCGCCGCCTGCTCGCTGATGGCTTGAATCACGCGCTCGTCGCCGTGTCCGATGTTGACCGACATGAGCTGGCTGTTGAAGTCGATAAAGCGCTTGCCCTCGGGCGTGTAGAAATAAATCCCCTTGGCATGAGCGACGGGAATTGGATCGACCTTCGACTGGGCAGACCACTCATAGAGTGTGTGCTTGCGGGCGAGGTCGACGATTTCCTTGCCCGTCATCTTCTGGGTCGTTGCCGGATTCGCGATGGTAGTAGTCATTATCAAAACTCCCTGCTAGAACTTGCGGCTGTGCTCTTTGGCCCAGCGCTCGACGACAACTTTCTTGTCGGTGTAGAACTCGATGGCGTCGCGGCCCTGGCCGTGAAGGTCGCCGAAGAAGCTGTTCTTCCATCCGCTGAACGGGAAATAGGCCATGGGCGCGGCGACTCCGATGTTGATGCCGATGTTTCCCGCGGGCGCTTCGTAGCGGAAGCGGCGCGCGGCCGAGCCGCTCGAGGTGAACAGCGACGCCTGATTCCCGTAGGCGCTGCGATCGAGGAAGGCGAGCGCGTCATCCATATCGTCGGCGTGGACAAGGCTGAGCACGGGACCGAAGATTTCCGTGTCGGCGAGATCGCTGGTCTTCGGAACGTTGTCGAGGATAGTTGGGTTCACGAAGTTGCCGGATTCGTATTTCGGGATCTTCGAGTTGCGGCCATCGAGCAGAACTTTCGCGCCTTGCTTCTCGCCGACAGCAATGAGCGATTCGACGCGCTCTTTACTTTGCGGCGTGATCACCGGCCCCATCTGCACGCCTTCATCGAGGCCGTTGCCGACCTTGAGTTTCGAAGCGGCGTCGGCAATGGAATCTCGAAAAGTCTTTTGCGCTTCGCCGATGGTGACAGCGACCGAGACGGCGAGGCAACGCTGGCCGGCGCATCCGAAGGCGCTGTCGCTGATGATCTGCGTGGCCATGGGCATGTCAGCATCGGGAAGAACGATGACGTGATTCTTGGCTCCGCCCTGGCACTGGCAGCGCTTCCCTTTTTCTCCGGAACGCGCATAAATGTAGCGCGCGACTGGAGTCGATCCAACGAAGCTGATGGCGCGGACTTTGGGGTGGTCGATGAGCGCGTCGACAACGGCTTTGCCGCCATTGACCAGGCTCACCACTCCCTTGGGCAATCCCGTCTTTTCGAGGAGCTCGTACACGTAGCGCATAGTGAGCGGGACACGCTCGGACGGCTTGAGGATGAAGGTGTTGCCGGTTGCTATAGCATAGGGCAAATACCAAAATGCAATCATACCCGGAAAGTTAAAGGGGACGATGGCAGCGGTGACCCCGAGTGGCTGCCGGATCATCATCTCATCAATGCCGCGGGCGACGTCTTCGAGGTTGTAGCCCTGCATCATCATGGGAATGCCGCAGGCGACCTCCACGTTTTCAATCGCCCGCCGCATCTCGGCTTTGGCTTCCGTGAAGGTCTTGCCGTTCTCCTGAGTAATGATGCGGCCGATGTCATCGATGTGATCTTCGAGCAGCATCTTCAGCTTGAAGAGCGGCTGGATGCGGTCTTCGGGCGGCGTGCGGCGCCATTCGGGGAAGGCCGCGGCCGCGGCTTCGACGGCTTGATTGACTTCCGGGGCTTCGGCGAGCGGGACTTGAGCGAGAGTCTCGCCAGTCGCGGGATTCACTACGTCACGCCATTCCGAGGCGGAGGAATCGGTCCAGCGGCCGTTGATGAAGTTCGTGAGCCGGAGTGTCGGTGGTGCGGCTACTAAGGTCATGGTATTGCCTCTACTATCGCGAACGATATCTCAGATTATTACACCAACTGCGCGACTGCGGCTTTCTTGTCGCACACCGCGGCCAGGGCTGATTCCAGGACATCGAGACCCTCGTCCATTTGCTCGTTGGTGGCTACCAGCGGGACCAGGACGCGGATCACGTTGGAGTACGAGCCAGCGGTGATCGTGATCAGACCGTGTTCGTAGCAATACTGCGTGATCTGTTTCGTTTCGTCCGCAGCGGGAGCTTTTGTTTCCTGTGACTTCACCAGTTCGATGGCTTGCATGCCGCCGAGGCCGCGCACGTCGCCAACCAGCGGCCAGCGGCGCTGCCATTCGTGGCCTCGACGTTGGAAGCGATCGCCCAGTTCGTTGGCGCGGGTTAACAAGTTTGTATTTTCGAACAAGTCGAGTACGGCCAGAGCTGCGGCGCAGGAAAGGGGATTGCCGGCGAAAGTGCCGCCGAGTCCGCCGGGAGCGGGTGAGTCCATGATTTCGGCGCGGCCAGTGATCGCGCCGAGCGGCAAGCCGCCGCCCAGGGATTTCGCAGTCACTAGAATATCGGGCTCGATGCCATAACGCTCGCTGGCGAAGAGCGCGCCGGTGCGTCCAAAGCCGGATTGAACTTCGTCCGCGATGAAGAGCACGCCGTGCTTGTGGCAGAGATCGATGAGCACTTTGAAATAGTCTGGAGGAGGAGCGACGAATCCGCCTTCGCCGAGCACAGGCTCGGCAATGACTGCCGCTACCTCTTCATTGGCGACTACGCGCTTGAATGTATCTTCGAGATGGCGTGCACAGTAGAGATCGCATGAGGGATATTTCAAGTTGTACGAGCAGCGATAACAGTAGGCGAACGGGATGCGGTAAACCTCGCTCGGGAACGGCGCGAATCCGGCTTTATAAGGATGCGTCTTGCTGGTGAGAGCGAGCGTCATCATGGTGCGGCCGTGGAAGGCGTCTTCGAAAGCGATGATCGCGGGACGCTTGGTGTAGGCGCGGGCGACCTTGACGGCATTTTCGATGGCTTCGGCGCCGCTGTTGACGAAGAGAGTTTTCTTGGGAAACTTTCCCGGCGTTACGTCGTTCATGCGCTCGGCGAGGCGGATGTAGCCTTCGTAGGGCGTGACCTGGACGCAGGTGTGCAGGTATTTGTCGAGCTGGCCGCGGATGGCGTCGACTACGGCTTCCTGACGATGACCCGCGTTGGCGCAGCCGATGCCTCCGGCGAAGTCGATGTAGCGATTACCGTCTACGTCTTCAAGCCACGCGTCTTCGGCTTTCGCCACGTAGATGGGCGTGCCGTGGGAAAGGCCGCGGGGCACGGCTTGAGCGCGGCGCTCGGAGAGCGCTTTGGATTTGGGGCCGGGGATTTGGGTTTTGATGCGAATTGTACTCATGTTAGTTTCTCGGGAGAACTCCCTGAAGCGACGGTGGCGCTGCACGAAGTACAGGGGTCCTTCGACTGCGGTTGATCGTCGCGCTTGGGCGCGACGATCAGTCCTCGCTCAGGATGACAGTGACGGGGAATTTTCTTCATCAGTACCAACCTATTGGTGCTTCGTTCAGATTGATGTAGACCTGCTTGGTTTCTAGATACTCTTCGATGCCCCACGGGCCTAATTCACGGCCGAAGCCGGATTGCTTGTAGCCGCCCCACGGGGCTTCTACGTACGTTGGTTGCATGTGATTGACCCAGACGATTCCCGCGCGCAGAGCCTTGACCGAACGCATAGCTTTGAAGATGTCGCGGGTCCAGACTGCGGCGGCTAAGCCGTAGGGTGAATCGTTGGCGATCTTCAGCGCGTCTTTTTCATCTTCAAATGGGATCACGGCCGCTACTGGACCAAAGATTTCTTCGCGGGCGATGCGGGCGGAGTTCGTTACGTCGGAGAAGATCGTGGGCTGGACGTAGTAGCCCTTCCCTATTTTCTCGGGGCGTCCGCCGCCTGAGGCGAGCTTGGCCTCTTTCTTGCCGATCTCGATGTAAGAGTTGACGCGGTCGTACTGTTCTTTGCTGACCAGTGGACCCATCTTGGTTTCGCGATCGAGTGGTGGGCCGAGTTTGATCTTCTTGGCTTTTTCGGTCATCGCTTCGACGAAGTTCTTGTAGATCGATTTTTGTACCAGGATGCGGCTTCCGGCGGAGCAGACTTCGCCTTGATTGATGAAGACGCCGAAGAGTGCGCCGTCGATGGCGGCTTCGAAGTCGGCGTCGGCGAAGAAGATGTTGGGTGACTTACCGCCGAGTTCGAGGGTGACGCGCTTTACGGTGTCAGCGGCCTGTTTCACGATGATTTTGCCGACCGCTGCGCTGCCAGTGAAAGCGATCTTATTGACGTCGGGATGCTGGACTAGCGGAGCGCCGCAGGTTTCTCCGAATCCGGTGATGATGTTGACGACGCCCGGGGGCAAGCCGCAGTCCGCGAAGTAGTTGGCGAACTCGAGAGCGGTGAGCGGAGTTTGCTCGGCCGGTTTGAGGACGCAGGTACAGCCTGCGGCTATAGCCGGAGCCAATTTCCACGCGGCCATCAGGAGCGGATAGTTCCATGGAATGATTTGTCCGGCGATGCCGACTGGCTCCTTGAGCGATAGGGACATTGCGTTGTCGGGAACGGGATTCACGTAGCCGACTACTTTCGTGGCCAGGCCGCCGTAGTACTCGAAGCAGGTGGCGGCGTCGTTGATGTCGAATTCGGCTTCGACGATGGGCTTGCCGGTGTTGCGGCATTCGAGTTCGGCGAGCGCGGGAAGGTTGGCGCGGATTTTCTCGGAGAGGCGGAAGAGGACGCGGCCACGCTCCTGGGCAGTTGTGGTTGCCCACGGGCCTTCTTCAAATGCGGCTTTGGCGGCGGCTACGGCGCGGTTTACGTCGTCGGGGCCAGCGTCGGGGACCTGGGCGATTACTTCTTCGGTGGAGGGATCGTAGACGGGGAAGGTCTTCGCGGACTTGCTGGCGACCCACTCGCCGTTGATGTACATCTGGTAAGTTTTTACTTCGGTTGTGATTCCGCCCGGCATTGGTTCCTCCTGCGTACCTCAGGGGCTAAAGTCCCAAATTCTTAGCCACTCAACGGCACGACTGAAGTCGTGCCCTTCCCGATCTTTGCTAGTCACTTAACGGCACGACTAAAGTCGTGCCCTTCCCGATCTCTGCGCGCCGTACCTTCAGGCGGCCGTAGACGAAGAAGAAGAATGCGGCCATACCTACGAAAAACAGCGTGCCTCCGAACATCCATAACTCGTAGGACCACAGCGATGTGATCTGCTGGGCTGGGAAGAATACGAGCGCGATGCCGAGGATCGTGGTCAAGAGTCCGCTGGTTCCGGCTACGAATAGCGTGGTGCGGCCATAGTGGCCGCGGGGGGCGGGCTCCGTGATTGCGAATTTGACGAGCGCGCCGAACATGTAGACGAAGGGAACGAGATTCAGCACAACTGCCAGCGACAAGAGCTTTTGGAATGTTTCCTGAACGCCGGCGCCGGCGAGATTCAAGATCACGAGCACGGCGGAGACGATCCCCTGGACGATCAATGCGGCGTAGGGCGTGGCGAAACGCGGATGAATGTTGCCGAGCCAGGATGGCATGTAGGAATCGAGGCCGGCGACGAAGGGGATGCGGGCGCAGCCGCCGATCCAGGCGGAGCCGATGCCGGCGATGGCCAGGCTGAGCATGATGGCGAAGGGCACCAGAATCCAGTTCGCGCCGACACGGGCCGCCATTGCGCCGACTGCCTGCACTACGCCTTGCAGCACGTTGACGCTCTTGCCGACGGCAATCAGGAGCGTGAGCGTGACCGCGACATAGAGAGTACCGGAGATCAGGCCGCCCCAGGCTACTGCTCCGGGCAGAGTGCGGGCGGGGTCGCGGATTTCGTCTCCCATGACGGATGCGAGCTCGAGTCCGATCAGACCGAAACAGATTACGCCGAAGGAATTTAGAACGAAGCGCGGGTTGGCGGGAATCTTGAAATCAGCAGCGGTGATCGTAGTGCCAAAGCGCGAGTAGATTAATACCCCCAGACCGATCAGGACTCCAGCGGCGATGAAAGTACCGATGGCGCCGAGGTTGTTGATCCACTTGCCGATGCCGAGGCCGAGAATGTTGAGAAGGGTCAGCAATGCCAGCAACGCCAGCGACACGATGAGCGCAAAGGATTTGCTATCGGCAAGACCTGCGTGGCTTGGACCGGCGATAAAAACAGAAACGCCGACGAAGTAGAGCATGATTGTCGGCACGTAGAGCATGTTGTTGGTCCAGTAACACCAGCCGGAGAGGAATCCGTGGAAGTCGCCGAAGACTTCTTTGGCCCAGAGATAGACTCCGCCTTCGCCGGGATAGCGGTGAGCGAGTTCGATGACGGCGATGCCTTGCGGCCAGAAGAAGAGGATGAGGGAGATGATCCAGAGCCAGATGGTGACGCCGCCGTTGGCGGCGATGGAGGGGACTACGTTGAGGTTGAAGACGGCGACTACGAAGAGGAGGACGAGATCGCGGCGACCGAGGGCTCGGATCAGGTGGGGCGGGGCGGGTTGGGTGGTGGTGGACATGGTCAGGGGCTAGGGTCTAGGGGCTAGGGATCAGTTTGTTGTGGCTGCTCGGGCTCAACGTTCGACTGATCCCTAGCCCCCTCGTTCTAATGCGCCACTGCGACCGGCTCGCTGCGCTCCTGCTGCGCTTTGGCTAGTGATGACGCTATGTCGTCGAAGGCTGCGAGGTGCTTATCGATGTCGGCCTCGGTGTGCTGGACGGAGATGGTCCACTGCTCGTCCCACCAATAGGGTTGCGGCATTACGCCGCGGTTGACCATGGCGAACCAGTAATGACGCCAGAGATCGATGTCGACGGCGGTCCAATCGCGGTAGTTGCGAATTTCTTTCGGATAGAACATCAACGCGCCGTTGGCGCCGGCTTGCGCGATGTAGGCCTGCAGGCCGACTTTCGCGATGGTCTTGCGGTATCCGTCGGCCAGCTTTTTACCGAGCTTGTCAACGTGAGCGTAGTTGGCGCGGGTGAGGACTTCGCGGAATGTCGCGAGGCCGGCGGCCATCGAAACCGGGTTGGTGTTGTAGGTGCCGCCGTGGAAGACCTTGTGTTGGGAGATTAGATCCATCACGGATTTGCTGGCGCCGAATGCGGCTAGGGGCAGGCCTCCGCCAATCGACTTGGCGAGGCAGATCATGTCGGGATGGACGTTGAAGTATTCGCTGGCGCCGCCCCATCCTAGTTTGGCGCCGGTTTTTACTTCGTCGAAGATCAGGAGCGCGCCGTTTTTCGTGGCGATCTCGCGGAGGCCTTGCAGGAAGCCGGGTTCGGGCATGCAAAGGCCGACGTTCATCAGGATGGGCTCGAGAATAATCGTGGCGATCTCGCCGGGATTTTCTTTGAAGCGGCGTTCAACGGTGGCGAGGTTGTTGAAGGTGGCGATGGTGACGTTGGCTACTGCGGATTTCGGCACGCCTAGCCCACCGGGGACGGATATGGGATTGTCGATATCGCCGAAGTCGGGAGCGTGAGGCTTTACGCTGACCAGAGCCGAGTCGTGCAGTCCGTGATAGGCGCCTTCGAACTTTATGATTTTGTCACGGCCGGTGGCGGCGCGGGCCAGGCGAATGGCGTGCATGGTGGCTTCGGTTCCGCTGTTGCCGAAGCGGACCATCTCGACGGGAAAGCGGTTGCAGATTTCTTCAGCGAGTTCCCATTCCATGTCGTGCGGCATGCCGAACATAGTGCCGGTGGAGAGGCGTTTCTCGACGGCTTTCATCACGGCGGGATGGCAGTGTCCGGCCATGAGGGCACCGAATGTCAGGTTGTGGTCGATGTATTCGTTGCCGTCCAGGTCGCGGAACTTGCTGCCGCTGGCTTCTTTCACGAAGATGGGCCAGGGATCGTAATGGCGATAGTTGCTGGCCACGCCGAGCGGAATGCGTTTGAGATTCTTTTTGTGGGCTTCGGCGGATTTAGGGGTGCGGCGCTCGAAAGTTGCGAGCTCCTTCTGCAGATCGGGATACATCGAAATTCTCCGGGGAACTCAGGCCGGCGGTTTTCTGGTACAGCTGCGGGCCATTAGAATGCCGGGACGGACGGGCCGTCCCGGGTGTGCGTACTACTATTTTACTCTTCCAACTAGAAATAGAACTTTAAGGCGAACTGCACCAGGCGCGGATCTTGCGCCTGGGTGATCTTTCCGAACAACGTCGGACCATCGGAAAAGTGACCGTCGGGATTGTAGAAATTAGTGTGGTTAAAGACATTAAACAATTCCGCCCGGAACTGGAAATATCGTTGCTCGCTTAGAGGGATTTTCTTGTGCACGGCGAAATCCCACTGTTGGAGCCCCGGGCCGCAGCAGATTGCCCGCTGTGTCCCATTGTTGAACTGGCCGGGCGGCGGGTCTTGAAAATCGTTGGGATTGAACCAAAAACCGCCATTCGTCTTCGGATTCTGTTTCTGAAACGGCGCAACTCGACTCGGCGCTTCAGTGCCGAGAAAGAAGATGCTGGCGATCAGTTCGCTGTCATCTGAGGTATCGAGCCGGATGGGAAAGCCGCTTTGGAATTGAGTGATGCCGGAAACCGCCCAGTCATCTACGAGCTTCCCCATAAAGCCCTGGTATCGCCGTACGGGCAGCTCCCAGTCGTAGCTAATTACAAAGCGCTGCTTGGAGTTGAAGAGGGAGAGTGCGCGGCTGGCTCGGAAGTTAAATGGATCGAGCGTTTCTTCGAAAGTCGATCCATCGTCGAGGGACTTGCTGAGGGTGTAAGCCGCCTGGAATTGTAAGCCCTTGGAAAAGCGCTTTTGGAGCATCATTTCCAGAGCGTTGTAGCTGGAATTGGCGATGGTATCCTCGGCAAAAATGTCGCTGAAAACCGGAACTCCATCGAGCGGGCAGCCGGTTCCAGCGGTGAAGGCCGGCAACGCAGAATTGCAGTTTGGGGATGAATACGGCCGCAATCCCACAAGGTTGATGGTTTGGGGGGTGGCGGCGCCGGTAACGACAGTGCCATTGGGCATGTGAAAGGGAAAGCCGGTGGGAATGGTTACACTCCACTGACTGTCCTCCAGGAAGGGACCGCAGGTAGCTGGTGCGCCATAGGACGAGACATTGGCCGCGTTCAGGCTGGCGATCGTGCTGATGTCTAAGCAGCTCTGAGGAGTTGACGGATTGATGTCGTGAGTCGCCAGCAGGCGATGGCCCTGGGAGCCGACGTATCCGACCTGGATCATAAGATCCCTGGATAGCTCACGCTGAATCGTGAGGTTGTATTGCGTGGTGTATTGCGTTCGCAGATGAGGCTGGAACTCGCCGTAGAGAAGGATGGGACGGAACAAGGAATAGTCGACGGCCTGTCCACGCGCGGGGGTGAGAATGCCATTGAACGGGTTGGGGGCGGCCGGGACGGTGGGCCCTCCGGCCTGATAGATGAACGGAGTATTGAAAAAAGTCTCGAACAAGGAAGAGCTGCCGCCAAAGGGGGGCTCGGCACCGAATTGAGCCAAAACCAGTTCTTCAATTGGATTGTAGAAAATACCCCAACCGGTGCGAATGCTGGTCTTGCCGGACCTACCTGGACTCCAAGCGATTCCAATTCGCGGCGCAAAGGCGTGGTAGTAAGTGCTGGTCATGCCGGCGGGGACACCTTTGTCACCGGGAACGACCAGACCTGTGGGCGTAACGCCAACCGCCCCGCAGTCGGAGGAAGAAACGCCAAAGTAAGTTTGGCTCAAAGGAGACAGCGCGCAGGGATTAACCGTGGAGTTCTGTCCGGGCCGGTAGGTCTCGACGTGGCCCGCGATGTCGGTGGGCGGCGTATCGAGTTCCCAGCGGAAGCCATAATTCAAGGTAAGATTGGGCCTGATTTTCCAGCTATCCTGCGCAAACGGGTAAACCGAAGTGCCGCGCACGTCTTCCCTCTGGCCGGAACCCTCGGTAAACGAGTCAGCTATGCCTAGAAGGTATTCGGCGTAGTTATCTCCGTCGCCGGGAACGATTGCATTGAACCCGGAATTGGTGAAGGTGTATTCGCCATTTACGTCGAAATAATAATATTGGTCAAAGCGCTGCCGGCGGATGTCGATACCGAACTTGAAGGTGTGATTGCCCTTGACCCAAGTCAAGCCGTCGGACCATTGAAAGCTATTGCCGACCTGGGGCAGATAGCCTTCAAAATTGTTGCCAAATACGGCTCCCCCGCCAATGTTGACAAAGGGAACGCCGGTGAGGGTGGTGGGCAGTCCGGGAGTGATTCCATATTTTGGGTTGGTCCCATAGACACTGGTTATTCCGGATGAATCCGAGGTACCAGTGAAACAAAACGTTGCCGCTGCCCCGCCGCACGAAGAGGTAACTGCATTGTTGCTTTGCGGCTTCAGGAATCCGATCTGCCCTTCGCGCATGTAGGTGAAGTGAGCTTCATTCACCAGGGAGTTGTTGATGGTCCAGGTGTGGGTGAGGTTCCACTGTTGAAAGCGGTTGTTGTTGTGATTGCCGAACCCGGGAACGTTGGCCCCAGCCTGCTCGAACTGGTCGAAAGGCTGGAGAGCGCGGATGTCGTTGAAGTAATAATACGCCGTGAAATTCTGGTGACTGTTGATCCTGTGATCGAAGCGAACGGTGAATTGATCCTCGTTGTCCGTACTCACAGGCACAGTGACGCTGGAGGTAGGGACGTTTTTTGCCAGGAGATTGGCGGCCACCGGGTCCTGGCATGCGGCTGGAATGATGTTGTTCGGAAAGACCGATGCGAATCCCGGCGTGTCGTTCGGGTTGTTGGAGTTCCAATCAATAAGGCCCGTTGCGGGGTCGGTGGGAAGACCGGCGACCGACGGAATTCCGAGGGCGCTGTCGCAGGTAACCGTTCCGGTGGAAGTTGTGATGGAGCGCCCGTCAAGGGCTTGAGCGACAAGAGGATTGGCAATCCCGCCGGAAAACGGCCCTTGTGCCGAGAAATCCCCTCCGAACTCTCCCGTGCCCGTCGCGGGGTTACCGGTGGGCACATTCACGGCTTCGCTAGTAATGCCCTGACGCACACGACGTCCCTCGTAGGAAAGGAAAAAGAAGGTGCGGTCCTTCTTGATAGGACCGCCCAGAGTCGCGCCAAACTGGTTCTGATTCCACTGCGGACGCCCCGCCGTATCGAAATAATTCTTGGCGTCCAAGACCGTGTTGCGGAAGTACTCATAGATATCGCCGTGAAGGCTGTTGCCGCCGGATTTGGTAATGACGTTGACGACCGAGCCCGAATTGCGGCCATATTCCGCGTCGAACGTATTGGTAATCACTCGGAATTCCTCGACACTGTCGGGAGTCGGCTGCACCGTGGGCAGATTTACGAATTGATCGTTGGCGTCGCCGCCGTTGACGCTGAAATTATTGGAGCGCGTGCGTCCACCATTGACGGAAACCGCGCCCGCGTCTTGTGAACCAAAGAACAAGCTGCCGTTGCCGTTACCTAATTGCGCCTGCACGCCGGGCTGAAGCTGCAGAAACTGATACGTGTCGCGGGAGTTGAGCGGAAGCTCGTTCACTGAGCGGTCGTTGATAACGGCCCCCAGCTGAGTGCTGGTGGTGTCGACCTGAGGGGCCTCTGAGGTTACTTCGACCGTCTCCTGGGATCCGCCGATTTGGAGGGTGGAGTTGAGAGTGACCACCTGATTGACGTCGACGATGACGTTTTTCTGAACATTCTTCTTAAAGCCCGTTAGCTCGAACTGGACGGTGTAGGTGCCGGGAGCGACCTCGACGAAGGAGTAATCGCCGCTGTCGTTGGTTTTGGCGTCGCGGCTGATGCCGGTGGCTTCGTTGGTCAGAGTGATCTTAGCGGCGGAGAGGACGGCGCCGCTGGGATCGGCGACACGGCCGAGGATGCGGCCGCTGGCGCCCTGGGCGGGCAGCAGCGCGGGGAGGAGAAGAGAGATGGCGACCAGGGAAACCGTTTGCAGACTCATCGTTTTTACACACATCGCAGTCCAGCGGGCTCGCAGTGACGGCATGGGGCCTCCAGGCATCCTGAAGAGAAGTTGTTTGTTTGAAAGCTATAGCTTGTGTACGGCGACAACCTTGCTATAATCCCGCAAGGTTAGAGAAGGGGCAGGCGTACTGTCAAGGATAAAAAACGCGCTATCGCCCATAGAAAATTCTTGTCGGCCGACCCGCAGGCTATGAATTCATCCAGCATCGAAGTTTACTTGAAAATCGGAGATGTGGCGCGGCGGGTGGGAGTGTCGCCGTCGGTGATCCGGTCGTGGGAGAGTCTTGGGCTGACGCGTCCGCGGCGCACTGAGAGCAAGTACCGGCTGTATTCGGCGGACGACGTCAAGCTGCTGAAGCGGGCGCGATTTCTGCGGAAGGTGCGGGGGTTGAACGCGGCGGCGATTGTGGAACTGATGCGGCGGGAAGGGCGGGTGAGTCCGGCGCCGGATGGAACCGCCGGAGCGGTGGGATCGCACTTGCGGCAGTTGCGCGCGAAGCGACGGTTGTCGCTGGCACAGGTGGCGCAGGCGGTTGGGATCTCGGTGGGATTTCTGAGCGCGCTGGAGCGGTCGCAGATGAGCGGGTCGGTGGGAACGCTGCGGAAGCTGGCGCGATTTTATAAGACGAACATCCTGGATTTTTTCGATGCCACGGGTGCGAGCAGCCGGCAGGTACAGCCGGAACAACGGAAAGTGCTGGAAGCCGGCCCAGGCGTGCGTATGGAGCTGCTGGCGTGGGGGAACACTGCTGTGATGGAGCCGCATCTGTTTCGGGTAGCGCCGGAAGCGGGCAGCGGGGACTCCTACACGCACGAGGGCGAAGAGTTCCTTTATGTGTTGCGCGGAGAACTGGCGATCACGCTGGAGAAGAAAGAATACCGGCTGAAGAAGGGCGACAGCTTTTATTTTGAAAGCGCGACCCCGCACCATTGGAAAAATCCCGGGCGCGGGGAGACCTGGGTGCTGTGGGTAAATACGCCGCCGACGTTCTAGTGATCCGGCCTTCGAGGGATGTGGCGACGTCGATCGCAGCGGCGGGCCTTAGTCGGGGTTTCTCTCGGGTTGGAGCGGTAGGTCACGGTGAATTAGGTGAGCATCACCCTCGGCCGCATCGAGGCGATCGTAGGGCCGAAACAGGACGGCGTAGAAAAGGCCTGTGGCAAACACGACCGCCGCGCCAACAATCATTCCATAGTTGCGATACCAAGGGTCCTGAGGCGTGCGCGGCCAGACCATGTTGATGATGGCCAAGACGCCATAGGTAAGCGCCGCCAGATTCACGGGCCACGCCCATACTCCCAAACGAAACGCCCCGCTTGGCTTCCAGCCCTTCGCGCGCGCGATCAGGGCCCCCAGGACAATCATCTGGAAGGCAATGTAGATGCCGGCGGAGCCGAACACGATAATGGTCTTGATCATTTCCTCAAGAAACAATCCTGCGATCGCAATCAAGGCGGGCGCAGCGCCAGCAACCAGGAGGGCGATGACCGGTACTCGAGTGCGTTCGGAAAGCGTGCTGAGCTGGACGCTGCCAAAGATCATGCGATCGCGACCATAGCTGAACAACAAGCGGCTGGTAGCCGCCTCCAGGCTGATGAGACAGGAGAAAAATGAAACCATCACAACCGCAATGACGGCCCGCAGCCCGATCGGGCCCACGGCTGCGCGCAGTGTTGTTGTCACTGGATCGGGATCCTGACCGGACAGCACGGCGCTCAAATCGGGCACTGCCAACACCAGGGCCAGGCAAACCAGCATGGCGGCGAAGCCGCCAATATAGATGGTCATGCGCATTGCCTTGGGAATGGCGCGGCTGGCGTCCGGGGTCTCCTCGGCGACGTCCCCACAGGCCTCAAAGCCGTAGTAACAGAACATGGCGGCGACGCTCGACGCCAGGAACGCGGGCAAGTAATGTCCATTGCTGCCGAGACCGAAACTTTGGAAGAGCACCCGGAAGCTCTGGTGACGGGCGAAAATCAGCAGGAAGCCCCCGACCACGACCGCGCCCAGCAATTCGCAAACGAATCCGAACATGGCGACCCGAGCCAGAAGCTTTGTGCCGCTGACGTTCAGAGCGGTAGTCGCGGCGATCATGGCTACTGCAATCGCGACTTCTCCGCCCTGACCTATCTGGATGCCGAAAAGCTGGGCTACATAAGGAGCTCCTCCGACGGCCACTGCGGCAATGGTGGTACACAGGGCCCACAGGTAGACCCACCCCGCCATCCAAGCCCACCGCTTTCCTACCAGCCTTCGGGCCCAGGGATAAAGACCGCCGGCGATGGGAAACTGGGAGACAATCTCACCGAACACCAAAGCTACCAACAGCTGCCCCAGCCCGACAAACAAATAGCTCCAGAACATGGGTGGACCGCCGGTGGCGAGGGCAAAGGCGAAAACGGTGTAAACGCCGACCACCGGCGACAGGTAGGTAAAGCCGAGCGCGAAGTTTGCCCACAGGCTCATGGAGCGATCGAACTTGGAGTCATAGCCGAGGGCTTCGAGCTGAGCGGAGTCTCGTTGCGCTGTGGTTGGCTTTTGGGTCACAAGGATCCTTTCCGGACCTTACTTAGCGTCGGTAGGAGGGGTTGGCAACAGTCCGACCTGGCGCATGAGCGTGGCCGTATCGTAAAAATCGAGGTTGCGAGATATTTTGCCATCGCGCACGTCGATAACGCTGACGCCTCGGACCGAAAACTTCTTTCCCGTGTTGAACACGCCCTTATCGGTGCCGCTAAATGTCCATTCGATGGTTCCGTGGCCGCCGTGGATATTGGCGCGCAGCAGCTTGAGTTCGAGATCAGGAACGCCTTCAAATTCGGAGGCAGCGAACTTGCGCAGTTCGTCGCTGCCGTGACTGACCTCGCCGAAGGCGACGTCTTCGTAGAAGATGTCGGCGGTAAACAAGGGGATCATTTTGTCGGGGCTGTGGGAATTCCACGCCGCAATCCACTTTTCGGCTATGGCGGCATCTGGATCTCCGGCGGATTTGTCGGCTGGCGGGGCCGCGGTCGCCGGCATGACCAGCATGGCAAGTAGGATGGCGCCGGTTAAACCTTGTTTCACATTCATCTTCATCTTCATTCCATCCAATCGTGGCCTTCATTCATCAGGTCAATCAGAGAGTTGGCGGCATAATCATCCATGTGCTTTCAGTCAGGATAGATCGCCGCTGTAGAAGATTCGATCCGGTATGACGGGCCCGGACAGTGTGCGGCATCGAACCTTGCGCGATTATAGCAAGGTTACGAACGAGCGCAAGCGTTCTCTGGCTCGGCATTAGGCGGGGATGCCGCTGGAAATCTGGGGACAGCCGCGGCGCGATATTACGCCGGAAATCGACGCGGTGTAGACTGTGATGTTTGTCTTTTCGCTGATGGCGATTGTGTTCTGGTACTGTTTGCAGATGGTCAGCGAAGGCACGACCCAGGAGATAGCGTGAGTGCGAATCGGAGAGACTTTATAAAATTTGTGGTGGCAGGGGCGGTGACGGCGGGCTGTCCGATCGATCTGTCGCTGGTGGCGGCGCAGACTCCGGACTCGCAGAAGAGTCATGCTGCGGACGTGGATGGTGAAGACAACCGGATTTGCCATCAGGTGCGCGACAAGGGCAGCAGCTTCTTCACGCGGCCTGCGGCCTCGGCGCGGCATGACGTGGTGATTGCCGGCGGTGGTGTGAGCGGGTTGACAGCTGCCTATCGTTTGCAGCACCGCGATTTCCTCTTGCTCGAAAAAGAGCCGCACTGGGGCGGGAATGCGTATGCCATGGAGTATGAGGGCAGCACTTACGCCACGGGATCTGCGTTTCTGGCGAAGGATGAGTACGCGTACAGCTTCGCCAAAGAAATTGGGCTGCCGCTGCTGCCGGTCAACAGTCCCGATGCCAGCATCATTCGAGGTGAGTTGGTCCCGGATACATGGGGTGACGGGCTCGATAAGCTGCCTTATGCTCCGGCGGTGCGTGAGGGCTTTAAGAAATTCAAGAAAGAAATGCTCTCCATTGATGTGGAGAAGCGCGGCAAAGAACTCTTCGAGAAACCTTTTTCCGATTTCCTGAAGGACTATCCGGCAGAACTTACGCAGTGGTGGGATGGCTACGGGCCTTCGAACTGGGGTGCAGCCAGTGAAGACACGGCCTCAGGTGTGGCCATTGAGGCGCTGCAGGAGATGAGCGGAGAGAGCCGATCTGACGACCGCTATACCTGGCCGGGAGGTCTTGGCGCGATCACGAAAAAACTGGCCGACATTCTAGGGCCGAAGTACGAAGATCGCATGCAGACGGGCGCGACAATCGTGGCCGTGGTCCCGGGAAAAGAAGACGTGCAGGTAACTTACATGGTGGGCGGCGAATTGAAGACAGTGGCGGCCAAGGCCGTGATCATGGCGACACCTAAGTTCATCACGCGGCGCCTCGTCGATGGGTTGCCTGACAAGCAAAGCGACGCTATGCAGCAGATTCGCTATATTCCTTATCCCGTCGTGAATCTTATTTTCGACAAGCCTGTGTTCAATCACGGTTACGACACCTGGTGCCCTGGCAATTCCTTTACTGATTTCGTGGTTGCCGACTGGGTAATTCAAAAACAACCGGGGTATCAACAGAAATTCAACATTCTCAGCTGCTACACGCCGCTGAAGGAAGAGGAGCGCAGCCATTTGTTGAACGATACCGGGGCGCGCAGGATCGCCGCCAACGTCTTGAGCGACTTCCAGAAGCTGATGCCGGGTTTCAATGTTGATCCGGTCGAGGTGCACATTTACCGGCGGGGACATCCTTTGTATATGTCGACGCCAGGGTTGTACACGGAGGTGCAGCCGCTGGTGCGGCAGGCGATGGATCGCGTCTTCTTCGCGAATACGGATTCCGAGGGCCCGGAATCGACTACCAATGGAGGAATCCTTGCGGCGCAGCGGGCTGTGAAGGAAGTGGAGGCGCGGTTGGCGGGGAAACCGATGCCGAAGGAAAAGGCTGTGGCTGGCTGACGCTGTTGTTGTCGTCTTCTTTCTAGGCAACTCCCTCGAAGTGCTGTCTCGGGGCGACTCCGCACGATGGTGCGATGTAATCTCCTGAGAAACCTCCGCACATAGTAAAGTTATAGGTGGGGCTTTGCAGCCCAGGCAGCGGTTAGCCGCCTATCAATCCAATCAGTGAATAAAGGACAAACCATACTTTGAGTTTGAGCATTCGCAACATCGCCATCATCGCGCACGTCGACCACGGCAAGACCACGCTGGTCGACGCCATGCTGAAGCAGAGCGGGACATTCCGCGCCAACGAAGCCGTGGCCGAGCGCGTGATGGATTCGAATGAACTGGAGCGCGAGCGCGGCATCACGATTCTCGCCAAGAACACGGCCATCTTCTATCACGACGTGAAGATCAACATTGTGGATACGCCGGGCCACAGCGACTTTGGCGGCGAGGTGGAGCGAGCGCTGAAGATGGTGGACGGCGTGATGCTGCTGGTGGACGCGAGCGAAGGTCCGCTGCCGCAGACGCGCTACGTGTTGAGTAAGGCTCTCGAAGCCAAGCTGCCTCCCATCGTGGTTATTAATAAGATCGACCGGCCGGATGCGCGTCCGCAAGAAGTGCTGAACGAGATTTACGATCTGTTCATCGATCTGGACGCGAAGGAGGATCAGCTCGACTTTGCGGTTCTCTACACCAATGCGAAGGAAGGGACGGCATCGACGGATATCAAAGGCGGAGGCGAGGATCTGCGTCCGCTGTTTGATGCGATTTTGAAGACGATTCCTCTGCCTCAGGGTGATCCCGCGGGGCCTTTGCAGATTCTGGTCGCGAACCTTGACTACAGCGATTTTCTCGGACGCCTGGCGATTGCGCGCGTGTTTAACGGGACGATGTATACCGGCGAAGACGTGGTGATCGCCAAGCTCGATGGGACGATGCACAAAACCAAGATCACGAAACTGTTTTCGTTCTCAGGGCTGAAGCGGACTGACATCACCGAGACCGTGTTGGGCGATATTGTTGCTGTGGCTGGGGTGGAAGGCATTACCATCGGTGAGACCATTACGGACGCGCTGAATCCCGCGCCGCTGCCGCCCATCGTGATCGATGAGCCGACCATCGCGATGACGTTCACGGTGAACACTTCGCCTTTCGCGGGACGCGAGGGGACCTACGTTACATCGCGGAATTTGCGGGAGCGTCTTGCGAAGGAACTCCTCACCAATGTTTCTCTTCGCGTGGAGGAGATGGGCACGACTGACTCGTTCAAGGTACTGGGGCGCGGCGAACTGCAACTTTCGATCACCATCGAGATGATGCGGCGCGAGGGCTATGAACTCATGGTCGGAAAACCTGAGATCGTCACCAAGCGAATTGATGGAAAGCTGATGGAGCCAGTCGAGCATCTCACGGTGGATGTGCCGGAAGGATTTGTAGGCGTGTGCATGGAACAGCTGGGATCGCGCAAGGCTGAAGTTACCAACATGCACAATCACGGCTACGGGCGAGTTCGGATTGAGTTCCGCGTGCCCAGCCGCGGGTTGATTGGGCTGCGCAGCCAGTTGCTCACCGATACGCGCGGGACGATCGTGATGAATTCTTTGTTTGATGGATATACCGAGTGGCAGGGGGAGATCCCGCACCGGCTTACGGGGGCGTTGATCGCGGACCGTGACGGGACCTCGACGGCATATGCGCTGTGGGGACTGCAGGAGCGCGGAGAGCTTTTTGTGGGGCCTGGGGTTGAACTGTATGAAGGGATGATCATTGGCGAGAACGCGAAGGACGATGATCTCGACGTGAACGCGGTGCGGGAAAAGAAGCTCACCAACATGCGGGCTTCGACGGCTGACGAGGCGATTCGGCTGGTGCCGTTCCGAAATTTGAATCTGGAGCAGGCGATTGAGTTCATTGCGGATGATGAATTTGTGGAGATCACGCCGAAGTCGCTGCGGCTGCGGAAGAAAGTTCTGCAGGCCAACAAGCGCAAGAAGAGTGCGATGGCTACGGTTGAGGAAGGGTGAAGTGGACATGTGCTAATCCTGTCCATCCTCGATCCCACACCGGCGATGTCCTAATATTAGGGGGGACACTACCCGCACACCCGATTTAACCAGCCAGTTTGACAAACCTGCTATACTTCGTGCCGCATTCGACTGTTCGCCAGCTCCGGTCCCGATTTTCAGGAAGGTGTCCCCGACCTGCCAGTCCGCCGCATCGAGCTTGCACTTCGACAGCTCAATGCAGAGGCAGATGCGTGAAGAATATTTTCGTGGGGAACTTGAGTTTTAACACGTCGGAAGACGAACTGCGGGAGATGTTTGCACCGTTCGGGCAGGTGGACCGGGTCAGCATTATGACCGACCGCGATACCGGACGGTCGCGCGGGTTCGGCTTTGTGGAAATGGCCAGCAACGAGGATGGCGAAAAAGCCATTACAGGGTTGAATGGTTCGCAGGTGGGCGGACGCACGCTCAACGTGAACGAGGCGCGGCCCAAAACCGAGCACGCCGGTGGCGGCGGCCGTGACCGCGGAGGCCGGGGCGGAGATCGCGGCGGAGACCGTGGCGGGCGCGGCGGTGGTGGCGGCGGGCGAGGCCGCTGGTAAGAGTTTCAGGTTCGGACGGGGCGACGGCCGATGCGACTACGGGCGCGCCTCTGTGGCTTCGCGTCGAAACGGCTGCTCTGATCGGGCCTTCTGCGACGCGCCACGCCCAGATTGATGCTTCTCAACTCTCCCATGTAAACTGAAGCCAGGCGCCCGTAGCTCAGATGGATAGAGCGATTGCCTCCGGAGCAATAGGTCGGGAGTTCGAATCTCTCCGGGCGCACCAGATTTGTCTTACTTAAAAATTTCCCCCCCTCAAAGGGCGGCCAGTCGCCGCTGCACCAGCAGGAAGTAAAGGGCCAGCAAAATCAGGAGTAGTCCGTTTACGCCTAGCACTACCGGCGCTGTGAACAGGGGGACGAGCCATCCCGACAACAGGTTTCCCATGGGCATGCCGCCGCGGAAGGCGAAATTGTAGACGCTCATTACGCGGCCGCGCATTTCGTTCGTAGTAATCAACTGAACCAGAGAATTCACGGTGGCAAATACCGCCATCATGGAGGCGCCCACCAGGACCAGAAGGACGCCGCTTGCCCGCAACGACTTCGAGAGAGCGAATCCGGAAATCCCCGCGCCGAGGCAGAAAAGCGCTCCGAGGGCGACCAGGCCTTTTTTTCGCATGTTGCCCGCGGTCGCGATTCCGAGAGAGCCAAAGATGGATCCCAAGCCCATTAGCGCGAGCAGATTGCCGTAGGTTTCCGGGCCGCGATGGAAAATGTCTTTCACGAATACGGGAATGTAGGTTCGCATGGGCATGCCTAAAGCGGTCATGCAGAAAGCCAGGACAATCAGGGCTTCCATGGATGCCTGCTTGCGGGTGAAGCGGATGCCTTGCTTCAAGCTGGTGAACATTGACTCTGTGGTTTTCGCCGGCAGGAAACGGGCTGTGATCATGGACAGGGACACGATGGGGGCGAGGAAGGACAGCGCGTTCAGGCCGAAGCACCATTTTTCTCCGAGCTTCGCCAAGGCCTGACCGGCGAGAGCCGGCCCGACCATGACCGCCACGTTGAACTGGATCGAATTCAGGGCGATGGCATTCGGCATGTCTTCTTTCTCGACCAGCGTGGGAATGAGCGCCGAATAGGCTGGTCCGCCGAAAGCCTGGGCAAAACCGGAAACGAAAGAAAGACAGAGAATGTGCCAGACGTGTACGCGACCGGTCGCGACCAGGATGGTGAGCACGGCGGCGGAGAACATCTGCACATACTGGGAGCCCAGGAGAATTCTCCGGCGCTCGACGCGATCGGCGATCACACCTCCGATCAGAGAGAACAGAAATATGGGGATGCCGCCGAGAAATTGATCGAGCGCCAGCAAGAAGGCGGAGTGACTGAGCCGATAGATGAGCCAGCCCTGGGCCACGATCTGCATCCAGGTGCCAATGCTGGAGGTGCAGGCGCCAATCCACATCAGGCGGAAATCGCGGTAGTGAAATGCCTTAAAGATCCGGCTCAGCGTCTTCATAGTGCCAGCAGAAAGCGTAACATGCGGCATTCACGAGTTGGGCAGGACGGGCTGGTAGCCATCTCGTTTTCGAGTTGAAGGTAGAATCAAGAACGTCTCGCCATTCAATTTCGACATGAACTACGACGCCATTCTGGTGGTTTCTTTCGGTGGGCCGGAATCGAAGGAAGAGGTGATTCCCTTCCTCGAAAACGTGCTGCGCGGACGGAATGTTCCGCGCGAACGGATGCTCGCGGTCGCCGAGCACTATTACCACTTCGAGGGCAGGAGTCCGATCAATCAGCAGACCTGCGAATTGATCGCGGCGCTGGAAGAGGAGTTGGAGCGGAACGGGCCGAGGCTTCCGATTTATTGGGGGAACCGGAATTGGCATCCGATGCTGCCTGAAACTCTGCGGCGGATGAAGCAGGATGGCGTCCGGCGGGCTCTGGGGTTCGTGACTTCGGCTTACAGTTCGTACTCAGGGTGCCGGCAGTATCGCGAGGACATTGTGCGGGCGCAGGGCGACGTTGGGCTGGGCGCGCCGGAAGTGGACAAGCTGCGGGCGTTCTTCAACCATCCGGCATTCGTCGAAGCTACGGTCGAGCGGGTGGGTGACGCGCTGCGAGACATTCCAGAGGACGCGCGGGGGAACGTGCAGGTCGTATACACCGCGCACAGCATTCCAGTTTCCATGGCGAATGGTTGTGATTACGTGAAGCAACTGGAGGAAGTGCGGCGACTGGTTTCCGGAGCACTGGGGCATCCCAACGACGCGCTCGTCTACCAGAGCCGCAGCGGT
>Ga0307476_10000577_pt1 | contig 27027 bp, 18 predicted proteins | sample atmos_gasesECM2C_2_FD_203314 | JGI IMG/M metagenome (GOLD analysis project Ga0307476, IMG submission 203314) | Hardwood forest soil microbial communities from Morgan-Monroe State Forest, Indiana, United States - atmos_gasesECM2C_05 | ecosystem: Environmental > Terrestrial > Soil > Temperate...
GGTCCGAATAGCGAAAAAACGTGTATTGCACGTCGAGATGGCGCTTGTTGGGTGCGATCTCCATCGGCTCGCACATGGAGCCGCCCGAGAAGTGGATCGCCGGCGCCATGTGCGCAAGCTTGACGAAGTTGACAAGATCCTCGAGTGTTCCGTAGCGGCGTCCGCGGTCGAGGTCTCTCACGAACGGAGGTCCGCCGACCGGCGAGAAGACGGTGGCATCGCCACCGAAGCGTACGTTGCGCTCGGGGTTGCGAGCGAAGAGGGTGAATTCCGCGGGAGCGGTCGCAAGCAGCCGCCGCGCCATGCCGCGGGGGATGTGCACGCGTTCCCCCTGCACGTCGGCGCCGGCTTCGTGCCATAACCGTAACGACTCGGGGTCGCGCCGGAACTCGATGCCGATTTCCTCGAGAATCGTCTCGGCGTTCGCCTCGATGATCTCGAGCGCCTCGCTGCTCAGCAGCTCGACGGGGGCGAGGCGGCGGCGGATGTAGGGGTACTTGGCCGCGGATGCGCGCGCGCGTGCGCGCCGGCTCTCGCGTCCGGCCCGCAGGGGGGCGCTGCTTTCTGTCATGACCTTCGCCTCGTGCGGATTATGAGTGTGTGCAGGCTCGCCCGGGCGCCGGGAGGTCCCGCGTCCCGCCAAGCTTAACCGAGCATGTCAGCCGATCGCTGCGAGAGCTTGTTCGAGATCGGCAAGAAGATCGGCAACATCCTCGATGCCGGTGGAGTAGCGCACCAGCCCTTCCGGAATCCCAGCGGCGGCGCGCTCCTCGGCCGTGCACTCGACGTGACTCGTGACCAAAGGAGGCCCCACCACCGTCTCGACGCAGCCGAGATTGGCGGCACGATGCACGTAGCGCAGCCGCGGCAGGAAAACCTTTATTGCCTCGAGACCACCGCGGACGCTGAAGCTCAGCATGCCGCCGAAGCCACGCATCTGGCGCTTTGCGACATCGTGATGCGGGTGGCTCTCGAGCCCGGGGTAGTTCACCTGCTCGACGAGGGCGTGACGCTGCAGCCAGCGGGCCACCGTGAGTGCGCTGGCGTTCTGTCGCTCGATGCGCAGCGCCAGCGTCTTCATGCCGCGCAGCAGACTGTAGGCATCCATGGGAGAGAGCGCCGCGCCGTTGATCTCGCGAAAGTGGAACAGGCGCCCGACCAGCTCACGATTGCCGCAGGCGGCACCGCCGAGCGCATCGGCATGACCACCGAGATACTTGGTCGCGCTGTGCAGGACCAGGTCCGCGCCGAGATCGAGGGGATTCTGGTTGATCGGGGTTGCGAAGGTATTGTCGACTACGACCAGGGCATCGCGCGCATGCGCGGCCTGCGCGAGGCGGGCAATGTCGACGATCCTCACCGTCGGGTTGGTCGGCGACTCGAGATAGAGCAGGCGGCAGCCGCGGGCGAGTTGTTTTTCGATCTGCTCGTGATCGCCGGTATCGCAAAGCGCCACGTCGATGCCGAATGGCGGCAGAAACTCGGTGAAGAGCTTGTTGGTACCGCCGTAGCTGTCCTTGATCGAGACCACCCGATCGCCCGGACGCAGCAAGGCGAACAAGGCCGCGCTGATCGCCGCCATCCCCGAAGAGAAGCTGGTCGAAGCCTCGGCGCCCTCGAGGTCGCGGATCTTCTCCTCGAAGCTGCGAACCGTAGGATTCGAGTTGCGCGAATAGATGTGTCCGGCAGCGCGCCCGAGCGCGACTTCGTGCCAGGTGTCGATGTCGGGGTAGCCGAAGGAAACGCTGTGCACGACCGGCACCTGCGTTGCCCGTTCATACGGCGGGTGTTCGTTCTCTCCGCCCCAGACGGCAATCGTCGCCTTCCCCGGCTGCCTCTCGCTCATTGGGCTCTCCGCGTGACTCATGCCCGCTGACAGGGTAAAACGTCGGCCACTGGGGCGCCAGCAAGGGAGCGGCACGCACACATGCGCGCATTGATCTTCGACCTCGACGGTACGCTCGTCGACACGGTGTATGCGCACGTCTTCGCCTGGCAGCGCGCGTTCGCGGAGGCCGGCCTTGCCATCGACGGTTGGCGCATTCACCGCCGCATCGGCATGAGCGGCGGCCTGTTTGCGCGCGCCGCTGCGCGCGAGCTCGGGCATGCGATCGATGTGCAGGCGGCCGAGGACCTGCAGAGGCGCCACGGCGAGCTCTTCCGGCAGTTCCTTCCCGAGCGGCGTCCACTGCCGGGAGCCGTCGAGTTGCTCGAGGATCTCAGGCGGCGCGGGATCGCCTACGGGATCGCGACCTCCGGCCGCCGGCCGGAGATCGATCGTTCGCTCGAAGTCCTCCATGTCGGGTCCGACGTCGTCGTGGTCGAGCGCAGGGACGTCGCGCGTGCCAAGCCCGAGCCGGATCTGTTTCTCGCCTGTCTGCAACGGCTGGGCCATCCGCCAACCGAGTGCTACGTGATCGGCGATGCCGTGTGGGATCAGCTCGCAGCCCGCCGCGCGGGTATCCTCAGCGTGGGGCTGCTGAGCGGCGGCTACGGCGAGAGCGAGCTGCTGAGCGCCGGAGCCTTTCGGGTCTACCGCGATCCTGCCGAGCTGCTGCGTTCACTCGATGAGCTCGGACTGCCGGGCTGACGGCACGCACCCGGTGGCCGACGGCGCCGCCGCCAGGCGGCCGGAACATTTGCACCACGAGGCAATCGAATCGATCATGCCTCGCAGTGCCAAGTCCTCGCGGCGGCGTACGCTCGAGCACGCAAAGGTCGAGTTGCGCAGACTCTTCGACCGGCCCAGTTAGGATCGGGCGGTTGCACCGGCTGCGCGTTGGGCTAACGTAGCGGCTTGCAGCAGCGTCAGCCTGGGCCGCGGTGAGCTGATCTGCGGGGAGCGCCGAATTGCTGCCGTCCGAGCTCGAGCACTATCTCCATACGCAGATACCGCTGTCTCAGGCCATGGCGGTCAGGGTCGTCTCGATAGCCGATGGCGCCGTCGTGTTGTCGGCGCCGCTCGCACCAAACACCAACCACCACGCAACGGTCTTCGGCGGCAGCGCCGCGGCACTCGCGATGCTGGCCGCGTGGTCGCTGCTGCACACGCGTTTGCGTGCTGCGGGTGTTTCGAGCCGCCTGGTCATCCAGAGAAGCAGCGTCGAATACCTGCGGCCGATGGCCGGCGAGTTCAGCGCGCGTGCCACTCTCGGCGCGATGCCAGATTGGGCACGCTTCAACGCGGCGCTGGCGCGACGGCGCCCGGCGCGTATCGCAGTACAGACTGTCGTCGAGCACGCCGGCGAAGTCGCCGTGCGATTCACGGGGGAATTCGTCGCCGTCAGCGACCACAACCTATAATCGCGCGACACATGCCCCGCGGGAGAGACGATGAATCGCTTGGCTCCTTCGATAATTACGTTCCCGGCGGTCGGGTTCCTCATCGGTGCGCTGCTCGCCAGCGCACCAACGCATGCCGATGCGACCTGGATCGAACGCAGCAACGCCTACACCGGCGCGCTTCTCGATATCGAGTTCGAGCACCGGCCCGAGCGCGGCTCGCAGCAGGGACTCGCGAAGTTCGATGAGCGGATCTCCCAGCCGACGCTGGCCGATCAGTTGGCAAGGCGCAAAGAGCTCGAGGCGCAACTGGCGAAGGTCGAAGCCGCGCGCCCGCGGGAATCCGACCCGCGCATGATTCAGGACCTCGCCGTGCTGCACAAGGCATTCGATCTCAGCTTTCGCAGAGAGGACTACGAGTTGCAGCATGAAGTGCCGTTCCTCAATGCGAGCGAGAACGTCTTCCAAGGCCTGCGCGGCCTGCTCGACGACCAGGTGAGTCCTGAGCGGCGCCCGGCAGCCGTGGCCCGGCTGCGCAAGTACGCGGGCCTCGACCCCGGCTACCGGCCCTTCACCGAGCTCCTGAGGCAGCGGGAGTCGGAGCAGATGGCAAAGAGCGGCGTCATCTACCCTTCACGGGGTGAAATGGAAACCCAGCTCGGCCGCAACTCCAACTATATCGAGGGGATCGCTGCGCTCTTCCGCAAGTATCGGCTCGCCGGTTGGGAAGAGGCCTACGAGAAGCTCAAGGGTCAGTTGACCGACTACGATACCTGGCAGCGCACGACCGTACTGCCCAAGGCGCGCACCGATTTCCGCATGCCGCCCGAGCGCTATGCGCTGGCCCTGGAAGAGTATGGAGTCGACATTCCGGCGGCGAAGCTGACCGCGCTCGCGCACCAGGCCTTCAGCGAGTACCAGACCGAGATGGCGCCGATCGCCGCCCGCATCGCGCGAACCGAGGGCTACGGCTCGAGCGACTATCGCGCGGTGATCGCGGAGCTGAAGAAAAAGCAGATTACCGGCGATGCCATCGTGCCTTTCTACGAGCGACGACTGCACGAGATCGAGCAGCTCATCAGGGACCACGATGTGGTGTCGCTCCCCCGCCGTCCGGCGATCATCCGGCTGGCCACGCCGGCGGAGACTGCGCAGCAGCCCGCGCCCCACATGGTGCCGCCGCCCTTCCTGCACAACACCGGCCAGCGTGGAGAGTTCGTTCTGCCGCTGAACATTCCCGCGGCGGACGCCGGGCCTGCCGACAAATACGATGACTTCGCGTTCGATGCGGTTTCCTGGACGCTCACCGCCCACGAGGCACGTCCCGGCCATGAGCTGCAGTTCGACTCGATGGTGGAGCACGGCGTGAGCCTTGCGCGCGCTCTCTACGCCTTCAATTCGACGAACGTCGAGGGCTGGGGCCTTTACTCTGAATACATCATGCAACCCTACGAGCCGGCCGAGGGACAACTGCTCACGCTGCAGCTGCGCCTGCTGCGCGCCGCGCGTGCCTTTCTCGATCCCGAGCTGCAAAACGGGACGGTGACACCGCAGCGCGCCTACGAGGTGCTCGAGAAGGACGTGGTGCTGAGCCACGCTTTTGCCAAGGAAGAGGTCGAGCGCTTCACTTTTCGCACCCCGGGCCAGGCCAACAGCTACTTCTACGGCTATACGCGTTTGCTGGCGCTGCGCAAGGAGGTCGAGAAATCGCTCGGCGCGCGCTTCAACCCCCGCCAGTTTCACGACTTCATTCTCGGGCAGGGGTTGCTGCCTCCCGACCTGCTGCGCAAGGCGGTGTTGGACGGCTTCGTAGCTGCGGCCGGAGGGAATGCGCCAGGTCGGACACATTGAGAGCCGTGAGCGCTACTTGCGGTACGATCTCCCCGTGAGCACGCAAAAGGCCAGCACGAGGCAGCCGTACATATGACATCCGCAACGTCCCTGAGCCTTCCGGACCTCAAGCAGCTGCGCGAGGCACGCGAGCGCATCCGCGAGTTCATCAGCTGCACGCCGGTGCTGACCAGCAAGACGATCGATGCACGGGTTGGGGCGCGACTGTATTTCAAGTGCGAGAACTTTCAGCGCGCCGGTGTTTTCAAGTCCCGCGGCGCCTTCAACGCGATACTGTCCCTCGGCGAGGCCGCGCAGCGCGGTGTCGTGACCAGCTCCTCGGGGAATCAGGCGGCAGCCCTGTCGCTCGCGGCGCAAACCCGCGGCGTCAACGCCTACATCGCGATGCCACGGGTGGCGCCGAAGGCGAAGGTGGCCGCGGTCGAACGCTACGGAGGCCACATCGTCTGGGTGGAGGGGAAGGGCGAGGTGCCGACCTCGGAGGAATACGAGGCGACCGCCGAGCGCATTCGCGTTGAAACTGGCGCGGCTCCCGTCCATCCCTACAACGACCCGCGCACGATCGCCGGTCAGGGCACCTGCGCGCTCGAGTTCCTGGAGCAACGGCCACAGCTCGAACTGTTATTTACACCGGTGGGCGGCGGCGGGCTGCTCTCCGGGACTGCGTTGGCCGCCAAGTCGCTGAATCCCGCGCTGCGGGTCATCGGCTGCGAGCCTGAGATGGTGGATGATGCGCAGCAGTCTCTGCGTCTCGGCCGGATCGTCCCGCAGCTGCACCCGCAGCGCACCATCGCGGACGGTCTGCGCACCTCGCTCGGTGAGCTCACGTTTGCCTTGATCACCCGCTACGTGGACGAGATCGTCACCGTCCCGGAAGCGGCGATCGTCTCGGCCATGCGTCTCGCGTGGGAGACTCTCAAGATCGTCATCGAACCGAGCAGCGCCGTCCCGCTCGCTGCGGTGCTCGAGAAGCGCGTGCCGATAGCCGGCAGGTCTGTCGGCATCATCCTCTCCGGGGGCAACGTCGATCTCGACCGGTTGCCGTGGATGCACGCGCACTAGCTGCGCCGATACTGTGAGCGAGCTGCTGAACGATGCCGCGCTGCGAGCGCAGCGCTATCTCGCCGAAATTGGCGAGCGCTCGGTTGCTCCTTCTTCCGCGGCGCTCGCGGGCCTTGCCGCGTTCGAGCGTGAGCTCCCGGCGGACTCCTGCAGCGCCGAGGAAGTACTCGCCGAGCTCGACGTATTCGGTTCGCCGGCTACGGTGGCCTCGGCCGGCGGCCGCTTCTTCGGCTTCGTAGTCGGCGGGTCGCTGCCGGTTACGGTTGCTGCAGCCTGGCTCGCCACCGCCTGGGATCAGAATGCGGGCCTGGTGGTCCTGTCACCGGTGAACGCTGCGCTCGAGAAGGTCGCGCTGCGGTGGGTACTCGAAATCCTGGGCCTGCCGATGGGCTGCGGTGGCGGCTTCGTGACCAGTGCTACCGCCGCCAACTTCGCCGCTCTCGCCGCGGCGCGTCACGCGCTGCTTGCGCGGGCGGGCTGGGATGTCGAAGGGCAGGGCCTGTTCGGCGCCCCGACGCTGACGGTGGTGGTGAGCGAAGAGGTGCACGCCAGCGTGCGCAAGGCACTCTCGATGCTCGGACTCGGCCGTGATCGCGTCGTTGCGGTGCCGTGCGATGCGCAGGGCTGCATGCGAATTGAGGAGGTCCCGCAAGTCGACGCCCGCACGATCGTCTGCGTGCAGGCCGGGAACGTCAACACCGGCGGTTTCGATCCTATCGAGCGCGTTTGCGAGCTCGCACATGCCGGCGGCGCATGGGTTCACGTCGATGGCGCATTCGGCCTGTGGGCCGTCGCTGCGCCTCGGCGCGCCGCTCTTGCGCGCGGCGTAGCGGAGGCCGATTCGTGGGCAGCTGACGCGCACAAGTGGCTGAACGTTCCCTATGACAGTGGACTGGTGCTCGTGCGTGAGGCCACTGCATTACGCGCGGCGATGTCGGTCGAGGCGGCCTATCTCGTGCAGAGCGGTGACCGCGTTCCCTACCAGTACACGCCTGACTTCTCGCGGCGTGCCCGCGGAGTCGAAGTGTGGGCGGCGCTTCGTCAACTTGGTCGCTCCGGGCTCGCGGACCTCATCGAGCGAAGCTGTCGCTTCGCGAACCGTATGGCTGAAGGCCTCACGCGCGCGGGCCACCGGGTGCTGAACGAGGTGGTGTTGAATCAGGTGCTGGTATCTTTCGGTAGCGCCGAGCGTACCCGGGCCGTCGTCGAGCGTATTCAGCGCGATGGGGTCTGCTGGTGCGGAGGCACCGTCTGGCAGGGGCACACTGCGATGCGTATCAGCGTCTCTTCGTGGGCCACTACCGAGACCGATGTCGAGCGCAGCCTCGAGGCCATTTTGCGCGCCGCGGACGCAACCTCTCGCTGACGGCGCCATGCAGAAGACAAACAGAGCGGCCGCGAGCTCGCTACCGTAAGGCCGGTCGCAAAGAACCTTGCGTTGGAGAATGGACATGCGCTTGCATCTTGCTGACATACGCCGCTACGCCCCCTCTCACCGTGGCCTTGCGCTGATTGCGCTCGTGGTTCTCGGAGCGCCGGCTCTCGCCGCTGCTGCCGCTGCTGCTCCCGAGGCGGGCCCCCCCGGCGCGCAGGCGCCGGCGAAGGTCGCGCCGCCGCTCGATGCAAGCCTCTTCAAGGCATTGCAGTGGCGTTGCATCGGCCCGTACCGCGGCGGTCGTGCGCTTGCTGGCAGCGGGATCCCGGGCAATGCCAGCACGTTCTACTTTGGCGCAGTGGCCGGCGGAGTGTGGAAGACGACCAACGGCGGCGAGACCTGGTCGTCACTCACCGACGGCACATCTATCTCTTCCGTCGGCGCGCTCGCCCTGGCCCCGTCGAATCCCGATGTCATCTATGTCGGCACTGGCGAGGCTGCGCCGCGCGGCGACATCACCTACGGCGACGGCGTTTACAAGTCCGTTGACGGAGGCCGAACCTGGAGGCATGTGGGACTCAACGATACCCGTCAGATCGGCGCGCTGATAGTCGACCCGAAGAATCCCGACGTCGTGCTGGTCGCTGCTCTCGGTCACGCGTTCGGGCCCAACTCCGAACGCGGCGTCTATCGCACGACCGACGGGGGAAAGTCGTGGACCCGTGTTCTCTACCGCGATGAGCAGACCGGCGCCATCGACGTCACCTTCGACCCCAACGACTCGCGGACAGTCTATGCGACGCTATGGCAGGCGCGCCGTCTGCCATGGAACTTCTCGAGCGGCGGCCCCGGGAGCGGGCTCTATCGGTCCACCGATGGAGGCGTGACATGGACACGCCTGTCGGGCAATGGACTCCCAACAGGGATTCTCGGACGCATACACGTGTCGGTGTCACCCGCCGACTCGCGACGCGTCTACGCCATGATCGAGGCGGAGCAGGGCGGCCTGTACCGCTCGGACGATGGTGGTGCGCATTGGCAGCGCGTCAATGACGACGGACGGCTCAGCCAGCGCGCGTGGTACTTCTCCACGATCCTTGCCGACCCCAGGGACGCGAACACGGTGTACGCGGAGAACACGGGCCTGTTCCGCTCGACCGATGGCGGCAAGAGCTTCGAGCTGCTGCCCGCGCGGCACGGCGATCATCACGGGCTGTGGATCGATCCGACCGAACCCGCCCGCATGATCGAGACGAGCGACGGCGGTGCGTCGATCTCGTTCGACAAAGGTCAGACCTGGAGCCCACAGAACAATCAGCCGACGGCGCAGTTTTACCACGTGGCGGTGGACAATCGCTTCCCCTACAGCGCCTACGGCGCCCAGCAGGACAGTGGTAGCGTCGCTGCCGCCAGCATGGATGACGAGGGCGCCATCGTGTCACGCGACTGGTACGACGTGGCGGGTGGCGAAGCCGGTTTCGTGATTGCCGATCCTCGCGATGCGGATATCGTCTACGGAACGAACGAGAATCTGATCACTCGCTTCGACAAGAAAACGATGCAGGCGCGGGTTATCTCGGTGTGGCCGGTCGACGCTTCCGGGCACGCGGCCAAGGACCTCGAGCATCGCTTCAATTGGACTTCGCCGCTGGCGATGTCGCCGTTCGATGCGGACACGCTTTACTACGGGATGGAGCGCCTTTACCGGACGACCAACGACGGCAACAGCTGGACTGCGATCAGCCCCGATCTCACGCGCAACGACAAGTCCAGGGAGCAGGCCTCCGGGGGACCCATCACCAAGGACATCACCAGTGTCGAGTACTACGACACGATTTTTGCCATCGCGGAGTCGCCGCTCAGCAAGGGAATGATCTGGGTGGGGACGGATGACGGGCTGATTCAGCTCACGCGCGACGGCGGCGGCAGCGGCAGCTGGAGCAACGTCACCCCGCACGACATGCCGCCGTGGAGCACCATCAGCATGATCGAGCCCTCGCGCTACGATGCCAACACTGCCTATGTCGCGGTGGATCGCCACAAGCTCGACGACATCAAGCCCTACGCCTACAAGACGTCCGACGGTGGCAAGACCTGGACACGGATCGATGCGGGTCTCCCGGAGGGCTCCTTCGTGCATGCGCTGCGCGAGGATACGCTGCGGCGGGAGCTGCTCTATGCCGCTACCGAGACCGGCGTCTTCGTCTCCTTCGACGCCGGCGAGCACTGGCAGAGTCTGCAGCTCGATCTTCCGCGCAGTCCGGTTCATGACCTGGTGGTGAAGGGCGATGATGTCGTCATCGCCACTCACGGGCGCTCGTTCTGGATTCTCGACGACGTCTCACCGTTGCGCGAGGCCGCGGCGGCAGCGACAGCTACGAGTGTGTATCTCTATACCCCTGCAACCGGCTATCGGCTGCACTATCCCGACCAGGTCGACGCGCGACCGCCTTCCGGACGGAATCCGCCCGCGGGCGTCCTCATCGACTATTACCTGCCGGCTGCGCCCACCGGCCCCGTCACGCTCGACATCCTCGACGGCAGCGGCGGCGTGGTGCGCCATTTGAGCAGCGAGAAGTCGGGCGAAGCCGAGCAGCCGCCCGAGTGGCCGGACCAGGTGCACCCGGCAAAGACGCTGCCGACGCAGCAGGGCATGAATCGGTTCGTCTGGGATTTGCGCTACAACGATCCCGTGCAGATTCCCGATGCCTTCTACGAAGGCTTGCCGCCGCGTGGTCCGCTGGCGATGCCCGGCCGCTATACGTTGAAGCTGAGTTACGGCGGCAAGACGCAGGACGCGCCACTCATCATCAAGGCCGATCCTCGCGATGGTGCGTCGGCTGCGGGTCTCGAGCAGAAGTTCGTCCTCTCGATGCAGGTCTATCACGATCAGGACGCACTGCACCGCGCCGTGAACGACATTCGCGGAGTCAAGGGCGGGATCGCCGCAACGCTCAAGGAGGGGGGGGCGACACACGGCAAGGCGCTGGCGAACGAGGGGGATGCGCTCGTTCAGGAGGCTTCGCGAATCGAGGGCCTCCTGATGCAGGTCAACATCAAGGGCTCCGAAGCCAACCTCAACTTTCCCGGCATGCTGAACGAGCAGATCTACGCCTTCGGCGGCCTGCTCGACGATGCCGACACTGCACCCAATGCACAGGAGACTGAGACTTACGCCGACTTCCACGCGAGGCTCGCCGCGCAGCTCGCGGCATGGAATGCGCTGAAGGCCACGAAGCTCGCGGCATTCTGTACGCATGCACGCCAAGGCGGCGGCCAACCCGCTGCGACTCTCTGCACGTCGTGAGCGCAGCACGAAGCAGTCACTGCCATGCCCGAGTTGCCCGACGTGCCCGTCTATGTGGAAGCGCTCGAGCAGCGCATCGTGGGGGAGCGTCTCGAGCGGCTCGAGATCCGCTCCCCGTTCCTGCTGCGCACTGTGGAGCCCGCAGTTGAAACCGCACTTGGCAAGCGCGTGCTTGCGGTGCGCCGGATCGGTAAGCGGATCGCCATCGGGCTCGAGGGGAAGCTGTGGCTGGTGCTCCATCTGATGATCGCCGGGCGCCTGCACTGGTTTGCGCGAGGCGTAACGGCGCAGCGCACGGCCCTGGCGCGCCTCGAGTTCGGCAACGGCACACTCACTCTCACTGAGGCGGGTACGAAGCGTCGTGCCTCGCTGCACCTGGTGCAAGGAGAGCAGGCGCTCGCGCAACAGGATCCCGGCGGGCTCGAGATCCTGTCTTCGAGCGCCGCCGAGTTTGCAGGGCGGCTGCGCGGCGAGAACCATACGCTCAAGCGGGCGCTCACCGATCCCAAGCTGTTCAGCGGCATCGGCAATGCATATTCGGACGAGATCCTGCACGCCGCGAGGCTGTCGCCGCTGCTGCTGACGCGCCGTATCGACGATGAGCAGGTGACGCGCCTGCACTGCGCAGTCCGCGAGCAGATGCAACTGTGGATCGAGCGCCTGCGCGAGTCGGCGGGCGGGGAATTTCCCGAGAAGGTGACGGCATTTCGTGCCGGAATGGCCGTGCATGGGCGCTTTCGCCAACCCTGTCCCGTTTGCGGTACCCCGGTGCAGCGCATTCGCTACGCCGACAACGAAACCAACTACTGCGCGCGCTGCCAGACGGGTGGCCGACTGCTGGCCGACCGGTCCCTCTCCAGGCTGTTGAAGGCGGATTGGCCGCAGAGCGTCGATGGGTTCGACCGCGAAGCCTGAGCCGCGACTGCAAACCGCCGGCTACGGTGGTTACCCCGCTGATGCGGCGGTGTCGCGGGGGATACGTACCGGAGCGCCCGCATCGACCGCGGCCTGCCAGAGGTGAAGTGCGGCGTAGCTTCGAAACGGACGCCAGCACTCCGCCCGTCGCTGCATCGCTGCGATCGGCACGAGCGTGCGCGAGTGCGCCATCAGGCGTCGCACTACCCGATCGCCGGCCGGGAAGGCGTCCGGCTCCGCGAGAGCATGCATCGCCACGTATTGCCCGACCCAGTCGCTCGCGCCAGGCAGGTTGCCGAGACTTCTCACGAGCTCCTCGGTCGGCGCCGTCAGTTGCAGACTTCCCTCGAGCACGCCGCGTGCCAGCGCGCGCAGGCCGGCCACCTTGGAGTGGGGAAGCCCGATTCCTTCGAGGTCGGCGTTCGCCAGCCGCTCCGGCGAGGGGAACAGGTGCGTCAATTCCCCCGGCGTGTCGTCGATCCGGTCGCCGGCGCGCTCCGCGATGCGTTCGCCGAGAGTGCGCGCCGCGGCGATGCTGGTCCCCTGGCCGAGCAGCGCGCGCACACCGCATTCGAAAATGCCCCAGATTCCGGGCAGTCGCAGCCCCGGATGGCGTGCGACGAGCGGTGCCAAGAGCGGGTCGTCCGAGAGCATCTCCACGATGGGACCGGGGTCCGCGCTCAGATCGAAGACCCGACGAGCGGTCGATGCGATCTCGAACAGGTCCTTGGGCTGCGCGCCAGAGACATGCAGGCGCAGCGCGTGCTCACCGTCCACGGGCGCAACCAGTACGCGGGCGTGGCTCGGGCCGAGCCGAATGGTGCGCGCGTAGCCATTGGTGTCGACTCGTTCGACGCCGCTGATGGCCCTTCGGCTCAAGTGTTCGGCCAGGCTGCCCCAGTCGTAGGGAGGCCGGTAGCTCAGCGCCAGCGACACTTCCTGCCCACCGCCCGAGCTGTGACCCTGTCGCCGGCGACGGGTCGCGCGGGGCGTGCTGCGGAATGCGGCCCGAAACGCCTCGTTGAATCTGCGCAGGCTGCCGAATCCGGAAGTCATCGCAATGCGCGTGATCGGCAGCTCCGTTTCGTCGAGCAGCTGCTTGGCGAAATGCAGCCGGCGCGTCTGCGCCACGGCGTTTGGCGAGACGCCGACGTATGTGGCAAAAAGCCGGTCGAGATGACGCGATCCAACACCGAGGCGCAGCGCCAGCTCGTCGACCGAAGCATCGTCGAGCGCGCCTTCATCGATCAGACGCAGCGCCCGGCGGACTACTACCGGCGGCCCGAGCCACGCGGGACTGCCGGGCGCGACCTCGGGGCGGCAGCGGCGACAGGGGCGGTAGCCGGCCGCCGCTGCGGCCGCGGCGGTGGCGTAGTAGCGGACGTGGGACTTCTTGCTCTGCGGGGAGGGGCAGATCGGCCGGCAGTAGATCCCCGTGGTGAGTACGGCGATGAAGAATTTGCCATCGAAGCGCGCATCGCGGCTGATGCGAGCACGATGCAGGGCGGCGCGCGTCAGGCCCGGCACTTCATTGTTCACGGCGGGTTACCCTACACGCCCGCCCGCAAGCCAACCAGACGGCACCGGGCCGCGGGGACTGTCCTGAGTGTGATGTCCAGGGACGGACGGACGATCCCCGCGGCCGGCGCGCATCAGTACCCGGATCCGCCGATGGGCGTGGCGATGATTGCCTGGCCCGTAGTGGTGGTGCCGGCGATCTCGCCGCGATCGTTGATGTCGAACAGCAGCTGGATCGGACCGGTCAGGGCAGGGTTCGGCTCGATCAGGTCGTTGAGATTGGTCAGCTGACCGTTCTGCCAGATCCAGGGATGGAAGTTCGGCGGGTTGCTCGCGTCGTTCGAGTAGCCGACCACCCGGCGTTGCTCGTTGATGCTGGTGGCGGCGCCGGCGATGTCGCCCGAGAGCAGCGGGATGAAGGTCACACCGCCGTTTCGCGTCCACATGAAGGGCGGGGTGAAGTTGCCGGCAACATCTCCCGGGTAACCCATGAAGCCCACGACGTCGCCGCGCTCGTTGATCATCATCGGCGTATTCCAGTACGGCGCCCCATTCGGATTCACGATCACCGTAGGTACGCCGTTGTCCCAGATCAGTGCGTGCAAGCCGGTTGGGCCGCCGACGGCAAAGCCGCAGGCACCCGAGATTCCGACGATCTGGCCGCGGTCGTTGAGGGCAGTCGCCGCACCGGAGGTGTCGGTGCCGACGAGCGGCAGCGGACGCACCTGCTCGCGTCCCGGTCCCCATACGACCGGCAGGAACTGCAGCACCTGCGGCGGAACGCAGCTCGCATCACGCACCGGCGTCTCCGCCCAGCCGACCGTCTGGCCAAGATCGTTGGTGCCGGTCGCGAAGCCGTTGGTGCCGCCGAGCGTCGCCAGCTTACGCATGCCCGTGAGGGGATCCCACACGAAGCCAAGACAGACGTTGAAGTTGGGGTTCGGCAGGAAGAAGGCGCAGCTCCAGCCCTCCTTGTTCGGATCGACGGCGTCGGTCAGCGATATGCCGGAGACGAGGCCGATCACGTTCTTCACCGGCCATTGCACTCGGCTGCTGAGACCCGCGCCCTTGCCGAGTGTACCCAGGTCGAGCTGGTGGCCGAACGCCCAGAGACTCGCGTGAAGCGCGCCGCTCGGCAGTGTGTAGGCGCCGCTGACGAGGCCCAGGTCATCGACGCTGTTGGCCTGAGCACCGCTGTCGTTGAGGACGGTTACTCGGTAGCGGGTCTGGTCCGCGGAACCGGCAGGTGCGCCCTGCGCCGCCACCAGGCATGTTACGGACAAGATTACGTATAAACTCCGACGCATGTGACTCTCCCTGCTGGCCTGCACGGGGCAGCAATCTGCCGTGCTTTTCAATGCACGGTTTTTTCGGCCCCGGCCCGCGCCCATCGCGAGCCTGGGATGTGACGATGAACGTACCGCTGCCGCCGGCGCGAAACCGGCGGTTTTCGGACGCACTAGTTTTCCGCAAGCGGGCAATTGCGGATTCAACGATCGGCGGCATTGCGAAGGAAAATTCATGGGCCCGTACGTCGATGCGATCGTGCCCGATGAGGCGATGCCAGCCGCCACGACCGTTGCGGTGATTGGCGGCGGCATCGTCGGGACGTCAGCGGCGTTGACCCTCGCCTCGCGCGGAATTCCCGTCGTCGTGTGCGAGAAGGGTTACATCGCCTGCGAGCAGTCGAGTCGCAACTGGGGCTGGTGCCGCCAGGCGGGCCGCGACGAGCGCGAGATGCCGTTGATCATCGAGAGCCTGCAGCTGTGGCGCGAGATGGACCGCACGACCGGCGCCAGCACCGGGTTCCGCCAATGCGGCGTCATGTATGTCGCTGACAGCGAGGACGATGAACGACATTTCCAGAGCTGGCTCGAGATGGCGCGGCCCTATGCGATCGGTGCTCACATGCTGCGCAGCGAGGAAGTCCGTCGGCTGATGCCGAGCGCTTCCCGCGAATTTCGCTGCGCGCTGCACGTGCCCGGTGACGGCTGCGCCGAGCCGCAGAAGGCGGCCCCGGCCATCGCGCGCGCAGCGCAGCGCATGGGTGCGGTGATTCTCGCTCCCTGCGCCGTGCGGGGAATCGAGCGCACCGCGGGACGCGTGCATGCCATCGTCACCGAGCGCGGCCGGATCGCGTGCGAGGCGGTGATCCTTGCGGGCGGCGCCTGGACCAGTCTGTTTTGCGCAAGCCTCGGCCTGCGCCTGCCGCAGCTCAAGGTCCTCTCGTCGGTGATGCGCACCGCACCGATCGCCGATGGCCCTGACGTCTGCACCTGGACCAGTGAGCTCGGGTATCGCAAGCGGCAGGACGGTGGATACACGATCGCGCGGGGTGCCGGCTACGTCGTCCCCCTGGTGCCCGACTCACTGCGCTATTTGCGGGAGTATTGGCCAAGCATTCGCAGGGAACGCTCTGCGATGAAGCTGCGGCTGAACGACCAGTCCCGGCGCGAGCTGGCGGGGCCGCGCCGCTGGCCTCTCGATCGGCACAGCCCGTTCGAGCGCACGCGCGTCCTCGATCCCGCGCCGAATCGGTCGCTGAATCGCGCGGCCTGGACCGCGATGACGCAACTATTCCCAAGGTTTCGCGGCGTCCCCGTCGTGCAGGAGTGGGCCGGTTACATCGACGTGACGCCGGATGTCGTGCCCTACATCGGCAAGGCCAACCAGTTGCCGGGCCTCACGGTGGCCGCGGGTTTTTCCGGGCACGGCTTCGGTATCGGCCCCGCCGCAGGCCGTCTCGCGGCCGAGCTTGCTATCGAGGCGACGCCCTCGGTCGATCCCACGCCGTTTCGCCTCGCGCGGTTCAGCGACGGCTCGCCGATCGTCCTTGGGCCCGAGGTGTAGGTTCGGCGTTACTCGCGCGGCTGCGGCACGATGCGCAGATACGGCTTCGGAGCCTTCCACCCCTTCGGATACTGCTTGCGGGCGTCCTCGTCCGACACCGAGCCGGCGATGATGACGTCGTCGCCGTTCTTCCAGTTCGCCGGAGTCGCGACCTTGTGTCTGGCCGTGAGCTGCAGCGAGTCGATGATGCGCAGCACTTCGTCGAAGTTGCGGCCGGTGGTCATCGGATAGACCAGGATCAGCTTGATCTTCTTGTCCGGTCCGATGACGAAGACGTTGCGCACCGTTTGATTGTCGGCGGCCGTCCGCTTGGTGGGATCTCCGGACACCGGCGCGGGCAACATGCCGTACAGCTTCGACACCTTGTAGTCGACGTCGGCAATCATCGGATAATTCGGCGCCACGCCTTGCGTCTCCTCGATGTCCTTCGCCCAGCCGGTGTGATTCCCGAGCGGATCGACCGACAGGCCGATGATCTTGACGCCGCGCTTGTCGAACTCGGGCTTGATACGGGCCATGTAGCCGAGCTCGGTCGTGCAAACCGGTGTGAAGTCCTTGGGATGCGAGAACAGAACGGCCCAGCTGTTGCCGATCCACTCATGGAAGCGAATCTTGCCTTCGGTGCTCTCGGCCTCGAAATCCGGTGCGATCTCATTCAGCGACAGTGTCATGAGGTCCTCCAGTGGCTCGTGCAGTCATGCCCGCCGATACGGTTGAAATAACCGGCGCTTCTAACGCATCGGGGGAGACAGGCGCGATGCTCGCACTTTCGCGGCGCGCCCGCAAAGGCGCTCCAGGGGCTCCGATGCGCGAGCCAAACCGTAGGGAGCTGCGCCCAAAGTCAGGGTGCCTTGCGTGCAAGTTGGGGGGATCACCCGATTTGGATCGTCGGCGCGCGAAGCTACGGTAGCCACACGGCCCAGCCACATCGGAGAAATCCTCGCCATGCCACGCTACCTCATCGAGCGAGAGTTTCCCGACGGACTGCGGATTCCGATTGATGAGAGTGGAGTCGCAGCCTGTCGGGCCGTGGTGGACACCAATCTCGCGGACCAGGTCACCTGGGTCCACTCGTACGTCAGCGCGGACAAGAAAAAAACCTTCTGCGTGTACGACGCGCCGTCCCCCGAGGCCATCCGCCGCACCGCCAGCCGGAACAAGTTGCCCGTGGAGCGTATCACCGAGGTTCGGGTCCTCGATCCCTATTTCTACAAGTAACCGGCACCCGCGACCGAAGGGAGAGAACTATGAATGCCTCATGCAAGAAGCTGGTCTGTTCATTGGGACTTGCGATCGTTCTTCTGCAGCTGCCGCTGCTCTGCGCTGCACGCGACGGCGCAACACCCCTGATCGATAAGGTTCGCGCTGCGACAGCGCAATACATCGACATCAATAATGCGTTCTCGGACAAGTTCGTAGTGGGAACACCCTGCGTGAGCGGGCCGGATACCGGCGCAATGGGTGTGCATCTGGTTCGGCCCGACCGCGTCGGGAAACTCGTGCTCGACGCGCAGCAGCCGCAGGCGCTCATCTACGAGCCGATGGCAGACGGTGCCATGCGTCTGGTCGGCGTCGAGTACATCGTTCTTGCGGCAAACTGGACCGACCCGAACGGCCCGCCGGCGCTGGAGGGGAATCTGATGAACTACATCAGCTTCCCCAATCGTTATGGGTTGCCGGCGTTCTACGAGATCCATGTCTGGGCGTGGGAGGAAAACCCCAAGGGCAGTTACGCCGACTGGAATACCCACGTGACGTGCGCCCACCAGGCTCTGTGATCGAGACGACCCGGGCGCCCTGGCGAATGCCGTTCACGCCATGGGACTCGTCATGAGGGACGGGCGCAGACTGCGTCCGTCCCGGTGTCTTTAAGGCTCGGCGGCGGGCAACTTCGCGCCAGGGCGCATCAACGCGACCGCTTCGGCGCGTGAGCCCACACGGAGCTTGGCGAGGATGGCGGAGACGTGGTGCTCGACCGTCTTGGGGGAGACGAACAGGCGCCGGGCGATGGTGGCATTGCGCAGACCCTCGGACAGCAGCGCGAGAATCTCGGCCTCGCGGCGCGTGAGCCCGAAGCGATTTCCGCGCGTCGAGCTGCGCGCGCCCCGCGGGATCCGGCGCACGCCCCCGGCGCGCATCTGTCTGCGCAGCGATTGGGCGGCCGGTTTCGCGCCGAGGCTCTCGAAGATCTCGAGCGCCTCGCGCTGATCGGCTTCGCTGCCGTGCCAGCCAAGCAGGCTCGCGTGCTCGTAGGGGCAACCCAACGATCTCCAGGCGTTCGCCGCGCCGCGCCAGTCGCCGGAGATCTCCTGAGCGTAGGGTTCCGCAATGTCCGCAGGTGGCTGGCCGAGTGCACCGGCACGCCACAGCCAGGCTGCGAGCTCGCCCTTCATCCGCGGATCGCGTGTTTGTCGGGCACCCTCATACACCGGCTTCAGCTCGCGTACGACGCCGTTCAGGTCGCCTGCGAGCCACGAGGCCTCGGCACACACCAGGGCCAGCATGCCTACGCGCTGCAGCACCGGCGCCGGACCTGCCAGCGCGCGCGCTTCCTGGACGGGTCCGTTCGCATCCGGGTCACCGCGGCGCACCCGCAGATGCGCCAGGGTCCGCAGCGCCGGGATGCGCGTGACGGCTGCGGTGCCCGGGTGTCGCAGCACGGCTTCCACGTCCTCGCTTGCTGCGTTCCATTCCCCCTGCTCGAATCTCAAGCGCGCGCGGTACGCGAGCATGTATGGCCGCACGAAGTCCAGGTCGCGCTCCTCGCAATAGGCGAGCCCGGCCTGCATGTAGCCACGGGCCTGCTCGTACTGCCGGCGGGAGACCGCCATGGCGGCCAGGTCCGTGTAGGCACTCGCCACCTGCTCCTGCAATCCGGTCGCAAGTGCGAGCTGCAGCACCCGATGAAGATCCGCCCACCCCGCGGTGTCGCCGATGATGAGCCGCATCGTCCCGAGCACGTTCAGTGCATCGCAGAGGATTTCGGTGTTGGTCCAGCGCTCCCCGAGCTCGATGGCTCGCAGCGACGACTCGATGGCGGTATCGGCTTCGTGTGCCTCCATGGCCAGGTCGGCCCGGTTGCAGTAGGCCATCGCTAACTCAAGGCTCGGCGGCAGAGAGGCAAGCGTTGCGATTGCACTGCGGCAGAAGTCATCGGCCTGCGCGCTGTTGCCCATGAACCATGACAGTCGTGACAACGACCGCAGCGCATCACCCTCTTTCAGGCGCATCCCCTGCGCGCGCCAGATCTCCAGCGCCGCATGCTGCGCTTTGAAGGCGCGCTCATTCTCGCCCGTCAGATAACACTCATAAGACAGCAGTTCCTGCAGGCCGCCGCGTTCGGCAGGAAGAACACCGTCGGCATAGCGGAGCGCGGACTGATAGTGCGACGCCGCTTCCCGATGGGCGCCGACCGACGCCGCTTGCCGGGCGGCGAGCGACGCATAGTGCAGTACTCTCGTTCCGTCGCGGGCACCATCTGCATGGTGCGCGACCCGTGCTGCCGGTATGTCGGGGCGTTCGATCAGAGCCTCGAGCACCCGGGCATGCCGTTGCTGTCGGCGGGGCTGAGAAAGCGAGTCTTCCAGCGCACGGCGGGCAAGCTCATGGCGGAAGGCCAGCGAGCCGTCGTCGTAGCGCACCATGCCGACACTCAGGCAGCCCTCGAGGGCTGCTTCGTCCGGCCGGGCAATCCGATCGATCAACCAGGATTCCGTCTTCCCCGGAACGATGCAGACGAGCTCTGCAAGCTGACGTGCTGCGGGCGAGAGCCTGGCGGCACGCGCCAGCACCGCGTCGCGCACCGTGGGCGGCACGGTATCAGCCGTACCCGCCAGTACCTCGGTGACGAAGAACGGATTGCCACCGGTGATTTTGTAGAGACCCGCCGCAGGCCGTCGGGCTTCCCGTGCAAGTCTTGCAACCGCCCCCTCGGAGAGGGGGGCGAGCGATATTCGCTGTGTGCCGGGGGAGGGGAGCTCCCCGGTCACGAGGCGCAGCGGGTGCCGCGGGCCGAGCTCATCGTCGCGGTAGCTGGCGACGAGCAGCGTGTGCGTGCGGTGCATGCGCCGCCCCAGATACTTGAGCAGGTCGAGCGTTGCCTCGTCCGCCCAGTGCACATCCTCGAATACCACCAGCGACTTCGTTCGTTCGAATTCGTCGAGCGCAGCAGGGAAGATCACATCCGGGCTCGCTGACGAGGCGGTCGTAGCCAGCAATCGGCCCTGCGTCTGTCGGGCGATGTCGTGCAGCGGTGCGAGGGGCCGCGGTGTGAAGAGCGCATCGCAGGCACCCCAGAGCACGCGCACCGCGCTTTGCCGCTTCGCGAATTGCTGCAGCAGCGCCGTCTTGCCGATGCCCGCCTCGCCTGTCACGAGCACGGTGCCGCCACCCTGGCGGAGGGCGGTGCCGAGCCATCCCTCCAGGTCGGCGAGACATTGTTCGCGCTCGAGCAGCTCCATGGATTTCGCAGCGGGAGAATCCTGGCGGCCTGGGGCTTTCATTCTACTCATTCACGGCGCAATTCCATCCACGTGAGTAATTCCATTCAAGCCAGACAACGCTGCCAGGTGTGCAATGAGAAGATAGGGTCGGATGGTCTCGAAGCCGTCGGAAGAACAGGAAGGAGTGCGGAGATGGAGATCAAACGCTGCGGCTCTCAGGCTTCAGCCAAGGGTCCGAGCGAGTACTTCACCGGTACCGTACGGATCGATCCTCTGTTTCAACCGCCGCCACCGGCCCGGGCTCTCGGTGTCAGTGTCACGTTCGAGCCATGCTCGCGGACTGCGTGGCACACGCATCCGTTGGGGCAGACGCTCATCGTGACCTCGGGCTGTGGATGGACACAGTGCTGTGGCGCCCCCGGAGAGGAGATCCATCCGGGCGATGTCATCTGGTGCCCGCCGGGCACGAAGCACTGGCACGGCGCAACGCCGACAACAGCAATGACGCACATCGCGACCGTCGAAGCCCTCGACGGCAAGACAGTCGAATGGATAGAAAAGGTCAGCGACGATCAGTATTTCGGGCCGAGAGCCCGGTGACCGACGACTGACTGAACGATCGACGATCGGAACCGATCCGATGAGGGTCCGGCCACCCGAAGGAGATCACTATGCAAAAGCGCAAGCTCGGCAAGAACGGTCCCGAAGTCTCGGCCATTGGCCTGGGCTGCATGGGGTTGAACTTCGGCTACGGACCCGGTCTGGACAGGGCGAGCGCCGTCTCGCTCCTGCGCGCCGCTTTCGACCTCGGGGTGACCTTTTTCGACACCGCGGAAGCCTACGGTCCCTTCACGAACGAGGAAATCGTCGGAGAAGCTCTGGCCCCGATTCGAGATCAAGTCGTGATCGCGACCAAGTTTGGTTTCAAGGACGGCAATTCATCCGCCGGCATGGACAGTCGTCCGGAGCATATCCGGCAGGTTGCCGCGGCAGCGCTCAAACGGCTCAGGACTGATCATATCGACCTCTTCTACCAGCACCGCGTCGATCCGGACGTGCCGATGGAGGACGTTGCCGGGACAGTGAGGGATCTGATTCGCGAAGGAAAGGTCAGGTACTTCGGCCTCTCAGAAGCCGGTGCACATTCGATCCGGCGCGCTCATGCCGTTCAACCCGTGGCGGTTCTACAGAGCGAATACTCGTTGTGGTGGCGTAATCCGGAAGAGGAAGTAATGCCAATCTGCCAGGAGCTCGCCATCGGATTCGTACCATATTGTCCGCTCGGCAGAGGCTTTCTGACGGGCAAGCTCGATCAGACGGCATCCTTTGCCAAGGACGATTTCCGCAATCTCCTTCCGCGGTTCTCGCCGCAGGCACGTAAGGCGAATCAGGCTCTGGTCGATCTGCTCACCTCGATTGCCGCGACGAAGAATGCCACTCCCGCCCAGATCGCACTGGCCTGGCTGCTCGCGCAGAAGCCGTGGATCGTACCGATCCCCGGTACGACCAAAGTGCAGAGACTGACGGAAAACGTTGGGGCTGCGGCGCTCGAGTTGAGCGGCGAGGATCTGCGCCAGATTCGCGATGCCCTGGCTCACATCGAGGTGCAGGGCGACCGCTATCCGCCCCATCTGGCGGCACGCACCGGTCGCTGAAGGCCGTCACCCCAGGCGTGCCAACCGCTGGCTGCTGCCAGTGCGGCGACGGTGTGCTGAGCTTTAAAAGCGCTGCGAGAAGTTGAGCGAGATCGTCCGCGGCTGCGCCGGCGCGATGTACACCTGATTCGACACCTCCGGGTTGGTCTCGGTGAAGCGCGATATCTGCGCGCGCTTGTCCGTTGCGTTGGTGAGGGTCAGCTGCACGCCGAACTTGTCTCGCTGCGCGCCCGTCGACAGATCGAGCAGCCCGTAAGCAGGCATGTTGCCGATCAGGTTGCTCTGCGCCACCAGCAGCGACGGCGATGTCTGCGACTGATAGACGAACGCCGCCTGCGCGAACGGCGACCAGTCGTCGATGGGGCCGAAGGTGTAGCGCGCCACGATGTTGGTCTTGAATTTCGGCGTGACGGGCAGGTTGGTGCCAGCGGGCGCCTGGGGACCTACCCACATGTACTCGCCCCCCGGGTCCTTGGTGGCGCCGGGAAAGTTGTAAGCGTAGTAGGTCTGCAGCGTCGGGCAGTTGGTCACGCCGATCACCCCGCAGTAATTCTGCGTCAGGTACGGATCGAGCATGGTCGTGTTCCAGGTGAGCGTCAGCTGGTCGGTCGGAGCGAACTGCAGCTCGTTCTCGATGCCCTTGATACGCGCGTTGCCGCCGTTGGCGATGGCGGTGATGCTGGGTGGCACGAGGAAGGAGAATTGGAAGTTCTTCCAGTCCTCCCAGAACAATGCCCCGTTCCAGCGTACGCGATGATTGAACCATTCCGACTTCCAGCCGATCTCGTAGTTCTCCAGATAGTCGGCCGCGTAGGTCGGGTTGTTGGTGCCGCCGACGCGGTTCACACCGCCCGGACGGAATCCCTTCGAATAAGTGGCGTAGATCAGCGCCTCGGTAGTCGGCCGGTAGGTGAGCGTGACCTTGGGCACGCTGCCGCTGTCCGACACGTCACTATTGAGGTCGGTGCAGGGGGCGTATTTGGTGAGCGGGGGTACGCCGGGGAAGCAGCCATTGCCAAAATAGTTCGCCGAGAAGCCGAAGAAACCCACCAGTGAGTTGTCGTAGTGGTAGTAACGGACCCCACCCGTCAGTGACCACTGCGGACTGATGTCCCAGGTTCCCTGGAAAAAGACGGCCTTGTCACGGTCGACCCGCTGCTCGTCGGTGAGCCAGATGGTGTTGCCGAAGTTGGGCTGCGAGAAGTAATCGGCGAATCCGCAGCAGTTGGGGCTCGCGCCGTTGCCGTTGCCGCCGTAGATGCTGACCGGGTTGTAGCCCGGCATCGTGTAGTTCTGCCAGATGTTGTGCAGCTGGCGCTCAATGAAGACGCCCACGGTCGCCTTCAGGGGCTGGTCGGCCGGCGTGCTGATGCGAAACTCGTTGCTCCATTTCTCGTAGTCGCCGCCGCCGATCACGTATTCCTGCGGCATGACCGGGTTGACGCCTGAGCACAGCGATGGCGGAGCGGCGCCCTTCGCCGAGTTGCCTATCCAGCACGCTCCCGAGCCGTACCCCCGGTCGTAGAACTCGGAGTAGTCGCTATATTCACCGACGGAATGCGAGGTGCGCTTGAAGTAACCCCCCGCATCCACGATGTCGAAGCCGTTGTACTTGCCTTCTATCGTCAGACTGCTCAGGTACCAGGAGTCCTGCGTGTCCTCCGGCCCGAAGTGCGTGACGTCGAGGTCGCCGACCGCTGGGTCGTAGCCGAAGAAACCCTTGGTGGTGAGATCCTGCGCCACGATTCCCGGAGTCACGGTCCAGTGGTCGCCGGCGTCGATCTTGATCGCCCCACGACCACCGCGGTAGATCGCGCCGTTGTAGTCGTTCTCCCTCCAGGGAGCGTTGGTGATCGAGCCCGCACCGATCGTGGTCGGCGTCGGGCAGGGGGCGACCGTGCCCTGGCCGGTGCCGAGGTGCCAGTCGCCGCTCGGCTGGCCTGCCCAGGTCGGAAAGGTGCGCACGCCGTTGACGATGCATCCGCTGGCATCACTACCGGCCACATTGCTGATGTAGCCGGGATCCTGCTCGATCCAGCCGACGAGGCGAACTGCCGCCCAGGAGGTGATCGGGATGTTGACGAAGGCCTGAAGCTCGTAGCCCTTGCCATGGCTGAAAATGTCGCTGCCGGTCAGGTCGTAACCTGCCGAGAACTTCGTCGGGTCGGGCTTGTTGGTGATGAGTCGGATCGTGCCGGATTCGGAGCTCGCGCCGAACAGCGTGCCCTGCGGCCCTTCCAGGACCTCGACGCGCTGCATATCGTAAAGGTGCATGTCGACGGTGCCGTCGATCGTGGTCACGGGAATCTCGTCGAGATAGGTCCCAACGGTCGGCTGCGAGCCGGAGTGATTGCCGTCGCCGCCGCTCACCACGCCGCGAATATAGGTGTGCGAGCTCCCGGGCTCGGCATTACCGCCCTCGGTCGAGCCCGAAGCCCGCTGATAGGAGACGCTCGGAGAAAACTTCACATAGTCATCGAGGTTGGCGACGCCGAGCTGCTGAAGCGCCTGGCTGTCGAGCACCGCCACGCTGATGGGCACGTTCTGCACGTTCTCGGTGACCTTCTGCGCCGTCACCACGACTTCCGTGAGTCCACCGCCTTCGGCAGGGACCTCGTCGGCTGCGTAGGCCATGGGCACAGCCGCGAGTAGCGTGGCTGCAACAGGTGTGGTTCTTCGCAGAATGAGATGGCGTTGGGGCACATCTTTTCGCGCTAATTTCCGCCGCCGACTGCGCGTCATCGCCTGCCCCCCAATTCATGACGGGTTGTGGTAATCAAGCAGCTCCCCTACCGGACCCTCGAAGCCTACGCGAAGCCGGTCGATTTTCAAGATCGCGAATCGCTCAGATGGGCGATGGCACCTGCGGATAGGCAGTGAGGACGGGGCCCAGCGCGGACTTGAGCGGGTCGAGCCACGGCTCGTAATGTCGCCAGTGGTCAAGCGCATCGCGGAAGATGGGCTGACGGACCTGTTCCGAGCTCGCGGTGCGCACGGCGCGCGCATTCTCGAAGAAGCGCAGACACCCCTCCTCGAACGGCAGGCCGCAATAGTCGAGCAAACGGCGCACCTGCAGCTCGGTTTCGTCGATCATCGACTCATAGAACACACGGTGTACGCGTCCGGGCAGCACCGTATCGAAGTGCGCCATGAGAGCGACGTAGTCGCGGTAATAGCGCCCGAGGTCCCCGAGGTCGTAGGTGAAGCTCTGTCCGCGCGCAAAGTGCTGCTTGAAGCAGGAGAAGCAGCACCCGAGGGGGTGCCGTCTGGCATCGATGATGCGTGCGCCGGGAAGGATCAATTGAATCAGTCCGACGTACAGGCAGTTGTTCGGCATCTTGTCGACGAAGAAGGGGGCGCCGCTGCGGCGCAGGATCCGCGTGCGTGCGAGGAAGCGCTCGCCGAGGGCGCGCAGCTCCTCCGGCGTGAGGGCGGCCACCGCTTGGAAAAAGCCACCGTCTGCGTCGGACTCATCGCGCGTCGCGAGCTCGCGCGCGATCATGGGGATATCCGGCAGCTCCATGGTGCCCTCGACCATGGAGTGGCTCGCCAGGATCTGTTCGATGAGAGTCGAGCCCGAGCGCGGAAGGCCGACGATGAAGATCGGGTCGGCGGCCGCGGTGCCCGACCCGGCGCGAGTCGCGAAGAACTCTGGCGTGAAAAGCTCCTGCGACCGGCGCACGAAGCGGGAGTTACCGTCGGCGCTGTAGGGGTGCGACTGGCGGCGCAGGGCATTGCCCTGCGCATAGTGGACGAACGACTCCTCCCAGATCGCTGCGTCCTCGAGGGCTTTGGCGAGTGCAAACTCGAAGTGCAACCGGTCCTCGTCGGCGAGGTCCGCGCGCGCGAGCGCGCTGCGCAGGGCACTCACATCAGTTGCGGAGAAACGGAACGTCTTGAGGTTGGCGAGACTCCACCAGGCCTCGCCGAGGGTCGGCTCCAGCGCGATCGCACGTCGGTATGCCGCGATGCTGTCGGCCGAACGGCCGGTAGTCTTGAGGGAGTGCCCGTAGCTCATCCAAACTTTCGGCTGCTGCGGAAACTCGCGTAGCGCCGCTTCATAGATGCGGATGGACCCCAGGTAATCACCGAGATTCGCGAGCACGGCAGCGTGCAGGTTGCGATAGCCGGGATTGCGCGGCTCCTTCGCGAGCAGACGCTCCACCTGTGGCAGCGCCTGATCCGCCTTGCTCAAACGATTCAACACCATGGCATAGTTGTGTCGTGCGGCATCGAAACTCGGTGCGAGCTCCAGACAGCGCTCGAGAAGCTGCTGCGCCTGCGGATAGCGGCGCTGACGTGCCATGACTTCCGCCAGCATCCGCATCGCGGCGACGTCGGTGGGGCGCCCGGCGAGATGCGCGCGAAGTCGCTCCTCGGCGCGCGTCAGGTCGTTCCTCACCAGCGCCGCGGCCGCATCCATCAGGTGCGGATCCTTGTTGGCGGTCTCGAGGAAGTGCGCCCGCGCCTGATCGGCGCCCGCCGCATCGCCTTGCGCATCGAGTTGATCGGCGAGCAGCCGCCACGCATCCGGAAGATCGGCCTTGAGCCGCAGGGCACGACGCAGCGCGGCCACGGCTTCGCCGCCACGGGCCGCCTCGCCGAGCGCCGCACCGAGCTCGAGTTGTACCGGGGCCGCGTGCGGCTGCTCGCGCGCGAGCGCGTCGAGCAGGACGAGTGCGGCCTGAGTCTGACCCATGATTCGGTGCGCGGCGCCGAGTATCAGGCGCGCATACGGATGCCCCGGAGCCGCCCGGAGGATCTCGGTCG
>Ga0307476_10000578_pt1 | contig 26982 bp, 20 predicted proteins | sample atmos_gasesECM2C_2_FD_203314 | JGI IMG/M metagenome (GOLD analysis project Ga0307476, IMG submission 203314) | Hardwood forest soil microbial communities from Morgan-Monroe State Forest, Indiana, United States - atmos_gasesECM2C_05 | ecosystem: Environmental > Terrestrial > Soil > Temperate...
AGAAGACGGCCACTCTCCCGAGCGGACCTCTTCCAGCCGCGTTCACTCCCCGCCAGGGGCCGGCGAACAGGGACTCATTCCCCGTCCGCTGGCCGGTAGGTTACCGAAATGGGTCAAAACCCGTCCCCGCTTTCGTCGTTGCTCTTCGTGCCCGGCACCACCCGTAAAGCACGCAAACGAGCTCGCCACTGCCTTGCAGCGATCCTCGCCGGACTCCCGTCCGCTCCTACTTGCGGGCCACTCCCAGACTGGGCTTTTGAAATACCGGGGAGACCTGTTCCCCGGCACCGGAAGCACCACTTCCGGCCGCCACAGTCCTTCCCAGCTTAGCTGTGACCTCCGTCTGGCCGATCGCGTTCCTAGAGGGCGTTACCCCTCGGGCCTTGCACCGTATGTCCCGGGCTCCCGCCTGGGCATAGTTTCCGCCACATGGGCGATTTCGGGGGACCGAACACAGAAGCATCCCCTTATCCATCGGTGCAGGTTTTTCGCAATTCGGCGCCGTCTTCGGCCAGACTCACTGGCAAGCCCTTCTTGTCGGGCCTTTCATGGTTGAGCTATTCGTCGTCGGGGTTTTCGCCCGATCGCCGGATGTGGTCTGCCACCCGGTCCCGCCTGTCACCAGGTCGGGAACTCCCCACGCCAGCCAAGTTGCTCGAACCCCGTGGGCCCGGACCCCTTGGGCAGGATTTTCACCTGCTTTGTGTCACCGCGGCCTTCCACGTTTCCGAGGAAGGTATATCGCTGTCGCCCAGGCTCCCGCGGATCCTCCCCGCGGCCCCAGAACGCTGTCCATCGGATAGAAGGTGGGGATTGGGCCGGCCGGACATGCTTCTGCGATACAAAGGCAGCTGCAATCCATTGGCCGGTATTACTCCCACCAGCCTCCGTCGAGCACGGACAAGCCCGTCTCCGGGCATCCGGCTCTACGGGTCGGCACCCAACTGAGAGATGGTGAGTCTCTACCCTCTGGCCTGCTGGTGAGGCAGACTTTGCTGGGCGGTGCCGTCCATTTCGATAACCTCAAGTGAAGCGTTTACGTCACTGCAACCGCAGCGTTACCGCCGCAGCCCAAAGATATCGCGGAGCGGATTCTTAAGCCAGGAAGGCCCGCATGCCTGGATGCGGGAACGCGGGAGAAAAGGGCTTGTCCACTTAAGGCATTTTTAGCAATCCTAGTAGGAAATCGGTCTCGGGTTCTTTCAACAAAGAGTCTTGTGTTTACTGTTCTAGGACTTGCTGCTTTACAACAAGATTTTAGAATGCTGCTGCTTCACTTTGTTACAGTCGCTCATTCACGTGGTAACACATATCGAATGGGAGCTGTGGAAAGCTGGCATAACATGCTGATGCCAGGTCGCATGTAGGGTGCATTATTCGGTACGGTTTGTGCATTGTAACAACGGCTCTTTGAGAATATGTGAGCGCTACCAAATCTACCTCACGAGAATTGAATTGTTTCTCGATCGATACGTTGGATGATAAGGCAGGTCTTTTGAGTGACTACATGGGTAGAGCGGGCATTCGGGAATGCCGCAATGCCGTCGATTGGTCATAGGCGCCGGGACAAGCACATGATAAGAAAAAGAAGCAGTCGTCTTCCCGCCAGTGAAAACGCCCACGGGCTCCAGGTCGGACATCTCCGCTTACTAACACGCGAGACGCATCATGGCGGCAGTCGGCCAAGCACGAGGCCGATCGCACCAAGACGGGAAGGAGAGGCACAAATCGCGCTAGTTACCAGTGAGAGCTTTATGTCCAAGCGGCAACGTCAAGATAATCGAAAATACAAGACCGAAGAGAAGAGTATCGAGCGTGCCCCTCGCGCTAAGCCGACGAGCATGACACCTATCGTCAAACGCGAATTCATGCTGACACCTTCGGCTGACGACACCCTTTTCGAGGCTGTCCGAGTTCTCTCGCGAGCAACCCGCACAAACTTGTCCAACAGCCATTTCTTGCGCGTCTTGCTCAAGGTCGTCGCCGACGCGATGCCACAGATCGAGCAAGCGGCATCCGACCTCGGGGAGCTAAAGAGACCAGGAAACGCCCCCGAGAACCAAGCCGAGAGGGAGGAGTACGAACGGCAAATGGCCAGCGCCGTAGCCGTCGCCATCGCAGCGACCACGCCTCGTAACGGCAAATGACGAAGAAATCTGGAGCTCATCAATCAAAGCGGGGGATTACCCCCTAGTTAGCCGACCGGGAAAGAACGTACTTTCCTGCGCAGGAAAACACGGCAAGTCAGGAAACCTGCTCGCTGTAAAGGCGGATTCTCGCGTGCTTTAGTCGAGGCGGGTTAGTCCCGTTGACGCGGCAACTCGCTGTCGATGAAATCTGCCGTCACTCGTAGAACGCCCCAGTGCCCCAGGTCCGGATGTCATCTTGGTCAACTCCGTAGGTGCCGTTTTGGAGCCAGTCGAGGAACTCGGCGCACTGTGGGGCAGCTTCGGTTACAAGCTCCACCGCGGCGTCTCGCTCCAGGCGCACAGCATCGAGCGCGTGACTGAACGCGGCAAAGAAGCTCTCCCCGCGTGCGAGCGGGATTGCAGTGCCGACTCCGAAGAGTGGCGCAACGAAACTCGACACCTCGACGATGTGGCTCACCACCGCCTGTTCGGCAGAAGTGAGCATCGCCGCGAGCCCGAGTTTCGGCGGAGCCTCAGTTACAACCGCCGAAGCACCAAGGCAGATGTTGAGGAACAGGAGGCGCCTACCCGGTCGGGGAACCGGCTGTCGGATGAGCTCGGTGAGGAACATCGGCTTCGATTTGTCGCTGGAGAGCTCTATGTGCGCCCGTTGCGGCTCCCGCGGGTCGAACATGCCGTGCGCCGTCACCCACAGCAAATCAAATGAACTGTCGGTGTAGAAGCGGAGGAACTCGTCGGGCGTCAACTCCTTCTCCGTCAGAAGTACGCATTCTACACCTGCTGCTCCGAGAATCGCCGCGACCGCGCGGGCCTCAAGGCCGCCAAGGATTGTGCCGTACGACCATATGAGTGCTTTCCGAATCCGGCGGTCAGCGGCAGGCTCCTCGAAGCTTGTGACGGTCGGCCAGGCAATTCCGAGACGACTACGTACGAGCGGGACGAGGGGAGCGTGGACGGTGTGGGGCTGGAAGAGGGCGAGTCCCTGCGTCCTTGCGATTTCCTCGGCGGCGCGGTCGAGTTCGTAGTACGCGGCGGTGGCCTCGGCCAGTTCGTCGGCATACCTCCCGCGCTCGCCTCGGCGCCCCGCCTTCGGCCGTGGCGGAAAGGAGTGGTCGTCCCTCACCACGATGTTCATGTCGAAGGCGTGGTTCACTGCCTCGACCAGTTTCCTGTTCGCGTCGGCCGAGTCGTGGGGAATCGGGACAGTCCGCCCGTCCACCGCGTACAGCACGCCCTCCTCGAGCCCGGCGAGGAGGGTGAGCACCGAAGATTTGCGGCGCCGCTCCGCCGGTACACTGAACCATGCCGCCGTTGCCTCCACGGCCTTTGAGCAGTGGCCGCCGCGCACGATCCCGACGATGAAGGGGATGAACACGTCGAACAGCTGAATGCGTCGAAACGCGATCTCGGCCCGGTCGCCCGAGCAGTGATCGTCGGAGTCGCGTGTGTACCTATCGACCGCGGCTATCACCTGGTCGTACTTCTCTGCCATCTCCTCCGGCGTGGCGCACGACGCCACCAGCATCTGCACCGGCTCGTGCTGGGTGAGCAGCGCGCCGTGCTGGGCAAGCGCCCGCCGCGCCCACTCGACGCGCGGCTGACCCGTTCGATCCCCGACCGACGTGGCCAGGGTTAGGGCAACGAGCTTCCGCGCTTCCTCGGGCACATCCTGCCGGTCGTAGAGCTCCGCCATGCTCCGGACGACGTCCGCTGCATTCGGGCGATCTCCCTGAAGGCACCACGTCGTAAGCGCCGAGGCCGCCTCGACGCCCAGCGTCGCGAGTTCGGCGTCGCCGCGCTCCATCACGCCGCGCACGAGCAACTGGGCGTCGTCGAGCACCAGCTCCGCAAGCTCTCGAAGCCCGCCAGACTTCCAGCTGTAGTAGAAGAGGGAGCGGATGAAGGAAAGCACGGCCCAGGTGGCAGTGCCACGGATAACCGGGACCGTGCTCATTATGAACTGGCGAAGCCGGGCCGGATAGTAGTCCACCTCCAACGGCTGGCCCGGTTCGACGGACACCCAAGGCCTGTCGGACACCGCACACACGAGCCAGTCGAACGCGAGGCTTGTCCTCCCGTACATCTGGCAGTACTCGACGAGCTTGGCCGCGAGAAAGAAGCGGAGGAAACTCCGTTGAACGTCGATACGGGGGACGACAATGAGCGGAGCATTATCGACCAGGTCCTTCAGGACGGCTGCGCCGAACGCGGAGACTTCTTCGGGCGGGCGGCCGAAGCGATCTTCGAGTTCGTCCTCGACGAGTTTGAGAAGCCGGTCGAGAAACGCCTCGTCCTCCCAGTTCGCGTCGAGTGTCCAGGCGATGGCACGAGGAACCGCGGTGACGGCTCGCCACTTTGGAAACGCCTCGTTCAGCTTTGTGTGGCTCACGTAAGACCTCGACTCTATGCAATTCCAGTTGGTTGATTGTAGTACTCCGTCGCTTGGCCCTTCAATGCTTGCCCATCGCACATCGACTTTTGGCGTACCAACTTGAAGATGCAGGGCCGTTCGCCCACCGAACCAGGCGGTCTCCTCGGAGGGCAGAGAAGGGCAGAGTTGGGCAGAGAAAAGCTTGAAAAATGGCCGATTCCTTGTAGAATATCAAAGAGTTAGAAAGCCGTAAGCCACGAAAGGAACGTGTTTTCCGCGATATTCTCCCTCCGCACCACATGAATGGGGTTCAGGAGGTCGGAGGTTCGAATCCTCTCGCCCCGACTGTTACGATGGCGGTTGGCGCAGCGCGCCGCCGTGTGCATATGGGGGGCTCGCGACAAGCCGTGTTACGCCGGCCCAACGCCGAGCCCCCATATCCCTTTTCGGTCCGATAATCCATCCTCTAAAACGCCCAGAATTCGGCGAGGATCACAAGTTCCGCGCCTGACCTCGCCTCAGCCAGCCGGCGAACCAGCCTGGCCGTTTGCGTGTCTCCTCCGTGCCTTTCGGCAATTCCGCGGCGCCAGGCGCCCTGGTTTCGCTCGTTGTGGAGAAAAGATCGCTAAAGCGATTGGGCGCTGGGGTCGCAAACCCCATCGGGTTGCTCGTTGCAACCGGGGAGTTTGGGACATGAAAAAGGTCCACGTCAACGTCGGCACGATCGGGCACATCGACCACGGCAAAACGACCCTGACCGCCGCCATCCTGGCGGTGCAGGCGCAACGCGGCCTGGCCGCGGTCAAGAGCTACGGCGACATCGCCAAGGGCGGCGTGATCCGCGACGAAAACAAGACGGTCACGATTCTTGCCAGTCACGTGGAGTACGAGACGGAAAGCGCCACTATGCGCACATCGACTGTCCAGGCCACGCCGACTACATCAAGAACATGATCACCGGCGCGGCCCAGATGGACGGCGCCATCCTGCTGCTCTCGGCGGCGGACGGCCCGATGCCGCAGACCAGGGAGCATATCCTGCTCGCCCGGCAAGTCGGCGTGCCCGAGCTGGTTGTGTTCGTCAACAAGTGCGATCTCGTGGACGACCCGGAGCTGGTCGATCTCGTCGAGCTGGAAACTCGTGACCTGCTGACGAAGTACGGGTACGATGGGGAGAACGTCCGCGTCGTCCGAGGCGCCGCTCGGGGCGCCCTGGATCATCCGGCCGACCCGGCGTTGAGCCGATGCATCGGCGAGCTGCTGGACGCCCTGGACGCCTGCATCCCGGAGCCGCAGCGGGCCGTGGATCGGCCGTTCCTCATGCCCATCGAAGGGGTTCATACCATCGAGGGCCGGGGCACAGTGGCGACGGGTCGGATCGAGCAAGGCGCCATCGTCGTGGGCCAGAGGGTCGAAATCCTCGGCCTGGGCGACGTTCTCGAAAGCGTCTGCACCAGCGTCGAGGCGTTCAATCGGCCTCTGGACCGGGGCGAGGCGGGGCAGAACGTCGGCCTGTTGCTGCGCGGCGTCAAGACCGACCAGATCCAGCGAGGTCAGGTGATCGCCGCCCCGCGCACGATCCGGCCGCGGCGGAAATTCAAAGGTGAGATCTACGTTCTGAGGAAGGACGAAGGGGGACGGCACACGCCGTTCTTCAGCGGGTACAAGCCGCAGTTCTTCTTCCGGACCACGAACGTCACCGGTGAAGTGCTGCTGCCGGACGGCATGGCAATGGCTCTGCCGGGCGACAACGCCGCCGTCGCCGTCCACCTGGATAAGCCGGTGGCTCTCGACGTCGGGAGCCATTTCGCCATCCGGGAGGGCGGCAAGACGGTCGGCTCCGGCGTCGTCGCCGAGGTCGTGGAGTAGGCGATGCGGGGAGGGAGCAATCCCTCCCCGCATCGCTTTGCAAGGTTGGTCTAGCCGTTGGAAGGCTGGCCGCGTTGGAATCCGGTTAAATAATAAACCATCGCCATGTGTCTGGCCCGCAGCCCAACTGTCCGCAGAGGCCCGCACCTCGGAGCGATCGTTGCGGCGACTTCGAGATCGAGCGCGAAATCGGCCGCGGCGGCACAGGCGCCGTCTGCGGCTTCACGGCCAACGGAGGCGAAAATGGTCCCCCAGGACGCCCACGCACCGGACGATAATCTGCCGGAGCGCATCCGCGACTACTTCGGCTTTCGCAAGTTTCGCCCCGGCCAAGTCGAGGCCGTGAACTCGGCCCTCCAGAGGCGCGACACGCTCGTCGTGATGCCGACCGGCTCCGGCAAAAGCCTCTGCTTCCAGCTGTCCGCGCTGGCCCTGGACGGCGTCACTGTCGTCGTCAGCCCGCTCATCGCGCTGATGAAAGATCAGGTCGATCATCTCTTCAACAACGGCGTCTGGGCGGTCGGCATGAACAGCACGCTCACCGCCGCCGAGCAAGTCGCCGCCGAGAGGGACATCACCGCGGGCCGGGCCGTCATCGTATACTCCACGCCCGAGCGGCTCGCCGATCCCCGGTTCCGCGCGTTGCTCAAAACCCGGAAGATCGAGCTGTTCGTTGTGGACGAGGCCCACTGCGTCAGCCAATGGGGCCACGATTTCCGCCCCGATTACCTGGCGCTGCGCGAGGCCGTCGACGACCTGGGAAGCCCGCCGGTCATGGCCCTGACGGCCACGGCCACGCCCGACGTCGTCGACGACATCCTCGCCCAGCTGCGCATGACCGACGCCGAGGTCGTCCACACCGGCTTTTACCGCCCCAACCTGGAGCTGAACGTCGTCCGCGCCCGGGGGGAAGCGGAAAAGCGGGCGCTGCTGCTGGAGCGGCTCCAGCAAACCGAAGGGACCGGCATCATCTACTCCGCCACGGTCAAGGTCGTCGAAGAGGTGGCCGAGTTCCTAAAATCCGCGGGGCTGGCGGTGGGCGCCTACCACGGCCGGCTCTCGCCCCGCCGCCGCGCGGAGGCCCAGGACCGCTTCATGGCCGGCGACTTCAAGGCCCTGGCGGCGACCAACGCTTTCGGACTGGGTATCGACAAGCCGGACATTCGCTTCGTCCTTCATTACCACCTGCCGGCCACAACGGAGGCGTTTTATCAGGAATTCGGTCGCGCCGGCCGAGACGGCGACCGGGCCTGCGGCGCTCTGCTGTACGACCCGGCGGACTGCAAACTGCTGCGGTTTTTCCAGGCCAAGAGTTACCCCAGCGGCGCGGACCTTGCCAACGCCCATCACACCCTGAAGCGCCTGCACGACCGCCCCCAGCCGCCGACGCTGCCGGAGATTCTGGCCATCTCTCCGTTGTCGACGGGGCGGATGAAGGTGTGCCTGTCCCTGTTCACCGCGCGGGGCGTCGTCCACTACGAGACGGGCGGCCGCTACCGCCTGCTGCGGCCGGACATGACGCGCGACGAGCTGGCGCGGGCGGGGCTGTCCTACCGCGACCGCCAGGAGCGCGACCTGCGCCGGCAGCAGGAGATGGTCGGTTACGCGGAGGGCCGGGGCTGTCGCTGGCAGACCTTGCTCGCTTATTTCGGCGGCGATGGATTGCCGGACCAGCGCTGTGGGCACTGCGATCACTGCCAGCGGTGGGAGCGACAGAGCGGAACGAAGCAGGGAGAACCATGAAACGGCCCTGCGCGCGGCGCGATCGGCGCCGCCGGGCTGCACTAGGATTCGCGCCCGTACCATAAAGAGCTACACCCATGCCGGCCCTTCACCTCGCTTCGTTCTCCTGTGACGTCACGCCGCCGCTCGACCACCCGCTATGCGGCGGCTGGATCAAGCCCGTCGTCGGCGTGGACGATCCCCTGCGCTGCCTCGGCGTCGTGCTGCTGGGGCCGGAGGCGCCGGTCGTCCTCTGCGCCGTGGACTGGTGCGGCCTCCGCAACGACGCCAACGTCGCCTGGCGCCAGGCCCTCGCCGAGGCCGCCCACACCACGCCGGAGCGCGTCGCGGTCCACTGCCTCCACGCGCACAACGCCCCATTCGCCGACCTGGGGGCCGAGCGCATCCTGGAGTCCGTGGACGGGGCGCCGCCGTCGCTCGACCTCAAGTTCTTCGACAAGGTCGTGCAGAAGGCGGCCGACGCCCTCCGCGACGGCCTGAAACAGACGGAGGAAATCACGCACCTCGGCCTCGGCCAGGCCAAGGTCGATCAGGTCGCGTCCAACCGCCGCATCCTCGGCCCCGACGGCAAGGTCCAATGGGTTCGCTACAGCGCCACCAAGGACGAAAAGATACGCGACGAGCCGGAGGGGCTGATCGACCCGTGGCTGATGACGCTGAGCTTCTGGCGCGACGACAAGCCGCTGGCGGCGCTGCACTACTATGCGACCCACCCGATGAGCTACTACGGCGACGGCCGCGTCAGCAGCGACTTCTGCGGCCTGGCCCGGCAGAAGCGGCAGGACGACGACGAGACGGTCGCGCAGATTTACTTCACCGGCTGCGCCGGCGACGTGACGGCCGGGAAATACAACGACGGGTCGAAGGAGAACCGCCCCGTCCTGCGCGACCGCATCTGGGACGCCATGAAGGCGGCGTGGAAGGCGACGGAACGGTCGGCGCTGAAGGGGTGGGAGTGGCGCGTGGCGCCGTTGAAGCTGCCTCCGCGGGAGGAGAAGTCGTTCGGCGCCGAGGAGAGCCGGGCGGTGCTGGAGGACGCCAAGGCGACGGCCGCCCGCCGCGTCAACGCCGCCTTCCAGCTGGCATGGCGGAAGCGACTCGACCGGCCCATCGACGTCTGCTGCCTGGACCTTGGCACGGCGCTGGTGCTGCACCTGCCGGGCGAGCCGTTCGTGGCCTATCAATTGAAGGCGCAGCAGATGCGGCAAGACGCTTTTGTGTGCGTGGCCGGCTACGGCGACGGCGGGCCGGGGTACATTCCCACCGACGACTCCTACCCGCAAGGCGGCTACGAGCCGACCGTGGCGTTGGCGGCCCCGAGCGAGACGGCCCTGGACAAGGTTATGGCGAAGGCGCTGGGGGCCAAGGAGGATTAGGGCGCTATTCCGCCTCCGTGGTATCGCCGTCTGGCAGCCCGTAGCGCCCGAATGGGTCTATGGATGCCGGTGGCGCAATTGCGCGGGCGGCGAAGCCTCGACAGGAAAGGTCGGTTGCGGTAAGGTGCTTCCGGGGAAGACGATTGAGCAAGAGGGCTTGCGGCAAAGTCGCCGATGAAGGGGGCGGAGCATGGCGGGGAAATGGGCTGCCGAACGATTCCCTCGGTTTGAGGAGGCGATCCGCCGCCTCACTGAACAGCATCGTCAGCTGCAAGACGAGCCGCTCCACCTGGCGGTCGCCTACCAGCCAGGCCCGCCGCGCGACCAGCAGGGCATCTACCTGTTCGAGGTCATTGGCGGGCGGGGCGAGGGCAATCCAGACAAGCAGCTGTTCGAGACGGCGTTCGATCCGAATGGCCGTTTGCAAACCGGCTTCTCCCAAACGCTGCACTTGATCCTCACCACGCCGGATGAGTTCAAGACCGCGATGGAAGAACACTGGCCGTCCGCCGAGGAGATCGTGCGGGCGGTGCGAAACAAGGACTATCGCGTGATGCACGCCGACGAGGTCGGGAACGGCGTGCTTGAACGGCTCGTCAAGAAGGCCGGCCAGGGCAAGGCGGCGCGACATGGATGAGTCGGCGGCGTGGATCGCTCAGGCCAACGCCGACTACGCCGCCGCCGAAAGGGAATACGAGTTCGCCGGCCGGCGGAGGGAACCCGTCTGGTGTCACGCAGTCGCCAAGCAGCAGCAGGCGGTTGAAAAGTCGATCAAGGCGATCGTTGCCGCGTTGCACGAATGCGGCGTGCGGGGCATGCACCCGGTGGGCTATGAGCACCGCGTCCAGAGTCATCTGCGGCTGCTCCGACGGCTTCCGGGCGGCGGGGCCGGCCTTTCCATCCAGCGGAAGTTGCGGGAGTTTCTCGACGCCGCAACGAGAGCGGGCATCAGCAGGCTGGAGGCGCTTGCGCCGCGACGGCCTGCGCCGGGCGACGCCCACCCCCGGAACACCGAATACCCCTTCCAGGCCGCCCTCGGCCGGTGGACGTACCCGGCCGCCGCGGATTCATTCTCGGCGACGGAGGTGAAGGAGTTTCGGACCGTGATGCGTCACGTCGCCTACAACGCGAGGAACATCGTATCGGCGCTCCGCCGTGGGCCGAGGTGATGGGAGCGCAGGTCGTGAAGCTCGCCCGGTTCTTTGACGTCTCGCCGGCCGCGTTCCTGCCGGCCTAGCAAAAACGGCATCGGTTCGTGTTCATCCCGCCTTGCTCCCGAACTCCCCAACATCTTGCACGGATGGTCGTAAGTCGTTGCGGCGTAAGGAAAAAGTGACGAAAATCACTTAACCCTTTGCCGGCCTTGAGATACGGTCATCTTTGCAGAATCTTGCGAATTCGGGAACGCGGGAAGGAGAACCGCCCCGTCCTGCGCGACCGCATTTGGGACGCCATGAAGGCGGCGTGGAAGGCGACGGAGCGGTCGGCGCTGAAGGGGTGGGAGTGGCGCGTGGCGCCGTTGAAGCTGCCGCCGCGGGAGGAGAAGTCGTTCGGCTCCGAGGAGGGCCGGGCGGTGGTGGAGGACGCCAAGGCGACGGCCGCCCGCCGCGTCAACGCTGCGTTCCAGCTGGCATGGCGGAAGCGCCTCGACCGGCCCATCGACGTCTGCTGCCTGGACCTCGGCACGGCGCTGGTGCTGCACCTGCCGGGCGAGCCGTTCGTAGCCTATCAATTGAAGGCGCAAGAGATGCGGAAAGACGCTTTTGTGTGCGTCGCCGGCTACGGCGACGGCGGGCCGGGGTACATTCCCACCGACGACGCCTACCCGCAAGGCGGCTACGAGCCGACCGTGGCGTTGGCGGCCCCGAGCGAGGCGGCCCTGCACAAGGTGATGGCGAAGGCGCTGGGGGCCAAGGAGGATTAAGTGGCCATTCCGCTTCCGTGGGCTGGCCGTCGGTCCGCCCATAGCGCCCGACCGCATCTGCCGCCTATCGCACGGTGCGATAACATCCCTTGACTTATCGCACCCTGCGATTATTCTTACCAAAGGACATTTCCGTCGGCCGAGAGGTGCAGCTTGCGCATCATCTCCAAGCGGCGACTGCGGGAGTTCTGGGAATCCCGGAAAGGCGGCGCCGACGCCGCCCGGCGTGACCTGTCCGCCTGGTACAAGCCCGCCAAGGCCGCCGAGTGGGCCCATTTCGCGGCGCTCAACCAGACGTTCGGGTCGGCGGATCAGGTCGGGAACTGTGTCGTTTTTGACGTGGGCAACAACCGTTTCCGCCTCATTGGCCGCGTGAACTATCGCAAGGGGATCCTTTACGTCTTACGCGTGATGGACCACGCGGAGTATGACAAGAAACGCTGGATCGAGGATTGCGGTTGCCACAGGCCTCCGCCTCGGAAACCCGGCGCGCGGAAGGAGGCGCCTCGCAATGGAAAGCGCGCCCCGTATCAGCGGAAGGGAAAGAGGTGAGCGCGATGGCCGTCAAGACTTCCGCCCGGACGCTGCCGGACAGCTACTTCAAGTTGGTGAGGCGGTTCCCGCTCGCCCACATCCGGGACGACGGCCACCTGGCCGAGGCGCAGAAGATGATCGACCGTCTTCAGGAGCAAGACCTGGACGAGGGGGGCGAGGCGTACCTGGATGTGCTGACGGATCTGGTCGAGGCTTACGAAGAGGAACACGTCCCGATTCCGGACGCCTCCGAGGCGGACGTGCTGCGCGAGCTGATGCGGGCCAACGCACTCAGCCAGCCGAAGCTGGCGAAGGCCGTCGGAATGGCGCAGTCCACGATTTCCGCCGTGCTGGGCGGCACGCGGTCGCTCACCAAAGGGCAGGTCGTGAAGCTCGCCAGGTTCTTTAACGTGTCACCGGCCGCGTTCCTGCCGGCCTAGAAAAAACGGCGTCGGTGTGCGTCGCCGGCTACGGCGACGGCGGGCCGGGGTACATTCCCAGCGACGACGCCTTCCCGCAAGGCGGCTATGAGCCGACGGTAGCGCTGGCGGCCCCGAGCGAGGCGGCCCTGGAAAAGGTCATGGCGAAGACGCTGGGGGCCAAGGAGGATTGAGGCGCCGCGGCGACAGCAATCCTTGCATGGCCGCGTTGTTTTCTTGCACAATCGGTGGCTACTCGCATTCGCGCCAAAGTGAATCCCCGCCGATGGTCAGGAGCGGCCGGGACCTGGTGGAAGGACGGCCGTATGGCCAAAGCACGGTCTTCCGAGGCGAAACTCGCGCGGTTGCGTCAGCTCCGGGGCGCATCGGCTGCGTCGCAGCTGTTGCAGGAGCTGCGCGGCTTCCTCGGCGATGCATCCAATTTCGTCGTTGCTGACGCGGCTGAGCTGGTCGGCGAGGCCCGCTTGACGGACCTGGCGCCCGACCTGGCGGCGGCTTACGTGAGATTCCTCGACAACCCGGTGAAGAAGGACAAGCTGTGTCGCGCCAAGATCGCCATCGTGGACGCCCTGAACAAGCTGGAGTTCGCCGACGAGGAATTCTACCTGCGCGGCATCCGCTATGTACAAAGGGAGCCGGCCTGGGGTGAGCCGGTTGACGCCGCGGCGCCGATTCGGGTCGCCTGCGCTTTTGGCCTCGTCCGCATCCGTTATCGGGGCGTTTTGGCGCTGCTGGTCGATCTGCTTACTGATCCGGAGAAGGGGGTGCGGGCGGGCGCTGCGCGGGCTTTGGCGTATTCGGGAACGGAGGCGGCCGGCCTTCTCCTTCGGCTCAAGGCCCGTCTGGGCGACGCCGAGTCCGAGGTTGTCTCGGAATGCCTGAGCGGGATTGTGGAGTTGAATCCGGAGCAGAGCGTTCGCTTCGTAGCCGAGTTCATCGCAACGCCGCCGGCTGAGGTCCAGGAAGCTGCGCTGCTCGCCCTGGCCAGTTCTCGACGGCCGGAAGCGTTCGAGGTCCTGAAGTCGTTTGCGGAGAAGCAACGCGGCGAATTGCAGGAGGTCGCCCATTTGGCGCTGGCGCTCCTGCGGCTGCCGGCGGCCACGGACTATTTGTTGACGTTGCTGGCAGACGAATCCCAGACGGCAGCCTCAACAGCTCTGGCCGCCCTGGCTGTTCACCGTCACGACCCAGGCGTGCGCCAACGGGTTGCGACGGTGGTCGCCGGCAGGCGCGACGCCGCCTTGCAGAGTCTGTTTGAGAGGCGCTTTGGCGGCGATCAGGCCGACGGCGATGGTTGATGACGGGCGCCGGGAAAGGGCCAGGGCCAGGAAAAAGGGAGGCGGGCACGGGGACCATCACGAAAGAGCCCTGAATATCCCCGTTTTCCCGTGCGTCCCTTTACAACCGTACTTGCTCCACCCAGTGGAAACCTGATAATGTTCTTGCGCAGCCTGTCGACTTTTCAAAGGAAGACCCATGGCCAAAGTCATCTCGTTCATCAACTATAAGGGCGGGGTCGGAAAGACCACTACCACGTTCCACGTCGGCTGCGGATTGGCGATGTTCGAGCCAAAGAAGAAAGTGCTATTGATCGACGCCGACCCGCAGACAAATCTGACGTTCCTTTGTGCGGAGTACTCGCAGTGGGTAAATCACGTTGCGTCAGCGGGATCGCTTGAAACCGTCTACAGCGCCTACCTGAAAGGCGAGGCCAAATCTCTCCGCCATCTGATCTGGCCCAAGCCAATGAAGCGACCTGAATTGGCGAGTATCGACCTTGTGCCATCCACCATCGAACTCCTGGACATCGATTTGCGCCTGCAATCTCGCACGAAAGCCGCCACAACGATTCAGGAGGTCGCTCAAATCCATCTTGACCAGCGATCGATCTTGTCTCGCGCCATGGACGAGATCGCATCCGAGTACGACTACATTCTCATCGACTGCCCGCCGAACCTCTACCTGGCGACACAGAACGCGCTTTACGCGAGCGACGGGTATCTCGTAACTCTCATGCCCGACCATTTCTCAACGGTTGGCGTCAGCTTCCTTGACAGGAAGATCAAGCAGCTTGTCCGCGAGCGAAACCTGTCGGAGCAGATCATCAACCCCACCGCCGACGGTGTGCGAGAGTTACAGTACTTCCTCACCTTCGTAAAGGTGAACGTGACGGCGGGAAGGACGCAGTTGGTAGCGCAAGAGCAAATGGCTAACGTACGAACCAACCCGCATTTTGCCGGCAAGTTGTTCAACAGCCATACTGAAGATTTCAAGGACATTCGTGAAGCAACCACCGAGCAGTTGCCGGTCTATCTGAACTCCCCGGGGTCTCAGAACGACTTGCTGTATCGGGCGATGACCCAGGAATTCCGGTCGAGGTTCCCATTGACATGAAACGCAATCCACCAAGTGGGCTGATCGCACAACTGAACCGCATCAAGGCCGATCTTGATGCGTTCGCCAACCCGGAGTCGAAGGCCAAGTTTCTGGAGAACCTCGACGGCCTGATTGCGCGGCTCACTGTCCTGCGCGGTCAGTTGGCCCAAGCGCCCCTTGAAAGAAGGATTTCGGAAGTTGGACCGTCGCTTGGGCAGGTGATCGACTTCCTACAGTCCGCGAAGGATGATCATGCGCTAGCCAACTTGATCTCCGACGCCTTGCGTTCGCGCCCGCCCAAATCCCAACGCGTGCCGATTCAGATTCCCCCAAATCTCACAAACGAGCAAATTCGCGAGTTCTTGGCGAAGGACCTATCCAAGAGCGAGCTAAAGGCGGTTGCGGCACAGCGAGGCATTTCGCAAGGGAAGCGTAGTGACGAAGAGGTGCGTCGCGATATTCTGCGAGCGCTGGAGCGACAAGAGGGGTACCAGCGACTCGCCACTCCCCGAGTTTAGCATGGCTGCGGGATTGGAAGTTCTCTTCGGATACTTTGAGTAATATTGTCCCCGCGCTGGCCCGGGCAAAGTATTGCGCAGCGCCGGTGATCGCCCGTCCGTGCCGGGGCGACACGGCGATCGAGATCCGCGAAATGGCCGGCTACAAATGAGTGAAGCGTTCAGAATACGGGGCCGTTCAGGGTTGCTGTCGCCGCTGAGCGATCGCAATCCGGAATGCCCCCGTTTTCTGGTTCGCCTGGGTATTACGCGAGCGAGGATGAACCACCACACCAACCCGAAGCGCGAGCGAGGGAACCGACTCCCTCGCTCGCGCTTCGGGTTGGTGGGACGCCTTGTCGCGCCGGTCTGCCGTGTCGCATCAAACATACCGCCAGGCCCGGACGCGCCAGCCGTCGCGGAAGAAGACCTCGGCGTGGTAGCCGTTGTCGCGCAGGCGCTGCGCCTCGTCGCGGGCCACGCTCTCGAACTCGAACGGCCCTACCTCGGTCCGCTCGATCTTGAGGTACGCGCCGGCCGGTTCCGCGGCCTGAACGGCCGGGGCGGCGCCGAGCAAGGCGGGCGCGGCGGCGAAGCACAGGGCGAAGGAAATCATCAGCTTCTTCATGACACGTCTCCGTTTCGGGGTTAGGGGAGGGGTGTTGCCCGGGCGTCTCTCATTCGCCCTCAGGGCCCCTCACGCCAGATACATTGCGGAGACGTAACACGAATAAGTTTGCCCCAGGCCCCGCGGGGGAGCGCCGGCCGCGATCCGGTTAATCGTTCCGCTTCGCCGGTTCCCAGCGGAACGGGAATCGGGCTTCCTCCAGCGACAGCCCGACGACCTCGATCTCCTTGGGATCGTTCGTCCCCAACCCGAGGTCCGCGGCCATGGCCAGGTGGTTGTCGCCGGGGAACGGCCCGGTCGCCGCCTTCGCCAGCGGGTCGTAGCCCATCACCGTCGTTGCAACCGCGTCGGTGCAGACCGGATTGCGGCCCATGAGGAAGAGGCCGGGCTGCTGTGCCTTGAGGTCGAGCCACGGCCCTTCGCCGCCGGACACCGTTTCAACGCCGTCGATGATCGCGAGATCGATGGGGCGGATGCCCACCATATCGGCCGTCACCCGCGGGACCCGGTACGAGGGCCGCCGCGGACCGTTGGGGTCTAGCTCTTGCGGCACGCCGTCGGCCGGTCGCTCCTTGCCTTCGTGGAAGACGTGGACGCGGGCCGACTGGCTCTTCTCGTCGTGGTCGTGCTGGGCATACAGGGCGGTCGGCGTGATGCCAAAGTTGTTTTTCATCGACAGAGTCACCCCGGCCGTCGCGTGGTTCTTGAGCTTGGCCAGGGAAACGTTGACGTCGCAATCGACATAGGAGTGGTTGAGGAGGTATGCAGGGTACAGGCTGCCGCCGCCGGGGACCTTCACCTCGGTGTAGCGCATCCCCTGGCCGAGGTTGCGCGTGTCCTCGAACTCCACCTTCGCTTTGAGGGCGGCCAGCGCCTTGAGGTCCCAGTCCGCGCCCTGGACGTACTCCTCCAGCGGCGTCAGCTGGTAGGTGCCTTCGAGGAACCGTATGCGCTTCGCCCCGGCCCGGTCGAGCAGCGTGGCGGCGGCGAGAACCACGTTGGGGTGGACGTGGTAGGTCCGGCCGGAGGGCAGCCCAACGGCCTTCTGGCGGACGTCGCCGGTCAGGTTCACCTTGACGGCGACGGTCTTGCCGGAGACGAGCTTGCCAAGGCCGCCGAGCTGGTCGGCCATGGAATTGAGCCGGCCGAGCACGTCGTCGGGGTCGTAGCTCCGGCAGCGGGCGATGCTCACCGGCGAGGTTGGGTTTTTGGGACCGGCGAGCAGCCGGCCCGGCCGGAGAAGGCCGAGGGCCGACGCCCCGGCCAAGGCTGCGGCGCCCTGGAGGAACTGTCTGCGGGTCGGATTGTGTCTCATGTGAGGTCTCCCTCTATGGGATGGGGAGAAGGCGTGACCGCGCGCCTTCGAGGGACGGTGGCTTATTGTCGCCGGACTGGGCCCCGATGTCCAGCAGGCAGCGCGACGGCACAACTCAGATCACCTTCTTCTCATCGCCCGGCGCAGAGCGAACGGCGGAGATTGCGGACAGTGCAGAGGGAATGCCGGGGCCGGCCGGCGGGCCGCGGAAGCGGCGCCGCTCGAATGCGAACCAGGCTGCGGCCAGCGCTACGACGGCGCCGGCGACCACGACCAACGCCCGGTCGTTCGGCGGCTGCACCCCGACGACGAACAACAGCCCACAACCCACCACGCTCACCACGGCGAGCGGCCAGTACCACACGCCAAGGTTCCACGGCCCCATGCGCGTCCATCTCCGCCGATAGGCCCACAGGCCCAGCGCGGTCGGCAGTACGTAGGAGACGTAGAGGAAGATGGTGCATACCACCGTGATCGTCGAGTAAGCGGGCGTGAAGAGCGTGAACGCGACGGCCAGCAACGACACCGTCCAGATCGCGGCGATGGGCGTCCGGAAAACCGGGTTGACGCGGCGGAGCTGCGGCGAAAACGGCAGGCCGCCGTCGCGCGCGAAGGCGAAGGCCATGCGCGACGCCGAAGTGACCGTGGCCAGGCCGCACAAGTACTGGGCCGCGGCGATGCCGACGTACAAGACCGCCGCCGGCGCACCCCACAGGACGCCGGACAGCGCGCCGTCCACAATGGCCGCGAACGCGCCGTCGCCTTGCCGCGCCGCCCCGTCTGGGTCTCGCGCCGCCAGCACCACAGCACAAAGCATCGCCCAGCCGAAAACACCCGAAACCAGCACCGAGCGGACAATGCCGCGCGGCACGTTGCGGGCCGCGCTGCGCGTTTCCTCGGCCGTGTGCGCCGAAGCGTCGTAGCCGGTCAGCGTGTAGGCCGGAAGCAGCAGGCCCACGAGGAACAGCCACGCCACGTTGTCCGTTCGCGGCCAGACCAGCGGTTCGCCCTTGTCGTTTTGCAGGACGCTGTAGTTCGTGAACGTGACGAGCCGTCTCAGGTCCCACGACGGCGCCGCCGCCAGCAGGCAGACGGTCAAGACCGCAGCGACGATCAGGATCAGGTAACCGCTGAGGTCGGTCAGCCGGGTCGTGAGGCGGATGCCACGGTGGTTGAACAGCGCCTGCGAAACGGTGATGGCCAGCACGGCGGACGTCTGGGCTGCGTAGGCGGCTATGGGCGGCCAGTCGTCCGGCTTGAGGCCGAGGCGCGGTGCGAAAGCTGCGACGGCGAACTGATAGGTCCCCACGTTAATGGCCGCGAGGACCGTGACGAGGCCGGCCAGGTTGAACCAGGCCGTGACCCAGCCCCAGCCGCGCCCGCCCAGGATCGATGACCAGTGGTACAGCCCGCCGGCTGTCGGGAAGGCGGACGCCACCTGGGCCATGGTCAAGGCCACCGCCAGCGCGAACAGCGTTGCCAGCGGCCAGCCCAGGCCGATCGAGGCGCCGCCGACGCTGCAGTAGCCAAGGTGGAACGACGTGACGCCGCCGGCCAGGATGCAGATGATCGACAGCGACACGGCGAAATTGGAAAACGCACCCATGCCCCGGTGCAGCTCCTGGCTGTAGCCCAGGCCGCGGAGCGTGCTCTCGTCGTCGTCGAGTGGATGGGCGCCCGGCGCCGCGTGCGGTTCCTTCATGGGCCTCCCGGCGGGTCGAGCAGTGCGGGCGGCGGGACGGCCGGCAGGGCGGCGCCGGCGGGGAGCGATTCTTTCAGGGAGACGCCGCTCTGACGCAGGCGGCGCATCGCTTCGGCCAGAGCCAGGATCCGCGGCACGGCTTGGTCGGCCGGCACGCCGCGGGCATGGATGTTGGAGATCAGGTTGCGGCGGGCGTCCGTGTCGCCGGGCCGCGGCCGGTAGGCCATATACGCCGACAGGCTATCGGCCGTGGCCAACCCCGGACGCTCGCCGATCAGCAAAACGACCACCGCCGGATCAAGAATATCCCCGATATCGTTGAGGACGCCGACGCGGCCGCGGCGGACGAAGAAAGTTCGGCCCACGGACCAGCCGCGCCGCCCGGCCTCCGCCAGCAGCGCCGGCAACAGCTCCGGGACCTGACGCACGACCGCGGCGGCCGACAGCCCGTCAGCGATCGCGACCTGCAAGTCGGCGCCGGCCGGACAGTTCTCGGCCACGGCCCGCCGGCTCTCCGGCGTGAGCCGACGGCCCAGGTCCGGGCGCATGAGGTACGTCCGTTGCGAGTCGGCGAAAGTGGCCGCCTCGAACAGGCTGAAACGCTCCACGAAGTCGCCGCCGAGGTCGCGCTGCAGGTCGATCTCGGCCTGCACCGCGTCGCGGGCCGCGGCGTGGTCGCGGCGCAGGGCGAGCAGCGTCGCCGTGCGGTAGGAGCCGCCAGCCCGGCCAACAAGGATGCGGGCCGGCGTGCGCGCCCTCGCCTCTCGGACCAGCGGCGTTTCGCGCTCGGACGGTGGATGTGGCGCCATATCCTACCCCTTGTATCCCAGGGCGGGCGACTGCAGAACCCGTTCCAGCGGCTGGAGCGGCAGCCGGCGCTCCTCGCGCGCTGGCGCCAGCCGGCCGCCGCGGAAGACGCCGTGCCGCTCGAGCCATTCGGTGAATTCCGGCGCTGGCCGCAATCCGAACAGCCGGCGCACGGCGGCGGCGTCATGGTAGCTCGTGGATTGATAGTTGAGCATCACGTCGTCGCCGCACGGCACGCCCATGAAGTAGTTACAACCCGCCGCGGCCAGCAGCAGCAGCAGATTGTCGGCCGAGTTTTGGTCGGCGTCGGCGTGGTTGGTGTAGCACACGTCTACGCCCATCGGCAGGCCGAGCAACTTGCCCATAAAGTGGTCCTCCAGCCCGGCCCGCACGATCTGCCGCTCGTCGCAGAGGTACTCCGGGCCGATGAACCCGACCACGGAGTTGACGAGGAAAGGGTCGAAGGCGCGGGCGACGCCGTAGGCCCGCGCCTCCAGCGTGAGCTGGTCGACGCCGTGGTGCGCGTCGGCGGACAGGGCGCTGCCCTGGCCCGTCTCGAAATACATCACCTGCCCGCCGGCCCATGCCCCCCCCGACAGCGGCGGGCGGCCGCGGTGGTGCTCGGCGAGGCGCTCACGGCCCTCGCGCAGCAGGGCGATGCTGACGCCAAAGGCCTCGTTGGCCGCTTGCGTGCCTGCCACGGACTGGAACAGCAGATCCACCGGGGCGCCGCGCTCGAGGCACGCGAGCTGCGTGGTGATGTGGGCCAGGCAGCAGGTCTGCGTGGGAACGGCGTACGCCTCGACGAGCCGCCCCAAGCCGCGAAGGATGCGCTCGACCACGTCCACGGAATCGGCGGCCGGGTTGACGCCGATCACCGCGTCGCCACAGCCGAACGTCAGCCCGTCCACGGCGGACAGGAGGATGCCGGCGAGGTCGTCGGCGGGGTGGTTGGGCTGTGTGCGGATTCCAAGCACGCCCCGCTGGCCCAGGGTGTTGACGCATCGAGAGACATTGCGGATCCGTGAAGCCGCCAGGACGAGGTCCTGGTTGCTCATCAGGCGCGCGACGGCGGCGGCGATCTCGGGTGTGACGGCTCGCCCCATGGCTCGCAGGGATTCCTCGGCGGCGCCGTCATCGAGGAGGCTCTCGCGAAACTCGCCGACGGTGACGCCGCGGAGAGAGCGGAAAGCTTCGTGGTCGAAGGATTCCAGCAACAGGCGGCTTATATCGTCTTTGTCGGGGTCGATGAGGGGTTGATCGACGATCTCGCCGAGCGTGCGGTCGGCAAGAACGAACTTGGCGGCGACGCGCTCGCGCTCGGAGCGGGCGGCGACGCCGGCGAGCCGGTCGCCGGACTTCTCCTCGCTGGCGCAAGCAAAGACCGCACGCAGGTCGGCGAAGGGGAAGCCCTCGCCGCGGACGGCGGCATGATAGGGCATAGCCCGCCTCCCTGCCGTGTATCGGCGTCGCATCCGGCGGACCGGCGCTGGAAGCCGCGTCGCAACCGGCCCACGAGCAGCGCAATAAGGTACACGGCCACGGTATATTACGGCCCGCCTGTAAGCGTGGGAAGGGCGTGGTCCAAACGGCGGCGAGTGCGGACGGCGCTCTGGGAGATCGATCAGGGCGCCAGTCGTTGGGCCAGCAGGTCCGTGACGTCGCCCCAGAATTGGATGCACCCGGCGCGTTCCGAAGCTGGCAGCTTCGCCAGCTCTTCCGGTTCCCGAATGCCGGCCAACGCCTTCTCACGCCGCCACTGCTGGAGGGCGTCGCGGCATGATGAGCCGTCGTCGGACCGGTCGGCCCAGACCGCCAGTTCGGCCCGAAGCCAGTTGAGCGCCTGTTTCCGCCAGCGCGCCCGTTCGGCGGCGTCCAGTTCGGGGACGTCTCGCCCCTTACTGCAGCCGGCCAGGGCGGCGACGCAGGCGGCCTGGTAGCGGCAGCCTGCGTCCAGCGATGTCGCGAGCTTTGGCTCCGCATCGAAGGCGCCCACGTACAGGCCAGCCGACGCCCCGTACAGGCCCTTGAGCTTGCACACTGCGGCGAACTCGACCTGCTCATGGCCCGTGGCCGGCTTTTCCTGCCCATCCAGGATGGCGGGGAGTTTCGCGTCCAGATCGACGAGCCGCTGCGCCTGTTTCAACCACCGGCCCGACGGATAGGGCCAGTCGGGTTGCGCCGAGCCGAGCCGGTGACCCTCTTGAATCTCGGCCAGGGCTTCGGTGAACCGCCCTTGCTCCTGGAGAGGCTGGCGCAAGTTGCAGTGAGCCTCGGCGTTGCTCGGGTCGAGCCGGACCGCCTCCCGGTAGGCGGCGAGCGCCCCGTCAACGTCCCCTGTGGCTTGAAGGATGCCGCCGAGGTTGTATTGGTCGGTCGCCGACTTGGGGTTCAACTCGACGGCCCGGCAACAAGCGGCGACGGCGCGCTCCAGATGGCGCTGGCCATACAGGGCCTTTCCCAGGTTGCTGCAGGCGACGTCCATCGTCGGGTTGAGATGAACCGCTTTTTCGTAGGCAGCCACGGCTTCGTCCAACCGGCCCTTCTCCATCAAGGCATTGCCCTGGTCGTTATACGCCAGGGCGCAGCCGGGATTCAGCTCAATCGCCCTCGCGAAAGCGGCCAGCGCCCCGTCGAATTCCTTCAGACCGTTGCGCGCGTGCCCCAGCGAATAGCAGGCATCGGCGTCGCCGGGCGCCAGTTGAACGGCTCGCTCGAACTCGGCGACGGCCTGCGCCGCCTGACCGTGTTGCTCGAGAGACAAACCGAGGTTGTAATGCGTTTCGGACATATCGGGTTTCAGTTCCAGGGCCTTCCGAAAAGCCGCCTGGGCCTGCTCCCAATCCCCCTTGTGTTCCAGGCCGACGCCCAACTGGTTGTATGCTTCCGCACAGTCTGGATGCAGTCCGAGCGTCTTCCGCGACACGACGACAGCTCCATCCCAGTCGCCCTGCTTGACGAGAAGGGCCGCGAGGTTGACCTCATAGGCGACTGACGTACCCGGGTGGAGCGCCCCCGCGATCGAATAGAAGCGCAAGGCTTCGGCATAGCTGGGCGGCTGGCGCTGCTCCAGCGCCTGTCCGAGGTCCAGGTTGATCCAGAAGTCGTTGGGGACGCGCTGCTGCGCGGGCCGCAACAGGGCGATCGCCGCGTCAAAAGCCTGAGCTTTGAGCAGCGCGCGGGCCAGCGCGGTCACCGTCGCCGCCGGCTGGCCGGCGGCGTCGGCCTTCGCTGCCAACGCCTCCAGCTTTCGCCGGTCGCGCTGATCCACCGCGGCGCGCACCTGGACCCGCCAGGGATCGGCGTCCACCGATTGCAGCACGGTTCCGAGCCATTTGTGGGCCGCGGCGTCGCTATCCCGCGCGACCAGCCACCAGTCTTCGAGGCCGGCCACAAGGGCGTCCCGGACGGGAGCGGGCTGCTGCGTCAGGCGGGCCTCCACTGCCGCAGGGTCCGCGCCGACGCGGATGCCGTAGCCGCCAAATGCCTCGGCATAGCGGGTCAAGGCTTCCCCCAAGGGGAAGGAGCGGGCGGCGGGGTTGTAGTCGGCAGCGAGGCGGCGGGCTTCTTCGATCCGGCCTACCATGTCCAACTCGGCGCGCAGCTCGTCCACGCGCTGCTTCCAGTGGTCGCTGGCCCCGCTTTCCAGGAGTTCCCGGGCGCGAGTAGCCGCGGCGCCGGCCCCAGACCAGTCGTTCCGCTTCATGTGCTCGTCGGCTTCGGCCAGGGCGGCCGCGACCTTCCCGTCCGTGGTCGCCGCCTGCAAGGCCTGGGCCTGCTGCGTGCGATCGTGCTGCCACCAGCCGAACCCGACCGACGCTAGGAACACGGCGGCGGCCGCCGCCAAGGCCACGGTCAACCGCCGCGCGCGCCGCTCCGCCTTCGCCTTGGCCCGGGCTTCCTCCATGCGGGCCTCCGCCGCCGCTCGTTCCAGCTGGGCCTGCCGGAGCCGTTCCTGCGCCGAGGCCAGATAGGCGGCCAGGTCCCGCGCCACAGTCGCAGCTTCAGCCGGCCGCGCCTCGCGCTCCGCAGTGAGGCAACGCTTGGCCAGCTCGCGCAGGGCCTCGTCCGCCCCGCAGGCGTCGAGCCGCGCGTGGGCGTCGGCCAGATTCCCTTGGGCGGCCTGGAGGCAGACCTCCTCGATGGTGGTCCCCACATAAGGAGGCCGTCCGGTAAGGATCTCACAAAGGATCGCGCCCAAGGCGAACACGTCGGCGCGGGAGTCAATCAGAGCGGTGTGGCCCCGCGCTTGCTCCGGCGGCATGTAGGCCGGCGTTCCCATCATGCAGCCGCTCTGAGTGGCCTCCGTTCCGCCGTGTGCTTGCACGGCGAAGGGAAGATCACGCAGCTCGCCGTCGCCGCCGAGAACCTTGGCGAAGCCCCAGTCCATGACCTGAACTTCGCCGAACGCCCCCACCATGATGTTGGCCGGCTTCAGGTCCCGATGAATGACTTGTTGGCCGTGGGCGTAGGCTATCGCTTGGCAGACCTGTTCAAAGACGCCCAGCAGTCGCGGCCGGTCCTGGGCGGGGTCGCAGCGCTCCTTGAGCAGAGCGGCAAGCGTGCGCCCTTCCACCAGCTTCATGGTGAAATACGGCCGCTGGTCGTCGAACCAGCCCAGTTCGTAGACGGGCACGATGGCCGGGTGCTGCAAGCGGCTGCCGACGCGCGCTTCTTCAACGAAGCGCTGGTAAATCTCCGGCGTCCGGCGGTGGACGTCGCGCAACACCTTGACGGCCAGCTCGCGGCCCAACAGCCGGTCGCGGCCGCGGAAGACCACGCCGGCGCCGCCGCGGCCGACTTCCTCTAGCAGCTCATAGCGAGCCGAGCTAGAAACGGCAATTTCCGGGAGGTTGCTTTGCAGACCTGCGGACCAGGGCGTATCGTCCGCATGGCGGCTCATCTCGCTGCTGACGTCCTCGATCAAGGCGTGGTCGGCGGGGAAGCGCGCGAGGTAGTCGCCGCTGACTGGCCGATCCCCCGTGAGCTGGCGAAAGTCCCAATCCAGGAACAACAGCTGGCGCAGCAGCGCCGACCGCTCGGGCTCACCGGCCGTACTCAGATACTCTTCCGGCATGGGCCGCGAGCCGGCTTTCCACGCCGCTTCGTAGCGGTCGCAGATCTCGTCGATCCGCCGCGCCTCCGCCGGCGACGGGCGCGGCCAAACCGGGGTGTCGCTCATGGCGTCGGCTCCTCGCTCCAGATGATGCGAATGGTGTCCAGCTTCCGGGCCACCGTGCGGCGCGAGCAGCCGAGTTGTTCGGCCACCTCGTCGTTGGTGAGGCCTTCCATTTTCCAGACGGCGACCTGACAAAGGCTCTCGTCGCCGAGCAGATCGAGCAGGCGATGATATTCCTCGGCGACCTGGGCCGCGAAGTCCGGCGTCGGCTCGTCCCCCACGATCCGCTCGATGGCGGCGGCGTCCCAGTCGGCCGCCCTAGAGAATATCCCCGATTCGCCTTGAACCGTGCCGCCGCCGCGACGTTTCCGGTGATCGCGCGCGAGCTGGTCCAGTGCTTTTCGGGCCGTGATGACGACCAGGAGCCGCCACAGGTTGTCACGGTCGTTGAGCTGGGGGAAGCGGCCGGCGGACACTCCGCGGAAGAAGCTGTGGAAGGCGTTCTGGACGACGTCTTCCTCGTCGGCCGCCCGTCGGTGGGCCGCCTGGAGCTTCTGGCGAGCCAGGGTAACGAGCCGGCGGTGGTAGCGCTCCCAGAGCGGCTGCGCGGCGGCGGCGTCTCCCTCCTTTAGAGCCGTAACCCAGCGGCTGATTGAGCCTTCGGAAGACATGCCGCTCCTCAGGGTGACGCGCGGCGGTTGTGGGCAAGCCGTTATATCCTAAGCGCCTGGCACGCACACCGCAATTTCTTTCCGCCGCATGGCACAAATCCAAACCGACTGGGGATGATCCTTGTGTAGGGACGCGGGCCGGCGAGCCGCCTTGAGCCAAAAAGGCGCGAAGGCTCACGCGGGACGAAACCAAGGAAACGATCACCAAGTTGGGCTGACGAACGAACTCACGGCGCCCTTGAGGGGGACAATCGCTGCAACCGTTCGTTCGGGTGAATAAGCGCTGCTCCTGAAGTCGCTGCCGAGGCTCCAAGGGGCGTCATCTGGAAAAGATCGGCTGAGACCAAAGGAGACTGATATGAAGTTAGAAGAAACGTGGCTCGGACTCGGGGTGAAATCAGACGGGCAACTTCTTGTTGGAGGAGTTGAGAGCATAACCGGCATGCTATTCAATCTGGGCAATGTGTCAGACCGACATACTTTTGAAATGACCAGCAGTCGTTGGGGCCTGGGCCTCGGAGGGTCGATAGGAGTCACAGCGGTCTTTGTTTTTGATTTGAAGGGCGTCAACTGGCTAGATGGTCAGGAAATAACCGGTGGCGGACTCACCGTATCCTATGGTGACAAGTTCGGAAACCTGTCACAGTACCTAAATGACATTAAATTCTTTACGGGAGCCAAACTTGTCGCAAAGGATGCGGCGGGGCCGGCAACATGGCTTCCGGTATTTCAACAGGCGGGAGCCGCCGTGGACAACGCCACAAAAAAAGCCGTTGGCCCCAAGCACAGAATCATCTTTCTTGACATACCTTTTGGAGGCGTCGGCCTGGAATTGTCAGTGGTCGACACAAAGGGCACGCTGTTTATTGATCCGTAGGACCAAGTGGTTCCGCAGAAGGCATTGGACAGGGCAAGCAGCGCATGCTCTGTCCATTACCTTTTGCGGAAGCTTGGCCACGAGCCCGGGCGGGGCGCCGGACGTGACGGTCAGGCCTTAAGCTCGCGGCCCATTCCTGAAACGGCGGGCCTGCTCCGCCGGGGCGCGAGCCAGTCGCGCCGGCGCCCGCGCTGGCCGCCTACGACGTAACCGCCCCCTCCGACGCCGACCGCGCCAGCCGGGCCTACTTGGCCAGCACGCCGGCCTGCGCCCGGATCTCCGGCTTCTTCCACGCCGCCTTGCGCTTCGCCCATTCCGCCTCGTCCTACTCCGCCGAGACGATCTTCTTCTCGGCGTCAATCGTCACGCGGTCGCCGTCCCGGAGCAAAGCAAGTGGGCCGCCGACCCACGCCCCCGGTGCGACGTGACCGACGACCAGGCCGTGCGTGCCGCCGGAAAAACGGCCGTCGGTGATGAGGCCGATGCTCTCGCCGCTCACAAAAAGGCGGCTGGAACTCCAAAATCACAGTTCCAGCCGCCTTTTTGTGAGTGCCTCTGAACCAGGATCCGCGGAGGCGGCCGGC
>Ga0307476_10000579_pt1 | contig 26916 bp, 16 predicted proteins | sample atmos_gasesECM2C_2_FD_203314 | JGI IMG/M metagenome (GOLD analysis project Ga0307476, IMG submission 203314) | Hardwood forest soil microbial communities from Morgan-Monroe State Forest, Indiana, United States - atmos_gasesECM2C_05 | ecosystem: Environmental > Terrestrial > Soil > Temperate...
TTTTGATTTAGATAATTTATTTACATTAAATAATATAGATATAACAAATAATTTATTATATAAATTAATGTTACAAAATAAAATAAATTCTAAATATATAAAAAAAATTATATTAAATTATATTAAATATAAAAGAGTATCAGGTATTAGAATAGAAACTTCAGGTAGATTAACTAGACGTTATACTGCTTCAAGATCTCAACATAAAGTTAGATATAAAGGTAATTTAGAAAATATTTATTCTTCTATTAAAGGATATCCTTCTGTAGTATTAAGAGGAAGTTTAAAACCTAATTTACAATATACTAAATTATACTCTAAATCACGTATTGGATCTTTTGGTGTAAAAAGTTGAATTAGTGGTACTTAAATTTTTATTTTTTTTTTTTCAAATATCCCACCCTTAATATAATAAATAAAGATGATGAAATAGTCTGAACCAAATTGAGAAAAATGGAATTTAACAAAATTGAACAGGCTAATTTGCGCAAGAGAGTACAAATTGAGTGCGCGGTTTGGCACCTCGATGTCGGCTTAGCTCATCCACATGAATGCAAAAATCATGAAGGGTTTGACTGTTCGTCAATTAAAGAGCTACATGAGCTGGGTTTAATACGTCGTGAGACAGTATGGTTTCTATCTTCTAGAGGAAATTAAAGTAAAATAAAGATATCCCCTTCGTACGAAAGGAGTTGGGTATGTTGATCTATGGTTTACCTGTTGTTTATATTATATAATTTATTTTTACTTAAATATATTATTTTTATAGGCATGGCAGGAAAGCTACATCAATTAAAGATAAATGCTGAAAGCATATAAGCATGAAACTTACTTTAGGATACTTTTAAACGTAATAGAACATTACGATATAATTATATATAGGCTTTAATTGTATTAATTTTAATATTTTTAGATATAAAGTACTAATTATTAATATACTAAATATTTTACATATATTAACTTATATTTCTTAAAATATAATATAGCCTGGTTAGCATAAAAGTAATGCAACCGTTTTGTAATCGGTAGAAGTAAGTGCAATACTTGCACTGGGCTGTAATAATTAAGATCCAATGGTCAAGTTTGGTTAAGACATAACATTTTCACTGTTAGTGCGGGAGTTCAAATCTCCCTTGGGTTGAAAGAGATTAGCTCAGTGGTAGAGCTGTCGCTTTACACGCGAAAGGTCAGGTGTTCGAATCACCTATTTCTTATATTTATTATGCGGATTGATGTAATAGTAACATAGATGGCTCATGACCAAAAGATTTAGGTGCAAATCCTAAGTCCGCAAATTAAGGCTATAGCTTAATAGGTAAAGCGAACTGCTCATGATAGTTTTAATAAATGTTCAAGTCATTTTAGCCTTAAATCTATTATATAAATTATATATATGTTATTTATATGAAAAATGTTTTATTAAGTAATATGATTTATATAATATAAATGATATTTATAAGTTTTATAAGGTAGTATATATATATATATAATTTATTTTAACTAAAAATTTAAAATAATGAAAATTTTATAAAGGTAAGATAATTAATATATAGTGTTATATATTATAATTTTATATTAATCATATTTGTTCTTCTTTTAATCCGAGTGTTGAAAAAGGTATACAAAGTAAACTTAAGCTTTACTGGCGCAAGCCGTGAACGTTCAAGTCGTTCCTCGGATATTATTATAATAATAATTTGTTAAATATATTTATAATATATACTACAATTTTTTTTATTGTCTATTAAATAAAACAAAACTAGTTTATTTGAAATGGTAAATTGTTTATTTTATTTATGTAATAATAATACTAATTAGTTGATTTAGATAAAAATATACATAAATCTTTATTTGATAAATGATTTAAATAGATTTACAATAGTTTACTTTCTAAATGATCGCATATTAATAATCTTAATGGATTTTAATTAGTTTAGATTATAATTTTAGATAATATCTTTATAACCGTAATCAATATCATTAAGATGTATAAAGTAGTATTCCTGATAGTTTATTATTTACTAGAGATAAGTTTTTATATGAATTTAGGGAATATAAAATGGTAATAATATTATTTTTTTTTATTAACTTATACGTTTAGGGGAATTAGTGTTAATACGGTAAAACATCGCCTTTGCAAGTCGAATTTCTAGGTTCAATTCCTGGATTCTCCATATAATATAAAATTATTAAAATCTAATTGTTATATTTATTAATAAATGAAAAATTTATTGTATGTAAAATAAAAAATAGGATTAGATAAAGATTTACTCTTAACAAGTAAATTAAAAAAAAAAAATTAAGTTATTATTCAATAAAATATTTGTATAAGCTCAGGTAGCTCAACCCGGTAGAGCGGAATATTGAAGTTATTTTTGTTGTGAGTTCAAATCTTGCCCTGAGCATTAAAATATAAAAATTTTATATTTAAAATTTAAACGGATGTGCTGGAAAGGTAGTCAGGTTCCGCTTAGGACGGGATAGTGTAAACTGTATAAGTTCAAGTCTTATTATCCGTATAATTTTAAGTATTATTATCTATAATAACAATTAAAAATAAATTAATTATATTGTGTATAAATTTTATAAAATTTTGAAGAATGGAAATATATATATATTCGGAGTAGACGAATAGGTAAAGTCATAAATTTTTGGTATTTATATATGGGTGTTCGACTCGCCCTTCCGAAAATTATTATAGATTTATTTTTAAATATATAATTATATACTGCGAGTTACAATTGATTAATATAAAAGAGCTTTACTAATTAAATATTATTATAATTGTTTATAAGATTTATATCCATATTTTTTTATTATAATATATCTATATTAGTATCTAGAATTAGATCCGAAGACTAGTGATCTTATTACGATCAGGGTTTAAAAAAGCCCGAACGGTTTATCGTTGTATATATAACCGGATAATTGTGGTAAGTTGGTGAAAGACAATACTGATTAGATTAGTAAAATTATTTTTTATAAATAGCTAGGATAGTTTAAATAGGTAGAACAATAATTTCATGAATTAAGAATGAGAATTCGATTTTCTCTCCTAGCTTGTAATTTTTATAAGTTTTAGTAATTCTTCATTAAGTTTTAATTAAGTTTTAAGACTTAATTAATAAATTATTAATATTAAAATATATTTTTAAGGAGGATATAGTTCAATAGGTAGAACAGCTATATGTGAAATAGTATATTCTTGTTCGAGTCAAGGTATCCCCCCTTTTTTTTTTACCTTAATATAATAATTATTATATTTAAATATATCGATTATATATCCACATAAAAGTTACATATACATTGTATAAAGTTATAAAAATTATTTTGTCCCCTATTTTTTTAAATAATAATATATTACGAACACATTTACATTACAATGTATTACAAACTTCATTAATTAGAAAATTTTCTACAACAATAGAAACAGAAAATTTAAAAAGACCAACAGAATGACAAGAAAGATGATTTTTATCATCTAATGCTAAAGATATTGGAACATTATATTTGATGTTTGCATTATTTTCTGGTTTAATAGGTACAGCATTTTCTGTAATTATAAGATTAGAATTATCAGCACCAGGTGTTCAATATATTAGTGATAATCAATTATATAATAGTATAATTACAGCTCATGCTATTATGATGATATTTTTTATGGTTATGCCTGCTTTGATCGGAGGATTTGGTAATTTTTTATTACCATTATTAGTAGGAGGTCCTGATATGGCATTTCCTAGACTAAATAATATTAGTTTTTGATTATTAGTTCCTAGTTTATTATTGTTTATATTTTCTGCAATAATTGAAAATGGAGCTGGTACAGGATGAACTCTTTATCCTCCATTATCAGGAATACAAAGTCATAGTGGTCCTAGTGTAGATTTAGCTATATTTGGATTACATTTAAGTGGTATAAGTAGTATGTTAGGAGCTATAAATTTCATAACTACAATATTAAATATGAGAAGTCCTGGTATATCTTTACACAAATTAGCTTTATTTGGTTGAGCTATAATAATTACAGCAGTATTATTGTTATTATCATTACCTGTATTAGCTGGGGGGATTACTATGCTTTTAACTGATAGAAATTTTAATACATCTTTCTTTGAAGCAGCTGGAGGTGGTGACCCTATATTATTTCAACATCTTTTTTGATTCTTCGGTCATCCTGAAGTTTATATATTAATTATACCTGGATTTGGAATAATAAGTACTGTAATATCAGCTAGTTCTAATAAAAATGTATTTGGTTATCTTGGTATGGTTTATGCTATGATGTCTATAGGTATATTAGGTTTTGTTGTTTGAAGCCATCACATGTATACAGTTGGTTTAGATGTAGATACAAGAGCTTATTTTACAGCTGCTACTTTAATTATAGCAGTACCTACAGGTATAAAAATATTTAGTTGAATAGCCACGTGTTATGGTGGATCATTACATTTAACACCTTCTATGTTATTTGCATTAGGTTTTGTTGTTTTATTTACTATAGGGGGATTAAGTGGTGTTATATTAGCTAATGCTTCACTTGATATTGCTTTTCATGATACTTACTATGTTGTTGCTCATTTTCACTATGTATCATCTATGGGTGCAGTATTTGCATTATTTAGTGGTTGATATTTCTGAATACCTAAAATATTAGGTTTATCTTATGATATATTTGCAGGTAAAGTACATTTCTGAATTTTATTTATAGGAGTTAATTTAACATTTTTTCCTCAACATTTTTTAGGTCTACAAGGTATGCCAAGAAGAATTAGTGATTATCCTGATGCTTTTTACGGTTGAAATTTAATAAGTAGTATTGGTTCTATTGTGAGTATTGTGGCTACTTGATATTTTTTAAATATTGTATATAAACAATTAACAAGTGGTAAAGCTGTTTTAAGATATCCTTGATTAACACCTCAATTATTTAGTGATACATTTCAGGTATTATTTACAAGAAATAATAATTCATTAGAATGATGTTTAAATAGTCCACCAAAACCACATGCTTTTTCAAGTTTACCTTTACAATCTTAATTATATTAAATAAAATTTAAAATTATATATGTTTTTATTACTTACAATAAGAATTGTTATATGATAATTATTATTGTTGTTATATGATAATTATTATTGTTGTTATATGAATAATATTTTGTTTTTTTAAGAGATATAGTTTAATAGGTAAAACAACTTTACGGATAAAGTATATCCTTGTTCAATACAAGGTATCTTCTCAATATAATAATTATTTTAATAGTAGTTAAAACTGTAAAAAAAATATTTAATATATATTTTTTAATTATAAACAGCTAATTAATATATAAACGATCAGCAAATAGATGCAAGCGTTGATTATAAAAATCTAGCTTAGATGATATTTTAATTTATCTATTAGTATAGGATTTCCTATTTTATAAGGCTGTACACTAAAAAATAAATTTTTTACTATGATACAAGCAGCAAAAATAATAGGTACAGGAATGGCTACAACAGGTTTAATTGGAGCTGGTATAGGAATAGGTGTTGTATTTGGTGCTTTAATAATAGGTGTTGCTAGAAATCCATCAATTAGAGCACAATTATTTGCATATGCTATATTAGGTTTTGCTTTTGCAGAAGCTACAGGATTATTTGCTTTAATGATGGCATTCTTATTATTATACGTTGCTTAATTAATTATAAATATAATAAATGACAACAACAACTTTTTTTTTTTTTTTAATACCAATATTAGTAATAATATTACTTTTAGTTAATTTATTATTATCTCCTCATAATCCATATCAAGAAAAAGATAGTGCTTTTGAGTGTGGTTTTCATTCATTTTTAGGACAAAATAGAACACAATTTAGTATTTCTTTTTTTATATTTGCCTTATTATTTCTATTATTTGATTTAGAAATATTATTAGTTTATCCTTATATTATAAGTGCTTATTCTAATGGTATTTATGGATTAGTTATTATGCTTTTTTTTTTTATTGTATTAACTTTAGGTTTTGTTTTTGAATTAGGTAAAAATGCATTAAAAATTGAAAGTAGACAAATTTATAATTTTTATAATAAATCACCAAAATATTATACAATAGTATATTATTAATTTTTTTTTTTAGGTTAGGAAAAAATCGTATTATTTAACCAAATACTAGGTCTAATAATAAATGTATTAAGAATAAATGAATATTAAATAAATTTAATTAATGTTATTAGAGAAATTAAAAATAAATTTTATAAAATTAGATGCACCATCACCTTGAGGTTATTTTTTTCAAGATAGTGCTACACCTCAAATGGAAGGATTAGAAGAATTACATAATAATATAATGTTTTATTTAGCTATTATATTATTTACTGTAACATGAATGATGATAACAATAATAAAAAATTTTATTTCATCAAAATCTCTTATATCTCATAAATATATGAACCATGGTACATTAATAGAATTAATATGAACTATTACACCAGCATTAATTTTAATTTTAATTGCATTTCCTTCATTTAAATTATTATATTTAATGGATGAAGTAATGGATCCTTCATTAGTTATTTATGGAGAAGGTCATCAATGATATTGAAGTTATCAATATCCTGATTTTACAAATACTGATAATGAATTTATAGAATTTGATTCATATATAGTACCTGAAAATGATTTAGAAGAAGGAACATTTAGAATGTTAGAAGTAGATAATAGAGTTGTTATACCTGAATTAACTCATACAAGATTTGTTATATCATCTGCAGATGTTATACATTCTTTTGCTTGTCCTTCTTTAGGTATTAAAACAGATGCATATCCTGGTAGATTAAATCAATCATCTGTTTATTTAAATCGTCAAGGTACATATTTTGGACAATGTTCAGAAATTTGTGGAATACTTCATAGTTCTATGCCTATAGTGATACAATCTGTTTCTATTAAAGATTTTTTACTGTGATTAAAAGATCAAATGGAAAGTTAATGTAATTATAAATTATAAAAGTTAATAATTCGAATTAGAATAATTAGTTATTAGTTTAAACGTGTTAATTTAATGGAAAAATAGCATATTACGGACATGTATATACAAGTTCAAATCTTGTACACGTTTTAAGAATATGTTATATTTTTAATATTGTATATCAATTATTTATTTAAATTATATAATATTTTATCTAATTATAAATAATGTGTAGCATAGATAAATCAAAAAAATAATTTTTTTTTATGAATTTTTCAATATTTTTATTTCTTATTGGAATATTAGGTTTTGTTTTAAATAGAAAAAATATAATACTAATGCTAATTTCAATAGAAATAATGTTATTATCTATAACATTTTTAATATTAATTAGTTCACTTAGTTTTGATGATATATTAGGTCAAACCTTTGCTATATATATTATAACAATAGCAGGTGCAGAATCTGCAATAGGTTTAGGTATTTTAGTAGCATTTTATAGATTAAGAGGGAGTATATCAATACAATATAAATAATGTATTTAACATTGATAATTTTACCTTTATTAGGTTCAATATTTTCGGGATTTTTTGGTAGAAATATAGGTGTAAAAGGTTCTCATTTAATAACATGTAGTTCAATTATAATAACGACTATATTAGCTATATTAATTTTTTTTGAAGTAGGATTTAATAATATACCTGTTACAATAAATATAGCTAGATGAATAGATGTAGAATCACTTAATGTTTTATGGAGTTTTAAATTTGATTCATTAACAGTTTCTATGTTATTACCCGTATTAATAGTATCTAGTTTAGTACATATTTATTCTATAAGTTATATGAGTCATGATCCTCATAATCAAAGATTCTTTAGTTATTTAAGTTTATTTACTTTTATGATGATAATTCTTGTTACTGGAAATAATTATTTATTAATGTTTGTAGGTTGAGAAGGTGTTGGAATTTGTTCATATCTTTTAGTAAATTTTTGATTTACTAGAATAGCAGCAAACCAAAGTTCTATTTCAGCTTTTTTAACTAATAGAGTAGGTGATTGTTTTTTAACAATAGGTATTTTTGCAATATTATGATCTTTTGGTAATATAGAATATAATTTAGTATTTTCACTAGTTCCTTATTATAATGAAAATATAATAACTATAATAGGTGTTTGTTTGTTAATAGGTGCTACAGCTAAAAGTTCACAAATAGGTTTACATATTTGATTACCTCAAGCCATGGAGGGTCCTACACCAGTATCTGCATTAATACATGCTGCAACTATGGTAACTGCAGGTGTATATTTATTAATGAGATCTTCACCTTTAATAGAATATAGTTCAACTGTTTTAATTATTTGTTTATGGTTAGGTGCTATAACTACTATATTTAGTTCTTTAATTGGATTATTTCAACAAGATATTAAAAAAGTTATAGCTTATTCAACTATGAGTCAATTAGGTATGATGGTAATAGGGATAGGTTTATCTTGTTATAATGTTGCTTTATTTCATTTAATTAATCATGCTTTTTATAAAGCATTATTATTTTTAGGAGCTGGAGCAGTAATACATTCAGTTTCAGATAATCAAGATTTCAGAAAATATGGAGGATTAATACCATTTTTACCTTTAACTTATTCAGTTATGTTATTAGCTTCTTTAAGTTTATTAGCTATTCCTTTTATGACTGGATTTTATTCTAAAGATTTTATACTTGAATCTTCATATGGTCAATTTTATTTATCTAGTACTATTATATATTTTATAGCAACTATAGGTGCTATGTTTACAACTCTTTACTCTGCAAAAGTATTGTATTTAACATTTTTAACTAACCCTAATGGACCTTTAATTAATTATAAACAAATACATGAAGGGGATTTATTTCTTAATGTTCCTTTAATTATTTTAGCTATTTTTTCTATATTTTTTGGTTATTTAACTAAAGATATTTTTATAGGATTGGGAACTAATTTTTTTTCAGATAATAGTTTATTTATACATCCTAACCATGAAATTATGTTAGATACAGAATTTGCTGTACCAATTTTCTTTAGATTATTACCTTTTATATTAACTGTTTTATTAAGTATAATTTCAATAATATTTACCGAATTTTTTCCTAAATTACTTATTAATTTTAAATTTTCTAAATTAGGTTATAATATTTTTAGTTTTTTTAATCAAAGATTTTTTATTGAGTTAATTTATAATAAATATATTATTGAGTTTATTTTTAAATTAGGTGGACAAACTACTAAAATTTTAGATAAAGGTTCTATAGAATTATTAGGACCATATGGTTTAGAAAAAGGATTAATAAATTTAAGTAATAATATAAATAATTTAAGTACAGGTATTATTACTACATATGCTTTATATATATTGATCGGTTTAATTTTTTATATTTCTTTATTATACTTTTCTTATTATGATCATAATTTATTAATATTGGTAGTTTTTACTTTATTTGCTTTATTAAATAATAATTCACATGTATATTCTAAGTAATTTATTATAAATTGTTAATTTAAATTTATCTTTTATTTTATATGCTTTTATCTTCTATATTTTTTTTATTGTTATCTAATTCTCTGTCTTATAGACGTGATATTACTATTTTTTATTCTAGAATCGGTATATTAATTTTATTTTATTGTATATTTTTATCTTATAATAATTTATTTATAACATATTTAGATAAAGGTATTGGATTATTTGGAGGTTTATTTTATGTATCCTCTATAACACAAACATTTCATATATTAATATTTATTATTAGTTTATTAATATTGAATATTACAGGATTTTATACTATAAAACTTATATCAAATAACTATATGAGTTTTTATAAGTTATTATTTACAAAATTATATTTTTTTAAAGAATATGCTGTTTCAAATATAATTTTAAAAAAAGGAGAACAATATACTATATTAGAATACACTTTAATAATTTTATTTATAATAATGGGAAGTATTTTATTAATATCTAGTAGTGATTTAGTTTCTATTTTTTTAACTATAGAGTTACAAAGTTATGGATTATATTTATTATGTACTATTTATAGAAATTCTGAATCTTCAACTTCAGCTGGTTTAACTTATTTTTTATTAGGTGGATTAGCTTCTTGTTTTATATTATTAGGTATAAGTTTAATATATGCAAATCTAGGTATTACTTACTTAGATAGTTTTTATATAATAAAAAATTTATCTAATATAGTAATTGAACAAGAATTAAAAAATATAAATTTACATATAATTTCGTATATACCATATTGTTTATTATTAATATCTATAGGATTTTTATTTAAAATATCAGCTGCACCTTTTCATTTTTGATCTCCAGATGTTTACGATGGTATACCTACAATAATTACTACTTTTGTTGCAATAATAGCAAAAATATCAATATTAGTTTTAATATTACATATAGTTCACTATACTAATAATATTTATATATCAACAGAATATTATTGAACAATAAGTTTATTAATAAGTTCTTTATTATCATTAGTTATAGGAACTGTTTTAGGTTTAACTCAATTTAGAATTAAAAGATTATATGCTTATAGTACAATATCACATTTAGGATTTATGCTTTTAGCTATAAGTATAGATAGTATAGAATCTGTACAATCTTTTATTTTTTATCTTATACAATATAGTATTTCTAATTTAAATGCTTTTATATTATTAATAGCTATTGGTTATAGTTTATATTTCTATAGTGATAAAAATATAAATCATAATAAATTAATAGATAAAAATAATTCACCTATACAGTTTATAAGTCAACTTAAGGGTTATTTTCATATAAATAGTATGTTAGCTTTAAGTTTAACTATAACTTTATTTTCTTTTGCAGGTATTCCACCTTTAATAGGATTTTTTGCTAAACAGATGATTTTTTCTGCAGCTTTACAAGAAGGATTTATTTTTTTAACATTTATAGGTATATTAACTAGTGTTATTAGTGCAGTTTATTATTTATTTATTGTTAAAACAATGTTTTTTGATTTATCTTCTTATAAATATTTTGATAAATTACAAGATATTAAACTATCTGCTCTTGTTTTACAAAAAAAAAAAGTTATAGAAAAAATATATTATTCAAAATTTGTTTTATCTAATTCTTTAACTATAACTATATCTATATTAACTCTTATTATTCTATTGTTTATATTTATACCAAATGAATTATTATATATTTCTAATATATTAACTATTATATTTTTTGTACCCTCATTTTAATTAATAAATATATATATATATAAAGTATTGTAAATAAAAATTGTAAATATTTATATTATTTTTTTTTAATGAGAATTTTTAAAAGTCATCCTATATTAAAGATAGTGAATTCTTATATAATAGATTCACCGCAACCTTCTAATTTAAGTTATTTATGAAACTTTGGGTCTTTATTAGCTCTTTGTTTAGTAATACAAATAGTAACAGGTGTTACGTTAGCTATGCATTATACACCTAGTGTGTATGAAGCATTTAATTCTGTAGAACATATTATGAGAAATGTAAATAATGGTTGATTAATACGTTATTTACATTCAAATACAGCATCTGCTTTTTTTTTCTTAGTTTATTTACACATAGGTAGAGGTTTATATTATGGATCATATAAATCACCAAGAACTTTAACATGAGCTATTGGTACTATAATTTTTATAGCTATGATGGCTACAGCTTTTCTGGGTTATTCTATTAGCCCAAGATGGTTAAATATAATATTTATGATCATTTTTTTTATTATTTATATATTCGTATTTATTATTCATGAGGAAATTATAAATCATATTAAAAATAATAAAAATAAAATTAAAAATTATTTAAAATCTAATAAAATTAATTTAACAGGTTATAAAATTATTAGAAATTATTCTACTAATAATTCTGTTAATAGTAATATTAAAATATCAGACAAATTAAATGAGATTATTAAAGAATTGAATTTAAATTTTGTGTATTTTTATGAAGATTTGAATTCAGATAGCACTAAAAAACAAATCTTAAAGGATACTGAAGGTTTAAGTGGAATATATATGATAGTTAATAAAATAACTAAAGATTATTATATAGGTTCTGCTTCAACTAATAGATTTTATGCTAGATTTAGTAATCATACTATTTATTTTAGAGGTAGTAAGATAGTTAAGTTGGCTATAAAAAAATATAAAATAGAAAACTTTGCTTTTTTAATATTAGAGTTATATCCTAATATTGTTACTAAAGAAAATAACCATGAATTAATCAATTTAGAAGATAAATATTTAAAATCTTTATTACCAAATTATAATATCTTAACTGAAGCAGGATCTAGTTTTGGTTATAAACATACCGAGATTGATCGTCAAAAAATGAAAGATAATTATAGAGATGAAAGACGTGAAAAAATAGGTAATTTAAATAGAGGTAAAACTTTATCCCCAGAAATAATAGAGAAATTGAAACAAAAAGCTCTGTTAAGACCTGCTATGTCTGATGAAATAAAAAAAAAATGTATAACAAATACAAGACCTGTTATGTTATACAATTTAAATGGTACTATTTATGGGAAATATTATACTATTAAAGATGCTGCAAATGCTATAAATTGTAATGAAAAAACAATTAGAAGAGCATTACAAACAGAGAAAAAATTAGTAAAAAGAAAATGAATAGTAAAAGAAATTAAATAAATATTAGTTTATAAATATTATATTTAATTATAGTCCCATGAGTAATAATCTTTTTGCAATTTTTATAAAGAAAAAAAGATTAAAGTGGTATAGCCCGACAGGGTTATAGAATAATTATTAATTATTTGGCGATGTTAGTGAAAATGATTAAAGAGATATTTTATCTTCAGATCATCGGTTATATAAATGATCGCGACAGACTGGGTCACTAATGGGTGACTGAAATGTTGCTTAATGCACAGTCGAATCTTCAGCTTATAGCTGTTGAATAACGAATTCAAAGTTATTCAATCTTATTTATTTTTATATAAGAAAGCTTGTATGTGTTACCTTATGGTCAAATGAGTTTATGAGGTGCTACAGTTATAACTAATCTTATGAGTGCTATACCTTGAATTGGACAAGATATAGTTGAATTTCTTTGAGGTGGTTTTTCTGTAAATAATGCAACTTTAAATAGATTTTTTGCATTACATTTTGTATTACCTTTTATTTTAGCTGCTTTAGTTTTAATGCACTTAATAGCATTACATGATACAGTTGGTTCTAGTAATCCTTTAGGTGTTTCAGGTAATTATGATAGATTACCTTTTGCTCCTTATTTTATATTTAAAGATTTAGTAACTATTTTTATTTTTTTTATAATTTTATCTATTTTTGTTTTTTTTATGCCAAATGCTTTAGGTGATAGTGAAAATTATGTAATGGCTAATCCTATGCAAACTCCACCAGCTATAGTACCAGAGTGATATTTATTACCTTTTTATGCAATATTAAGATCTATCCCTAATAAATTATTAGGTGTTATTGCTATGTTTTCTGCTATTTTAATATTATTAATTATGCCTATTACTGATTTATCTAAATTAAGAGGAGTTCAATTTAGACCTTTTAGTAAAATAAATTTTTATATTTTTGTTGCTAATTTTTTAGTTTTAATGCAATTAGGAGCTAAACATGTTGAATCTCCATTTATTGAATTTGGACAAATTTCTACTATTTTATATTTTTCTCATTTTCTTATCATAGTACCATTAATTAGTTTTATTGAAAATAGTTTAATTGAATTAGTTTTAAAAAAAAAATAAAATAAAAAAAACAAAAATTTTTTTTTTAAGAGTTTGAGTAGAAGGTTCTACGTTTTAACTGCAAATTAATTTTTAGGGATTCGAGTTCCCCATACTCTTAAAAATTTTTATTAATATCGTAATTATATATTTTTTTAATAGTAGATAAATCTAATTACTAGAGATTTATTTTTAAATTAAATATATATATATATATTTAATATATAATTATATACTTTGAGTTACATTTAATTTTTTTTTTAGTTATATGTTATTAATCTATATATATATTAATATTTTATTAAATTGAATGATAACTTTATCATCTATTATTTCAATAATTGAAGGTTTATTAGTTATTGTACCTGCTTTATTATCAGTTGCATTTGTTACAATAGCTGAAAGAAAAACTATGGCTAGTATGCAAAGAAGATTAGGACCAAATATTGTAGGTTATTATGGATTATTACAAGCATTTGCTGATGCATTAAAATTATTATTAAAAGAATATGTTTCTCCAACACAAGCTAATATTATTTTATTTTTTTTAGGTCCTATTATAACATTAACATTTTCTTTATTAGGTTATCTTGTAATTCCATATAATTTAGGTTCATATATATCAGATTATAGTTTAGGTATATTATATATGTTAGCTGTTTCTTCTTTATCTACATACGGTATATTATTAGCTGGTTGATCTGCTAATTCTAAATATGCATTTTTAGGGTCTTTAAGAAGTACAGCTCAATTAATTAGCTATGAATTAATTTTAAGTTCTGTTATATTATTAGTAATATTATTAACAGGTAGTTTAAATTTAATTACTATTATAGAATCACAAAGAGTTGTAAATTTTTTATTTCCATTATTTCCTTTATTTTTAATATTTTTTATAGGTTCTATAGCAGAAACTAATAGAGCTCCTTTTGATTTAGCTGAGGCTGAATCAGAACTTGTTAGTGGTTTTATGACAGAACATTCTTCTATAATTTTTGTTTTTTTTTTTTTAGCTGAATATGCTAGTATTGTTTTAATTTGTACATTAAATAGTATATTATTTTTAGGTGGTTATTTATCTATTATACCTTTAGATTTAATAATTAATATTTTTAATATTAATAATATTATTTTTATTAATATATCTTCTTCTAGTTTAAATTTAGCTTTTAAAACAGCTATTTTTATATTTATTTTTATTTGAGCTAGAGCTTCTTTTCCTAGAATACGTTTTGATCAATTAATGTCTATTTGTTGAACTATTTTATTACCAATTATTATAGCATATGTTATTGTAATGCCTTGTATTGTATATGGTTTATCAATAATACCAACTAATAATTCTTTATTTTAATTTATGATATTTTTTAATTAAAAAATATCATAAATTATTTATATAACTTTATTTCATTAATAAAGTGTTACATGAATAAAATTAAATAATTATTTAATTTATTAGTAGTAAATAAGTTTATTGTTTATATTTTATGTCTTTATCTTTATTATTAATCCCTTTATTAGGAATATGTTTTATAACTATAAAAACAAATTATGGTTTATTTTTAAATAATATAAAAATAAAATCTATTGCTTTAATTACTTTAATTTTTAATTTAATTATTTCATTAATTGTATTTATTTTATTTGATTTTAGTAGTAAACAATATCAATTTATAGAAGAACATTATAAAATTAATTATTTTGATATATATTTAGGTATAGATGGTTTATCTATATATTTTGTATTATTAACAACTATAATAATGCCTATAGCATTGTTATCTAATTGAAATTCAATACAATATAAGAATGTATTATCTTTTGTAATAATAATATTATTATTAGAAACTTTATTATTAGCTGTTTTTTTAGTTTTAGATATATTATTATTTTATATTTTTTTTGAAAGTATATTACCTCCTTTATTTTTATTAATAGGATTATTTGGTTCTAGTAATAAAGTAAGAGCAGGATTTTATTTATTTTTATATACTTTATTGGGTTCATTATTTATGTTATTATCTATATTAACTATGTCTTCTATAATAGGTAGTACTGATTTTGATGTTTTATGTAAAGCTAATTTTAAATATATTACTCAATTATTTTTATTTTATGGTATATTTATAGCTTTTGCTGTAAAAACACCTACAATATTTTTAAACACTTGATTATTAAAAGCTCATGTTGAATCTCCATTATCTGGTAGTATTATATTAGCTGGTATAGTTTTAAAATTAAGTTTATATGGAATTTTTAGATTAATTTTACCTTTATTACCTAAAGCTTCTTTAAGTTATACTTATATAGTTTATCTTATAGGAGTAATAACTATTATATATGCTAGTCTTAGTACATTAAGAACTATAGATATTAAAGAACTTATAGCTTATTCATCTGTATCTCATGCAGCTGTTTATCTTTTAGGTGCATTTAGTAATACATTACAAGGTATAGAAGGTGCTATAGTTTTAGGTTTAGCTCATGGTTTTGTTTCTTCAGGTTTATTTATATGTGCTGGAGGTATTTTATATGATAGATCTTCTACTAGGTTAATTACACATTATAGAGGTATGGCTCAAATAATGCCTATTTTTTCTATTTTATTTTTTATATTATCATTAGGTAATTGTGGAGTTCCTTTAACTTTAAATTTTTTAGGTGAATTTATGTCATTATATGGAGTATTTGAAAGAATGCCTATTTTAGGTATATTAGCTAGTTCTTCTATAATATTTTCTGCTGCTTATACTATATTTATGTATAATAGAATAGCTTTTGGAGGTTCTTATTCTATTTATTTTTTAGAAAATATAGGAGATTTAAATAAAAGAGAATTTATTATGTTATTAATATTTATTATATTTACAATCTTTTTTGGTATTTATCCTGCACCTATATTAGATGGTTTACATTATTCAGTTTCTACTTTAATTTATAATATAAATTAAAAAAAAAATATATATTATATGTATATATATATATATCTATTCTTATTAGCTCAATGGTAGAGCAGAATACTTCTAATATTTAGATCCGAGTTCGAATCTTGGATAAGAATTTATTATTAAATATGTATTTAATAATTTAGCTCTTATAGCTCAATGGTAGAGCAGAATACTGTTAATATTTGTATAGATGTTCGATTCATCTTAAGGGCTTATGATAAATTTTTTATTAAATTTATAATATTTTATATTCTTTACTCTATAATCTTTTAAAGTGTTGATATTAATAAAAAAAATATATCTATATTTTTTTTATTATAAAAATGCCACAATTAATCCCATTTTTTTTTGTTAATCAAGTAGTTTTTACTTTTATTATTTTAATAGTATTAATTTATATATTTACTAAATACATATTACCTAGATTTGTACGTATATTTATTTCTCGTATCTATATAAATAAATTATAAATAAAATAATTAATAAATTTAAATATAAGTATATATATATATATTAATAATGTATAAATTAAACACTATCTTAAGTCCTTTAGATCAATTTGAAATTAGAAATTTATTTTCTATTAATATTAGTTTTTTAGGAAATAGTTATTTTTCATTAACTAACATAGGTTTATATATAATAATAAGTTTAGTTTTAATAATAATATACAGTTTATTAGCTATTAATAATAATAAAATAATACCTAATAATTGATCAATAAGTCAAGAAACTATATACTCTACTGTTCATAGTATAGTTATAAATCAAATTAATACAAATAAAGGACAAATATACTTTCCTTTTATATATTCATTATTTGTATTTATATTAATAAATAATTTAATAGGTTTAATTCCATATAGTTTTGCAACTACTTCACATTTTATATTAACTTTTTCTATTAGTTTTACTATTGTTTTAGGTGCAACTATATTAGGATTTCAAAAACATGGTGTTCATTTCTTTTCTCTTTTTGTTCCTGCAGGTTGTCCTTTAAGTTTATTACCTTTATTAGTGTTAATAGAATTTATTTCATATTTATCTCGTAATATTTCATTAGGTTTAAGATTAGCTGCAAATATTTTGAGTGGTCATATGCTTTTATCTATATTAAGTGGATTTACTTATAATATAATGAGTTCTGGTTTTATATTTTTCTTTATAGGATTATTACCATTAGCATTTATTATAGCTTTTTCAGGTTTAGAGTTAGGTATTAGTTTTATACAAGCGCAAGTATTTGCAGTTTTAACTTGTTCTTATATTAAAGATGGATTAGATTTACATTAATTATAATTATTTTTTTTTATTATAACTTAAAAATATATTTAAAGATACAAAAGTAAAGTCCTAAACTTATTAAGTATATTATATTTTTAATATTAAAATAAATATCATCTTAAGATGAAGGATTTTTACAGAAATTATAATATAATATGATTATATTATATGCGAACATTAAACCTATACTTAGTTTTTTTTTTAGAATTATATAAACAGAAACTGGCTTACTGTATTCTTGAAAAAAAAAAATGTGATAATATAATATTTAATATAATTAATATTACTTGCTATATTAGTATATATACTATATACTATTTATTATAAAATTATTGAGTTTGATGATGACTCTGATTGAACGCTGTCCAAGTACTTGACACATGCTAATCGTACGATTATTTAGTATATATATTAAATAATAGTGGTGTACAGGTGAGTAAAAGATAATTTGACTACCTTAAAGTAAGGTAAAAGATCCCTTATATAAAAAAAGGAAATTAAAAGGTCCGCTTTAAGATGTAATCTTTATCACGGAGAGTAATAGAAAAGGTAATGTCTTTTCTAGCTAATATCCGTAGTCGTAACTGAGAGGTTGATCGACCACATTGGGTCTGAAAAAACCCCAATGCATATTAGTACAGCAGTGAGGAATATTGGTCAATGGCCTAAAGGCTGAACCAGTAACTTGGAAGAATGTAAATGTATTAATAATTAATACAATAACGATTAATTCGTATAAAATTCTAAATAGAATAATGATAATGACAATTTTCTATTTATAAGTCTTGACCAAATTACGTGCCAGCAGTCGCGGTAATACGTAAAAGACTAGTGTTAGTCATCTTTATTAGGTTTAAAGGGTAACTAGACGGTAAATTAAACTCTAATTGAGTATCTTTTTACTAGAGTTTTATAAGAGAAGGAAGAATTTTTGGAGTAGTGATAAAATACTTTTATACCAAAAAGACTGATAACGGCGAAGGCATCCTTCTATGTAAAAACTGACGTTGAGGGACGAAGGCTTGGGTAGCAATAAGGATTAGATACCCTAGTAGTCCAAGCAGAAAATGATGAATGTCATAAACTAGATAATTAATTTAGTATATAAATGAAAATGTAAGCATTCCACCTCAAGAGTAATATGGCAACATATAAACTGAAATCATTAGACCGTTTCTGAAACCAGTAGTGAAGTATGTTATTTAATTCGATAATCCGCGAAAAACCTTACCACAACTTGAATAATAAATTATTATTTATTACAAGCGCTGCACGGCTGTCTTTAGTTAATGTCGTGAGATCTGGTTAATTCCTTTAATTAACGAAAACCCTCATTTTATTTATATACATAAAATGGTTCACCGTTATATTGGTTTGATAAAAGGGATTAAGACAAGTCATCATGGCCTAAATGTTGTGGGCTATAGACGTGCCACATATGCCTTAACAAAAGGATGCAATATTGTAAAATGGAGCTAATCCTCAAAATTGGATATAATATGGATTGTAGTCTGTAATTCGACTACATGAATAAGGAATTACTAGTAATCGTGAATCACCAATGCCACGGTGAATTTAATCTCAGCTAGGTACTAACCACTCGTCAGGCGCTGAAAAAAGTATGTGCAATAAGTTTAATTTGCCTATGTGTTATTATTTATAATTAGGTTTATATATACGTAGGTGTAATTTTCGTATGTATGACTTTAATTGGTGTTAAGTCGAAATATGGTTCATGTAAGGGAACTTGCATGGGATGAATAATCTTTAACAAAAAAAAAGTGTATAGAAATATACATTAAGCCTATTGTGGAATGTTGTTCTATAATAAATATATAAATTGTGGTACAGTCTGGTTCGAATCCAGATATGGGCTATGAAAAATACAAAAACGAAAAAAAAAAATATAAATAATCATTATTTATAAGGAAGGTTCCATTATCGGTAAAATGGGTTGAGCTGTAAACTCACTAGCAATATGCTTGTAAGAGTTCGAATCTCTTGCTTCCTAAAATAAATAACTATAAATATTTTATTAATTAATACATATACTTTCCTGTCTTGATGTTATAATATGTTTATAATAATGATAGATTAATCAATAGAAAAATAATGAATAATTTATATTTAATTAAAGATTTTATTAATAATGGTCTACAAATAGAATTACTTGATATTATTTATTTAGTATCCTTTTTTTTTGGTATTTTCACAATTATTAGTATAAATCCTATTATATCTGTTTTATTTTTAATAGGTTTATTTATTAACATTTCAGTTTTACTAATATTAGTTGGACTTAATTTTATAGGTTTATCTTATATATTAGTTTATGTAGGGGCTGTGTCTATTTTATTTCTTTTTATTCTTATGTTAATTAATATAAGAATATCTGAACTTTTAAATGAAACTAATAATCATATATTATTAGCTGTATTAAATATTATATTATTTTTATTTATAATTGGACAAATATTACCTAATAATTCAATAAATCAAGATAATATAATTAATTTATCTGATCTATTTTTTAATAATCAAGATTTAAATTTTACTAAACAAATAGCTTATGCTAGTAGTAAAAATTGAGATAATTCGTTAGCTGATATTACTCAAATTTCTAGTATAGGTAATATAATGTATAGTAGTTATGCTATTTGACTTATAATTGTTTCAATAATATTATTATTAGCTATGGTTGGAGCTATTGTTATAACAATAAAACAAAAATAAAGCAGGAGAGAAAAAATAATTTTTTTTTTTGAGAACTTATTTATTAATTAATTTTATTATCATATGGTATATGCACCAAAATCCAATTTTCAAAATCATCCTTTTCATTTAGTATCTCCTTCTCCTTGGCCTTTATATACTAGTATTTCATTATTTATTCTTACAACATCTACTGTTTTATTTATGCATGGATTTAATTTATTTGAATATTTAATATTTATTAGTATAATAAATGTAATATATAGCATGGGTTTATGATTTAGAGATATAATTTCAGAGGGTACTTATTTAGGAAATCATACTTACGCTGTACAAAGAGGAATAAATATAGGAGTCGGTTTATTTATAGTATCAGAAGTATTTTTTTTTTTAACTATATTTTGAGCCTTTTTTCATAGTTCTATATCACCTAGTGTAGAGTTAGGAACTCAATGACCTCCTATGGGTATAGAAGGTGTTAATCCTTTTGAGTTACCATTATTAAACACAATAATACTTTTATCATCAGGTGTAACTATAACTTATGCTCATCATTCTTTGATACAAGGTAATAGAAAAGGATCACTTTATGGTACTGTATTTACAATTTTATTAGCTATAGTTTTTACAGGATTACAAGGTTTAGAATATACAGTATCTTCTTTTACTATTTCAGATAGTGTTTATGGTTCTTGTTTTTACTTTGGAACAGGTTTTCATGGGCTACATGTTATTATAGGTACAATTTTTTTAGTTGTAGGTCTTTGACGTATATTAGCTTATCATTTGACAGATCATCACCATATTGGATATGAATCTGCTATTTTATATTGACATTTTGTAGATGTTGTTTGATTATTTTTATATATATCTGTATATTATTGAGGTTATTAATTTATATATATATATTTTTAAAGAAAAAAAAACTATATTTTATTAATTATTATTAAAATAAGTATAATAATAGAAATCTTTGAAATATCTATAAATTAAAAATAAATTTATAATTATTTATTTAATAATATATTTTAGAGACTTTAGTTCAAAAGGTAGAACATGTGACTTTTAATCATTATAGTGTGGGTTCAAATCCTATAAGTCTTATATAATTAATGACTATAAGTTAATGGTAGACTACTCATTTACCATATGAGACGTGTTGATTCGAATTCAACTAGTCATAAAAAAAATTTTTATGTTTAATATAATGGCTATAAGTTAATGGTAGACTATTTGCGTTCCATGTAAAATGTGTTGATTCGAATTCAACTAGCCATAAAAGGGTTAATAACTTAAAAGGTAAAGGATTTTCTTGTCGAGAAAATAGATGCCGGATCGACACCGGTTTAACCCGGTTTTTTTTTTGGAAAGGTAGCCATAGGTAGGGCGGGTCGTTTGCTAAACGATATATATATATATCTAAGAGTTCGAATCTCTTCTTTTCCGATTAAGAGTATAGTTTAATAGGTTAAAACTACAAGCTTCAACCTTGTATTTCCTAGTTCAAATCTAGGTGCTCTTGATGTAAAATTTTAGATTCTTTAGCTTAATAGGTAAAGCGCATTTTTGATAAAAATGTGTTCAATGTTCAATTCATTGAAGAATCATATATAATATATTTAACTTATGTAATATTATTTAACTTTTTATAAAGTAAAATATATTACCAGCAAACTTAATTAATAAAGAATAAGTAGTGTTAAGATTAAGTTTATTAACAAATTATTCAATCATATTCCCTTTATTAAAGTTATTTAAACTAAAGAATATATACTCAAAATTATCCTTAGTTCAATTAGGAATATCTTTACTAATAATTAAACTATTATTATTTTATAAATCTTGGTCTTTGACCAAGGAAGATAAGTATAATAGTGAGATTTAATATAACTAAAAATATTATATTTGATATGAGGGAGAAGTAATGGAGTAGCTTGTGAATTCATAAAAATAGAAGGAGCATTTTGTAAATCTTTGTGTATAATATATATATATAAATGTGTACAGCCTTATAATTTGGGTAATTCCAAGTTAATAGGTATATATAAAACTATATAGGTAATTAATAAGTTTTCACTTAAAAATCTATGTAAGATGGTTTATGTCGATTAAATATTTAATTCATGTATATATCAAGTTATTATAAGAGAGTTGGCTGAGCGGTTTAAGGCATCTAGCTTGAGACTAGAAGGAAGTTTTATTTCCCGTATGTTCAAATCATACACTCTCTGAAAATCATAATATAAATTTAAGGTTAATTAAAAATAAATTTTATATTTTTTTTTATAAAATTTATTTTTTTTTACAGGTTAGAGCCAGGTTGGTTAGGCGTCTCATTTGGGTTGAGAAAATGTTATGTTCGAATCATAATAACCTGAAACCTTTAAATATAGAAATAAAATATAAAATTATATATATATTTATTACTTGCTTTAAGACTTGTTATATGAATATAATATTTTATATATTTTCAAATATAGTATATAAAGAAACTATTATAGGTATTTTGCTATATATTAAAGAAATTTAAACAATACATAATGTAATTTCTAAGATAAATCTAATAATAAACAAAATGAATTAAAATATTTTAGTAATTTTAGGAAAATAAATCAAACGAGATTATATATTTTTTATATAATAACTAATAAATTAGTTTTTAGTAAAAATGTAATATTTTTAATATAAAAATATAATATTTTTTATTAATATAACTAAAAGTAAAATGGATTAAATCTGTTTGAATAAAGGGGAACCTTCCTCTAAAGTTAAATATAATATATAAGCGATAGTGAAAAGTACCGTGAGGTAAAAAAAAAAAGTAGTAGTTTTATAAGCAGCTCAAGTAAAATTTAAATAAAAAGTAAGAGCGTACCTTTTGCATAAGCGGTCAGCAAGTTAATTTTAGATGCAAGCGTTGATTATAAAAATCTAGCTTAGATAAACCAATTATGAAAAAATGAATTAGTATCTAGAATTAGACCCGAAGACTAGTGATCTTATTATGATCAGGGTTAAAAAAGCCCGAACGGTTTATCGTTGTATAGATATCCGAAGAATTGTGATAAGTTGGTGAAAGACAATACTGACTAGTATAGCTGGTTTTCTGCGAAACCTATGTAAGTAGGTAATTTAATTAACATCTTAGCAGGTACAGAACTGTGATCTCGAACAAATAATTTTTAATTATTTGTACACATCGGGGAATTGTAATGATTTTACTGAAGAGTATTTGCACTCGGAAGGGCAAAGATGAATATTAAATAATCGGACATAGTACGATAAGGTTGTATGTCTAAAGGGAAACAGCCCTAAACAAGAGTTTAAGGTTCCAAAATTATTATTGAGTGAAATTAAGGATGTTTTTTTTCAATACAATCAGGAAATAGGCTTAGAAGCGGCCATTTTTTGAAGATCTCGTAACAGAGCACTGATTAAAAAAAATTAGAAAAAAATACCGAAAATTTAACGGATCTAAATAATATACCGAAACCTTGTACACATTATATATGTGGGGTAGCAGAACATTGGATATATATTTTTTATTTATTCTTAATTAAGAATAAATAAATATAAGTAAATAATTAATAAATATTAAAAATTATTTTTTTTTTAATATAATCCAAGAGATAATGCTGACATGAGTAACGAAAAAGGGATTTACCCTCGCCTTAAGCTTATGGAATATTAATAGGTTAATTTTCGGTGTCTAAATTATTAATTAAAAGATAATTTTGATGATATTTTTATATAGAAAGTATTAAATAATTAGAGAAAAAAAATACAAAAACCTTTATAAGTTATAAAGGTTCTGGAAAAGAAAAATTTTTTTTCTTTTATTTTATATAATAAAGTAAATATGAGTATATATATATTACCGTACCTAAACAACCAAGAGGTAAGCAAGTAGAGTATACAAAGGCGTTAGAGTGAACAATCATTAAGGAACTCGGCAAATTAACTACCGTAACTTCGGGATAAGGAGAGCCATTTTTATTAATTTTACTTAATTTTAATTAAGATAATATAAAATTGATGAAAAGAGGAAGCATAGAATAATGTTGTACGACTGTTTAATAAAAACAAAGCACTCTGCCAAGATAAATATCTAAGTATTGAGTGTGATGTCTGCCCAATATCGGCTGGATAACGAATTTATCTTAGTTTTAAATCTAAGGTTTTGAAGGATACCCCGATTAATGGCGGCCTTACCTATGAGGGTCCTAAGGTAGCGGAATACCTTGGCCGTTAAATGCGGTCTTTGCATGAATGATAAAACGATACAACAGCTGTCTCGATGATTGTCTCAGTGAAATTGGAATAGCAGTGCAGATACTGTTTACCTCTAGATAGACGAGAAGACCCTATGCAGCTTTACTGTTACTAATTACAAAAATAATCTTTTAGAATAATTGCGAGTGTATAAGGTAATTGTTTAATAATAATGAAACACCTTTATTTGTTTCTATATATTTTTGAGGATTAGAAGGCAGTTTATGCGGGGCACAGATCCCACAAAAAGTACCTGGGTATATCCAAAGTTCATATTGTAAATTTGTAAATTATAATTTATAAAAATTTTAGTTTGTTATTAATTATGTTTAATAATTATACAGTTATTATTAGATTAAATTCAATGTTTTTTTTTATTTTAAGTAAGATTTTAACTATATGGTGAATAGATATAAAAAAATTATTTTTTTCATATTAATATTGTATTATTATCTTTATTATTATGATATTTATTTATATTTTAAAAGTTTAATGGCTTAATCTTGCTTTACTGTTTGACTTACAAGTCTATCAGTCGCGTAAGCGGGGCATATGATCACAAGATGCATTAAGGAAAGGTCTTGGATTATAGAAAAAGTTACGCTAGGGATTTAAAAATATGTCCTCTTCATCCGTAAGGATGAAGTTATATTTTGGGTTAATTTCAAAGACGACTTATTTAAGTTAATTTGAAGCGAAACTTATTTTTACCTATTATAAAATAAGAACGTTCAACGACTAAAAGGTGAGCAAAGGTAGCAATAATCCTTTTATTTATGCCCAACATCTTTTATATTATATATATTTAATGTATAATAATTATTATTGTTATTATAATAATGTATTAGATTTAATTATTTGTTAAGCTTTATTATTATATGATAAAAAAAAATCATATTAATAATGTTATAATATAAATTTTATGCTAAATATTATTAAAAGTAAATTAAAAAATAGATATAAAAAAAAATCAATAAATAAAGAAAGTGTTACTATATATTATAAAGATTTTATTCCTGCAGTAAGAGATTGAAAAAATAGTATATATTCTTATAATAAAAATATTTTAACTTTAATACCTGTAGCTAATAAATTTGTTATTAAATTAATTAAAGGTTATTTTAATTTATATAATTTAAAATTAGAATCTAAATTAAGAAAAAAAAGATTACGTCGTAGATTTAGAAAATTATCTAAAAACAAAATATTTATAAGTAATGGTGAATTTAAACATACAAATGATAAAATAAGTATTACTTTATATATATTTAATAGACAAAAATATAATTATTTATTAAAAATAAAAAAAAGATATATAAGATTATTTAATAAAATTAGATTTTTAAGAAAATTATATTTAATTAAATACATAGGATTAAATATTTTAAAACAACAACAAAAAAAAATTAAATACTTAAATAAAATTTTATCTAGTTCCCAAATAAATTTGGCTTCTGTAAGTGGTCATGATCATGTTATATGAACTAGATATAAATCTAAATTATATTTAATTCAATATTTATATTATAAAAATTTTATAAAAAAATGTTTAAAAAAATTAAAATATTATATGTTTTATAAACAATTACTTTATATTAATAATTCTAAATTTAACAATTCTTATTTACAAGGTTTAATAAATTTAATAAAAAAAATATATAAAAAAAATATAGAATTTAATTTAATAAATTTAAAATATTTTTATTTTAATAGTGATATTCTTACACAACCTTTAGTTTTAAAATTAAGAAAAAAAAGAAAATTATTAAGATATTTAAAAACTTGTGTAAGAAAAACAAAAATTAAAAAAATTAGATTAAATGAAAAACCAAAATATTTTTTTGATTTAGATAATTTATTTACATTAAATAATATAGATATAACAAATAATTTATTATATAAATTAATGTTACAAAATAAAATAAATTCTAAATATATAAAAAAAATTATATTAAATTATATTAATTATAAAAGAGTAT
>Ga0307476_10000580_pt1 | contig 26899 bp, 28 predicted proteins | sample atmos_gasesECM2C_2_FD_203314 | JGI IMG/M metagenome (GOLD analysis project Ga0307476, IMG submission 203314) | Hardwood forest soil microbial communities from Morgan-Monroe State Forest, Indiana, United States - atmos_gasesECM2C_05 | ecosystem: Environmental > Terrestrial > Soil > Temperate...
GAACCCAAAAGTACGGCGCCGACCGCAATCCACGCCCACCACTCCATGACTCACTCCTAAGGGCTTGGTGCCACTCTAGCGCTTCATCGCGTCGAAGAAATCCGTATTGGTTTTCGTGTCTTTCATCTTGTCGAGCAGGAACTCGATCGCCGCGAGCTCGTCCATCGGATGCAAGAGCTTGCGCAATATCCACATCTTGGACAGCTCCGAGGGCTCGGTGATGAGTTCCTCTTTGCGCGTGCCCGAACGGTTGATGTTGATCGACGGGAACACACGCTTCTCGGAGATGCGGCGATCCAAATGGATTTCCGAATTGCCGGTGCCTTTGAATTCCTCGAAAATGACGTCGTCCATTTTCGAGCCCGTATCGACCAGCGCGGTGGCGAGAATCGTCAGGCTGCCGCCCTCTTCGATGTTGCGCGCCGCGCCGAAGAAGCGCTTCGGCCGCTGCAGGGCATTCGCATCCACGCCGCCCGTCAGCACCTTGCCCGAACTCGGCACCACCGTGTTATAGGCGCGAGCCAGGCGCGTGATGGAATCGAGCAGAATGACCACGTCTTTCTTATGCTCGACCAGACGCTTGGCTTTTTCGATCACCATTTCGGCCACTTGCACGTGCCGGCTGGCAGGTTCATCGAAGGTCGAGGAAACGACTTCGCCCTTCACTGTGCGCGCCATTTCCGTCACCTCTTCGGGCCGCTCATCGATGAGCAGGACGATGAGGTACACCTCGGGGTGATTCGCCGTAATCGCCGTCGCAATGTTCTGCAGCAGCATGGTCTTGCCGGCTTTCGGCGGCGAGACGATCAGTCCGCGCTGGCCCTTGCCGATGGGGGCTACCAAATCGATGGCGCGCGCCGTCAAGTCCTCGGTCGAGCCGTTGCCGCGCTCCAATTTCAGCCGTTCGGTGGGATGCAGCGGCGTCAAGTTTTCGAACAAGACCTTGCCGCGCGAACTCTCCGGAGAGTCGTAATTGATTTCCCCGACTTTGAGCAGAGCGAAGTAGCGCTCGCCGTCCTTGGGCGGCCGGATCAGGCCGGAGATGGAATCGCCGGTGCGCAGATTGAAGCGGCGGATCTGGCTCGGGCTCACGTAGATATCGTCCGGACCGGCCAGGTAGCTGGAATCGGAAGATCGCAGGAAGCCAAATCCGTCCTGCAGAATTTCCAGGACGCCGTCGCCGTAAATATCCTCGCCCTTGCGCGCGTGCGCTTTGAGCACGCCGAAGATGATGTCCTGCTTGCGCGAACGGCCCATATTCTCGAGACCCATGGTCTCGGCCAGCTTGACCAGATCGCTGATCGGACGCTTCTTCAGCTCCGTCAGGTTCATCGAGCTGCGGCTGCGCGCCAGATCGGTCGGTGCAATGATCTCTAAATCATCGCCGCCCTCCGGCAGATCGCCGTAGTCCTCGTGCATCGGCCGGCCCCCATTGGAGTTGCCGTTGCGGTTGTCGTTGCGTGGTCCGCGGTTGCGATTGGATCGGCCGCCGCCCCCTTGGCCGCCGCCCTGCTGACCGCCGCCCTGTCCGCCGCCGCGCGACTGATTCCCTAAGTAGCCTCTCACAGGTTGCTGTCCAGAAAAGCGGCCAGCTGTGATTTGGTCACGGCGCCGACTTTTTGGGCCTCGACTGTTCCATTCTTGAACAGGATCAGTGTCGGGATGCCGCGGATATTGAATTTGGGGGGGGTGTGGGGGTTTTCGTCGATGTTGAGCTTGGCGATGCGAATCTTGTCTTTGTAGGTGTCGGCAATCTCATCGAGGATCGGCGCGATCATTTTGCAGGGACCGCACCACTCCGCCCAAAAATCCAACAATACGGGCTTGTCGGACTTCAACACGTCCTTGTCTAACGTTGCGTCGCTGGTGTGAACGATACTTGGGTTACTCACTGCGGATACAGCTCCTTTTGGAGATTTGAATGAAGTTAAAACGGGTTATTTTGGGGAAGCCAGAACCCAAAACATTAGCGCGAAGTGACGATGCGCGGCCGTTCGGGCACAATACAGCGGGTTTAGCGGTCTTGATTACCTTAAAAGGGTACCGATGATACGGTTGGGGAGCGGATAGACCAGCTCCTGGTTGGCCATATTGTTATCCGGTCCCCATCATTTTGCAAGTTTATGCAATTCACAAAGCGAAAATGTCAGACGCCCATCTCAGTCAGCTTACTTTTGATTCCTTAACTATCCCCGAATCCGTGAAGCGTGGTATCGCCGAACAAGGCTTTACGCGTGCCACGCCCATTCAGGCGCAAACGCTGCCGATCGCCCTTGCCGGCCGCGACGTGGCAGGTCAGGCACAAACAGGGACCGGCAAGACCGCTGCATTTCTCATCGCGTTGTTCAATCGTCTCTTGACAGGCCCCGCCGCGGCAAACCGCCCCGTGAACGCTCCGCTCGCCATCGTGATTGCACCCACGCGCGAACTCGCCGTTCAAATCCATTCCGACGCGCTAGCCATTGGCAAGTACACCGGTTTGAAGCTCGCGATCGTATTCGGCGGCGTCGATTATGAGAAGCAGCGGCGAATTCTCGAAGACGGCGTGGATGTACTAATCGGTACACCCGGACGCATCATCGACTACTTCAAACAACATGTGTTTGATTTGCGGCACATCCAAGTGGCGGTCTTGGATGAAGCAGATCGTATGTTCGATCTTGGATTTATCAAGGACATTCGCTTCATATTGCGGCGCATGCCGCATCCGACGCTGCGCCTCACGATGATGTTTTCGGCCACTCTGTCGCATCGGGTCATGGAGCTTGCCTACGAGCACATGAACAACCCGGAGCTGATCCGCATCGAACCGGACAAAATGACGGTTGACCGGGTCACGCAGGTGCTCTACTTCCCCTCGACCGAGGAAAAGATCCCGCTGCTGATGGGTCTACTGCGCCGCATCGATGCGCGCCGCACCATGGTATTCGTGAACACCAAGCGCGTGGCTGAGGTACTGGAACGAACGCTGACGGCGAATGGCTTCGTGGCCCAGGCCTTGTCCGGAGACGTACCGCAAACCAAACGATTGAAAATGATGCGCGATTTTCACAATGGCGACATCGCCGTGTTGATCGCTACGGACGTAGCTTCGCGCGGCTTGCATATTCCGGACGTGAGCCACGTGTTCAATTTCGACCTGCCGAACGACGCGGAAGACTACGTGCATCGCATCGGACGCACGGCGCGTGCGGGCGCCGAAGGCGATGCGATCAGTTTCGGTTGCGAGGAATACGCCATTTCGCTGCCCGATATCGAGCGCTACATAGGCCATCAAATTCCGCGCGCCGCCATCGAATCGGTGGATTTGGCCGCCGTCACCGCGCCGCCTCCGGCCGTGTGGCGCGAGCGCGCGCCCAGGCAGGGACAGTCCCGCGGCGGCGGCCGTTCCGGCGGTGGCCGCTCAGGCGGTCCGAACCGCTCCGGCGGCGGGCGTTCGAGCGGCGGTCCACCGCGCCGTGGGCCGCCCGTCCGCCCCTCGCACTCGAACGCGTCCCGACCCCAAGCTTCCCAGAATTCCGGGAGCGCGGCCGGGAACAGCGACGGGCCGGCACAAGATCCCAATCGGCGCAGGCGTCGCCGCGGACGCGGCGGCGGCGGTCCTGCGGGCGGTGCTCCGAATCCCGGCGCGGCGGGATCTTAGTCCCCTAGAGCAGTTCGGCAACGCTGTCGATGGCGGCAAAATCCGCGGTCGCTTGGGGCGGCGCGCCGCTGTCGGGGCATCGCACTGCGCGCAAATGCGCAATGCCGTAGGCGCGAGCGCACTGAAGCACCCTCAGGCTGTCGTCAATGAACAGGGTACGCTGCTTCGAGAACTCCTCGCGCGCCGCCAGCCGCGGCCAAAACGCTGCGTCCTCCTTCGGCGCGGCGAAAGGCTGTGAGGAGTAGCAAGCGTCGAAGTACTGCGTCAACGCCACGCGCTCGTTCTTGATGGCGAGCGTCGTGGGATGCGAGTTGGTGACCAGCACCACCCGTTTGCCCCTGGCGCGCAATTTTTGCAGAAACGCTTCCGCCCCCGGCAAGAACCCCACACGCGGCAATGTCTCGCGTTTCAGGGCCGGAATATCGAGCTTGAGTTCGCGCGTCCAATAGTCGATGCAGTACCACTGCAAGGTATGTGCAACATCTACGAATTTGGGAGTCAAGCGTCTTTGCGCTTCTGCCTCGGTGATGTCATGCGCGGCGGCATATCGGCTCGGGACAAATGTCTGCCAGAACCAATTGTCGAAGCGCAAGTCCAGCAACGTGCCGTCCATGTCGAGCAACACGGTATCGACACCTGCCCAGTCGACTGCAGAGGATGCATGCATATGCGTATGATACCTGGATGCGAGATTTATCCGGCCTGACCGAGGCCCTGATGCCCATCGTCGAGCAAGCAAGCGCCGCCATCATGCGCATCTACGATGGTGAGTTCGCCGTGGAGCGCAAGGACGACAATTCACCGCTGACCCTCGCGGACTTGGAATCGCAACGGGTCATCATCGATGGACTCAAGCGCCTCACACCTGAGATTCCGATTTTGTCGGAAGAATCGGCAGCGGCATCCTGGGCGGAACGGCGCACCTGGCACGAATTATGGGTGGTCGATCCGCTCGACGGTACGCGCGAATTCGTCAAGCGCAACGGCGAATTCACCATCAACATCGCTCTCGTGGTGCAACATGAACCGGTTCTTGGCGTGGTGTCCGCGCCGGCTCAAAGACTCACGTATTGGGGTGCGGCAAACGCTGGCGCATTCAAGCGCGCGAAAGCCGAAACACGCGCCATTCATACCGTCGCCCCGCAGCAGCCGCTGCGCGTTCTTGGCAGCCGTTCGCATGCGAGTCCGCAAACGGCGGAGTACCTGGCGCGCTTGGGTCCCCATGTCGTCAGCGGCATGGGCAGTTCACTGAAATTCTGTCTGCTCGCGGAGGGTGAAGCGGAACTGTACGTGCGCTTCGGTGCAACCTCGGAGTGGGATACGGCGGCGGGACAAGCCGTGCTGGAGGCCGCCGGCGGCCATGTAACCCGCATGGACGGCCATCGGTTGCGCTACAACTGCCGCGAAAGCCTGATCAACAGCGACTTCGTCGCCTTCAGCGATCCTAAGGTACTACCGTCCTAGCCGTGCCCGACGGGTTCGCACAATTGCAGCGTGGCGTCCAACAAGGTCGGGATATCGAACACCACTTCGTCCTCGGCGATGGTCAGTTTCGCGACGCCCGCGGCCGCGATGAGCGCTGCCGGAACGTGAATCTGATCGCGCCGTTGCGGAGTAGTCCAGGAACTCACCCGTGCATCGCCGAAGGCACGATTCAGCGCGCTCCAACGCAACTGTGCCGCACGAGCTTTGGGTGTATCACCACCCCACTGCCGCTGCGCGACGGCAATTGACATATCGCCCGAAGAGGACGGCGCACGTGTCATCAAATCGTGCACATAGCGCACCATTTCGTTCGGATCTACCCGCACCGCCAGTGGCGATTGATGAGTCTGGGTCATTGCGTGAGGCCTCCTAGAAGCCTTGTTTGGGGGTCAACTACGAAAAACCAAGGGCGGCAGGCTGAACCGCGAAGGGTTAAGATTCGCGCCCATGGATGACAGCTTCATTATGCCCGTGGCCATTGCGGGCGCCCTGGCGGGCGCCTATAAGGCCTGGGAGATCTCCCTGGATGCTCGGGAAGCTGCGAACCGCATCGCCAAGGACACATGCTCCCGCGCTGTGGTGCAGTTTTTGGACGGTACCGTCGCGTTCGCCGGCTTCCGGTTGAGCCGCGACTCCCGGGGCAAACGGCGTCTGCTGCGCACCTATACCTTTGACTACACGAACGACGGTTTCGAACGCGCGCAGGGGTTCATCGTGCTTGCCGGAAACCGGCTCGAGGCGGTGGGACTTGCGGGCAGCCCATGAGCCTAAACCTCAACATCGATCTTCACACCCATTCGAATTATTCCGATGGATCCTTAAGTCCCGCCGTGCTCATCGAGCGTGCGGCCGCGGCGGGCGTTCAAGTATTGGCCCTTACCGACCACGACAGCGTCGCCGGCCTCGACGAGGCGCAGCGCGCGGCCAATGAGCGGGGTCTAAGACTGGTGCCGGGCGTCGAAATCTCGGCAGGCTGGCGTTCGCAGGCGATCCATGTGCTGGGCCTTTGGATCGATCCCGCCTCCCCCGACCTGCGCGCCGTGCTGCACGCCCAGGGGGAGCTGCGACGGCGGCGCATGCAAAGGATCTGCGCGCGCCTCGAAAAATTGCGCCTTCCAGGCGCGGAATTGCTGGCCGCCGTGGAGAGAAATCCCGGACTGCCAACGCGCGCTCACCTTGCGGCGGCCCTCGTGGCCGGTGGGCATGTGGACACGCACGAGGCGGCATTCCGCAAATACCTGAGCAAGGGCAAGGCGGCGCACATTGCAGCGGAATGGCCCGCGCTCGAGACGGTGGTTGGGTGGATTCGCGCCGCCGGCGGCGTTGCCTCCCTCGCCCATCCTGCGCGCTACGCCCTCTCGGCCGGCGCGCGCCGGCATCTGCTCGCCGATTTCAGCGCCGCGGGCGGCACCGTGCTCGAAGTGGTGACGGGCGGCAACGGCGATCAGCACGTCGCCACTTGCGCGGCGCTCGCCGTGAAGCACGGTTTATCCGGATCGGTGGGTTCGGATTTTCACAGTCCGCAAGCTGCCTGGAATCCCTTGGGCCGCTCCCTTAAGCTACCGGATTGCGTCACGCCGGTATGGCGCAGCTTCGGTCTATAAACGTGAGTGACGAAAAGAATAACGTCAATACCGATTTGTTCAAGAATATCGAGCGCCTACGGCAGCTGCGCATCGAACATCGCGATCTCGACGATGTCATTTCCCGGCTTAGCATGGACTTCAAGGTGGATGAGCTGCAAATGAAACGACTGAAGCGGCGCAAGCTGATGCTCAAGGATCAAATCGCGAGACTGGAGAGTCAGCTCATACCGGATCTGAACGCATGAACGAGATCTGGCTGCACATCCAGGCGTTCTTCGAAATTCTCTCCACGCGCAACGTGCTGGCCGAAGTCGGCATGCTTGCGGTGTGTTTGCTGCTGGGCGGCATGGTGGCAATGGAGTTGAGCCGGCGCAATCAGCGCCAGGCGAACAAACCCCCGATGGCGTTGTCGTGGCGCTATTTCGGCACGCAGGGCAATGTGGTGATCACGCCCATCATCGTGGTGCTGGTGCTGGTCATGATCGCCAACAGCACGCTGCTGGCGGCGCATTTCGACGTGACGCTACTCGGCGCCGCAGCGCGCCTGATCTTGGCGTATATCGTCGTGCGCAGCGCTGTGCTGGTGTTCGCCGCCAGCCTGGGCAACAAATCCTGGATCCAAAACTGGGAAACCCGCGTCGCGCTGCTCATCTGGCTGGCGATCGCCGCTGAATACCTGGGGTGGCTCGATCCCATCATTGCCACGCTGGACAGTCTCGGCATCGCCGCAGGCAAGACGCGCATCACCGTCTGGTCGGTGCTGAAGCTGCTATTCACGCTGACTCTGTTCGTGTTGGTCGCCGCCTGGATCAGCCGTTGGGTCGAACGCCGGGTCAAAGGACTCACCAGCGTCGCGATGTCGACGCGCATCGGCATCGCGAAATTCGCCAATGCATTCTTGATCGCGCTCAGTATTCTCATCGGCTTGAATGCCGCAGGAGTGGATCTGACGGCACTCACCGTGCTCACCGGCGCCGTCGGCTTAGGATTGGGCTTCGGCCTGCAATCGATCGCCGCCAATTTCGTCAGCGGCTTCGTGCTGCTCATGGATCGATCCATCAAGCCGGGCGATGTCATCAGCCTCTCAGGACAATCGGGCACCAGCACGGAGAACTTCGGTTGGGTGCAGGAATTGCGCGGCCGCTATGTGGTCGTTCGCGATCGCGACGGCGTGGAGATGCTGGTCCCCAATCAACAGCTTATCTCCAATGCCGTGATCAATTGGAGCTACACCGATCCGCGCATCCGCCTGAAGCTGCCCATCCGCATCAGCTACCGCGACGATCCGGAATTGGCACTGAAAATATTGCTCGAGGCCTGCGACGGCCAGGCGCGGGTGCTGCACGATCCGGCGCCGGTGTCCCGATTGATGCACTTCAGCGACAGCGGCATCGAGCTTGAACTGCGTTTTTGGATCTCCGATCCGCAGGAGGGCGTCAACAACGTGCGCTCGGAAGTCAACCGCGCGATCTGGCGCCTGTTCAAGGAGCATCAGATCACCATTCCGATGGCGCAACGCGAAATCATCGTGCGCAATGCCGCCTCGGAACTCGACTGACCGTCAAGTGCCGATCCAGATCACACCGCACATCGCCATCCCCGATGAGGAGCTGGAATGGAAATTCATCCGCGCCTCCGGCCCCGGCGGCCAAAACGTCAATAAGGTCTCGAGCGCCGTGCAGCTGCGGTTTCTTCTGCCGCTCAATTCCAGTGTTCCCGTAGCGGCTAGAAACAGGCTGCGCGCCATCGCGGGACAGAAAATCGTCGACGACGGCAGCATCTTGTTCACCGCGCGCAGCGAGCGCAGCCAGGAGCAGAATCGGCGCGCGGCGGCCGAGCGCCTGGCGGCGCTGATCCGCACCGCCCTCGTCGAGCCGAAGATCCGCAAGAAGACACGGCCGTCGAAGGGCTCGCAGGAACGGCGCATCGAATCGAAGAAGCGCCGCGGCGCCACCAAATCGCAGCGGGGCCGACAGGGCTGGGAGTAGTACCTCGGCCCGGTGATTTTGACCGATTGGCGTAGCGTTCACTGCCCCAAGGTCACCTGCAGGATGCTGTGGCGAATTTGTTCCGACAGCACCATCTGCGCATCCGCCGCAACGCCGAGCAGCGGCTCGCCGAACATCAGCTTCTTGTCCTCGGACATTTGGATCACGCTGCGCCGGATCAGCAGGTCGATGAAATTGCGGAACAGGCTTTTATCGACGAACTCCGGCGAATTCAGCCCATAGAGCACCGTCATTCGCTGCGCCATCAGGTGGCAGCGCTCCCCCAGCGCCTCCGGCGTGATGGCCCCGCTGCCCGCCTGCAGCAGCAGCGCGATCGCCAGGTAGTAGCGCTCGAGGGTTTGTATGGTCGCCTGCGCGAGCAGCGACAGGCGGATCGCCTCGAGCGAGGTGGGGGGTGGACGCTGCCACTCGCCCCGATCCGCGCTACCCTGCAGCAGATTGAGCCGTGCAAACGTCTCGAGCAACGAGTCCGCCACCGCGGCGATTTGCGCCTCGTCCCAGCGCAGGAACAGCTCCGCCGAAATGTACGGATACACGCGCCACACCAGCCGTTGAATATCCACCGTGCGCATGCGCGCGTTGCTCACGAAGGCGCAGGCCAGGAGCGATGGCATCGCAAACAAATGCAGGATGTTGTTGCGATAGTACGTGGCCAACACCGCGTTTTCCGCGCTCATGCGCATGATGTCGCCGAGCGGATGCCTTTGTCGTTCCAGCAGGCCAAACGCCTCCGCATAGGCCACGATTTGCTGGCCGCTGTCGGGCGTCACGGTGACCAGCGGCGAGTACGGCGCATCGCGCAGCAAGCGTTGATATAGCTCGACTTGGCGCACCAAGTCCACCTCGGGGAGCGCCTGGCGCTGGCTCGCCAAAATCGCCATGGCCACCAGATTGATCGGCGTCACCGCGGCCGCCGAGTTGATTTCCGTATTGATGCGCACGGCCAGCTCCGCGATCGCATGACCGACCCAGCCGGCGCGGGCATCGTCGCCCGCGGAGGGCTCGGAACGCCAATGCGGATTGTGCTTTTGCAGCAGCGCGTCGAGGTCGATGGGCTGACCCAAGTTCACATGGACTTTGCCGAATTTGCTGCGCAACACCGAGATAATCGACTTGAACAGAACGAACACATTTTCTTTTTGCTTCGGCTGACCCGACAGCTCGCCGATATAGGTCCTGCCCTCCACGATGCGCTCATAGCCGAAGTACACCGGCATGAACTTCACCGGGCGAATTGGGTCGCGCATATAGCTGCGCACCGTCATCGACAGCATCCCAGTGCGTGGCGAGAGCAGCCGTCCGGTGCGGCTGCGCCCACCTTCGATGAAATATTCAAGCGGATGGCCGCGCGCCATCATGTATCCCAGGTACTTGGCGAAGACCGCGGAGTACAGCGCGTCGCCCTTGAAGCTGCGCCGCAGAAAGAAGGCACCGCCCTTGCGCAGCAAACGTCCGATCAGCGGCATGTTGAGATTCGCGCCGGCGGCGACGTGCGGAACCGCAAATCCCTTGCGATAAATGATGTACGAGAGCAGCAGGTAATCCATGTGGCTGCGGTGGCAAGGCACATAGATGATCTCAACGCCGTCGCCAACGGCGCTCAAGTTCTCGATGTGCTCGAACTGCACGCCGTCGTACAATGAATTCCACACGCGGCCCAACGCCATGGCCATGAAAGTAACGAAGGCCTGGGAATAATTCGCGGCGATTTCCAGCGCATACTTGCGCGCCAGCAGCAACGCGGGGCGCCGCTGCAATTGCCGGGCCTGCATTTCATTGCGCACGGCCTGGCGCACAGCCTGGGTCTTCAAGACCTGCAGCACCATGGTGCGTCGATGCGAGAGATCGGGGCCGATGCTGGAAGCGCGCTGCGCGCGCAGGATGGTGCGCAGCGACCGCAGTACGCGCCGCACGCTGCGCGGCTCGCTCAAACCCTCCTCCATGACATCGCGCAGCCGTATCGGCTCGCCGAAATGCACCAGGGTATTGCGGCCGTTGAACAATACGCTCAAGAGTTTTCGAAAACGCCCGACCAGGATCCAATCTTCGGTGAACGGCAGGCGCCACCAGCTGATTTCCTTGTGAGGCGCGCGGCCCCAGAAAATCGCCACCGGCACCAGATCCACGTCGAACTGCGGATGCGCCGCCGCCGCGTCGATCAGCTGCACGAGGTAGCGCGGTGCGCGCGCCGCATAGCGTCTGCTGAACAGGCTGGGACGGCGCGTCAATTCGAAGTAGGCGCGATCCGCGCGCTTGCCGCCCATCATCAGGCGCCGCGTGGGCCGCGGCAGATTGTGCTCCGCGCAGACGCTGTTGAGCACGGCGAAATCGATGTGGCTCTCACGTTCCAACACGTAGCACACGGGACGGGGCCGCGCCGCAATCGCCGCAACCGCGGCGTCCGGCTTGATGGTGACACGCACCCACAGGCCTAAAATCTTGCGAACACTCCAGCGCCACGCCTGGCCCAAGCCGACAAGAGGGTTCATGGCCGCCTAATGGTTAAGGAGTGGGGGCGCCGCGTTCTTGATCATCGATCGCTTTACGGGTCTTTTCTGCGTTTTCGTCCACCGTCTTCTGAACCTCGCGCGCCTTCTCGATCTGTTGCGTCAGCGGATCGAACACAGTCTTAGCCGGCGGAGGTGGTTCGGCCGAGGTGCAGCTTGCGATGAACAAAACCGACAGCGCCGTTGTCCAACATTTAACGTAACCCATGATCCACCCAGGTATGCCGGCCCTTCAGGAGCTTGAGTGTACAATACCGGCATGTTCCGACTTGCATTCCTAGTTTCTCTTGCTCTACTCGGCGGTCTCGCTCGGGCCGGTGTACCGCCGGTCGACATGGACACCGCGGCGCAGCTCTATCAGCAGGCGGCGATTCGCGAGCAGGTGCGCGCATCGCTAGGTTCGATGCCGGCGCAGATTCGCAAACTCTTCCAGGGCAACACCTCGACGCCGCTGACGGACTCGCAGTTGCAGGCGGTGAATCTGGCCGCGACCCGTGCGTTTCGCATCGATGTATTCGACGCACCGGCGTTGAGCGCGTTCGCGGCAAATCTCGACGCCGACACGTTGAAGAAGTCCGAAGCATTTTTGGCAACTGATGCCGGAAAGCAAATGGTCGCCGCCGATCTCGGGCTGGCGTCGCTCAGCGACGCGGACGCCGACAAAGTCATGAACGGCGATATCTCGGCACCCAGCACTCCGCAACGCGACGTCCTGTTCGAGAAATTGGAGCGCGCCGAGCGCTCTTCCGAATCCACCGTGCAGATTCTCCTGACCATGGCTACGGCAGTCGCGGCCGGAACCGCGGTCGGTTCCGGGATGGATCCAGGACCTGTCGAGCAACGCGCCCGCAAATCCGGTGAAGCCAGCCGTCAAACCTGGGAAGAGAACATGCGCGAGCCGATGCGCCGCTACATGGCCTATGGCTACCGCGACTTGAACGATGCTGACTTGAAGCGCGTGTTGTCATTTCTGCAATCGACTGAGGGCAAGCGATATATTTCCGCATACCTTGCCTCGTTGGGCGCCGGTTTCTATGCCATGGGCAAGCGCTGCGGGGAGCAGCTTGGGGAAAGCTTCCGCGAATTGGCGATGGCGCAGCTCACAACTGAACGCGCTGAGTCAGCGCAACCCGCCCCAGCCAAGCCCCGCCCTTAAAAAGCTCCGCGCTGGAGCGCGGTCAAGAAATTTCGCAGCAGAATGCAGATCATCCCGATCTGATCTTCCAATCGATGATCGGAGTCGAGTAAGTGCAGCGTCGCCCGATGCTCTCTCGCCCAGCGGATGACGTTGTCAACCGGCACGACAGCGTCGTGCCAGCCGTGCACGATGGCCGTGGGCACGGCCACCTCTTGCGGCGTATATTTTTCGAAGCCGGGCATGTAAAAGGCCGGCGCCAGCAAAAATAGCGCCGCGGTGTCGAGGCGGCTCGCGGCCGCGGACGCAACATGCCCGCCCATGCTGGAACCCACCAGTACGATAGGCCCTTTGAGTTCGCGGCCGACGCTCAGGAGTTTATCCACCCGCTGGGCTGGATCGTCCAGCCCGCGGTAATCCACCGATTCCACCCCCAAATTGAGGTCGCGCACCACGGCGGCCATCGCGGTGATCTTGGCCCCCCAGGGGCCGCTTTCCTTGCCATGCGAAAAGGCCACAGTATTGATGGTTCGACTCAAGAAACGCCCCCCCGCGGCCGCTACAGACGCATGGCATTGGATGAAGAACAGTCGAGTGCGATGCACGAAATGCCATGTGCAATCGACTGGTTACGCGATTGCGCCGATCTCGCCGGCGTTGACCGGCAAAGTCTCGAGTCCTTGGCGGCCGGCGCCGTTCACTTCTCGTTGCCTGCCGGCTACCTGCTTTTTGAAGCAGGCTCGGACCCGGACGGAGTATATCTGCTGGCCAGTGGCCGGTTGGGCGTCAAGACCCCGTTGAAGGCCGGCCTGACCGCCGAGATAGAGCATGGCGAATTGGTGGGCGAGGCTGGCTGGCTGTTGGGAACGCCGCGCAGTGCCACGGTTGTTGCGCTGCGGGACAGCGAGCTGCTTCTCATCCCGAACGCAGAGCTGGACCGCATCGCGGCGCGATCCACGCACTTTTCCCTGGCACTCGCCCGTCTTTGCGCGCGGCGGCTTAGGCACAGCAACCGTCAGGAATACAGACCGAAGCAGGCGCACATCTTTGCCCTGGTTCCCAACAGCATCGAGGTCGATGTCGCCGATTTGGCGACGCGCCTGGTTGATGAGCTGAGCAAGACGGGCCGCACTGAACTGGTGTGGGATGCGCGCGCCACCACCCATACGGCGACCTGGTTCAACCGCATCGAAGAGCTCAACGACTATGTCGTGTACGTCGCGAATTGGGCCGCCTCAGGTTGGACTCGCCAGTGTTGCCGACAAGCGGATGTGATTCTCATGGCGGCGCCGGCCGGCGGCAAGGTGATGCCGTGGCCTGCCGGCATCGTCGAGCCGGCAGTGGCGCGCGGTGCGCGGGTCGAGCTCGCGTTGGTGCATCAGGGCAGCATCGATTCCGGCTCCGCCACCCCGTGGCTGAAGACTCTCCCCTTCACCCAGCACCATCACATCGCCGAGGCCGCCGACTTCGGCAGGGTCGCGCGCCTGCTGATGCGCCGCGGTGTGGGACTGGTGCTCTCAGGCGGCGGTGCACGCGGTTTTGCGCACCTAGGCATCATCCGTGCGCTGCGCGAAGCCAAGGTACCGATCGATTTTCTGGGCGGTGCCAGTATCGGCGCCATCATCGCCGCCGGCGTGGCGATGGGTTGGAGCGACGAAGAGATGCAGCAGCGCTACCGCAGAAGCTTCGTCCACACCAATCCCGTCAATGACTATACGTTTCCGTTTCTTGCCCTGACGCGCGGCAAGAAAGTGTCGCGCTTGCTCGAGCGCGAGTATGGCAGCGTGCTCATCGAGGACCTGCGTCACCCCTATTTCTGCGTGAGCGCCAATCTCACCACGGGCCGGTTATTCGAACATCGCTCAGGGTCGGTAGCACAGGCCCTGCGCGCATCCGTGGCCATTCCCGGCGTCATGCCGCCGGTATTTCACCAAGACGGCGTGCTGGTGGATGGCGCTGCTATCAACAACTTGCCGGTCGATGTCATGCAGAGCCACGCGCCGGGCTTCGTGATCGGCTGCGATGTCGGCGCCGATCGCAACTTCGGCGAACGCCGCGTCAACATTTTTGAGGTATTGATGCATGCCGGCATGATCAACAGCACCGCGAGCGAACGCGCGCAACGGGAACTGGCGGATGTGTTGATGAAGCCGCCGCTCGCGAATATCGATCTTTTGGACTGGCAGGCATTCGATCGCGCGATCCAAGCCGGATATGCTTACGCGCGCATCGCGGTGGCTGAGCTGCCGCACATACCGCGCGTCATCCCGCCGGCCGCCGGCAGCACCAAAGCCAACTCCGCCGCGGCCGAACTGGAAAGACGTATCGCGGCGAGCATCGCAGGCGGCTAGGGGTGCCCGCCCAGGCTCCTGGCAAGGCTGTCCACCCACTCGAGCTCCGCCGGGCTGTACTGCGAAAAATTGAGCCGATTGAGGCTAACCGGTTGAACCTTGCTGCCCGCCGCCGACTGCGAAACGCGGAAGCAGTGAAACTTGTGCTCGCGGCTCGCCGCAAAACCGATCACGAATTGGACCTCACCGCAGCTCAAGCTCGCGGAAGTTTGGACGCGCTCGTCGCAAATAACGAAAAACGCTTCGTCCACGCGTCGTGTGCCGAAGGTACCGGCGTCGTACAAGCCCTCGAAGAATGCGCGCACCTGCGCTGTCAGGGTGCCTGCAACCTCTGCGCTGTAACCCGCCGCGACCACCCAGCGCGTACCCTGTTCAATGCTGCTCAAGATAAAAAGCGCGAGCCGCCGCGCCGACAAATAGCGCCAGTCGGCGTTGGCCGTATTGCCGGCGGCCAGGGTCCGCAGGCGCACATTCATGCGCCCCGCCGATCGGACCGCCTGCAGCGTATTGACGCCCAAGCCCGCCAGCCGGATGCGCCGATCCTCGCCAACCAAGCAGACCGGCCTAAGCCCCGGCCGCAGAATGGGTTCTTCACGATCCGCGGTGAACCAAACCGGAGCGCCCTCGTCGTAGCGCGCCAGCATCCCGGCAACCGCGCCGCACGGCGCAAAGGATTCGAAATGCCCGCGCAGCTTGTCGTGCGCAAGCACCCGCGGAAAGTACATCAGGGCGTTTTCATTGGAAAAGTTCCAATCGCGCAGTCCGTACAGCGCATCATCCGCAGTTTGCCAAATTGACGGCGGATCAACGATCAGCAGCGCACGTCGCTCCTTGCAATAGCGGGCGGCGACCAACAAAGCGCTCGGCCCCACGTCCCGATCCCGGGACAAAGGCGGTATGCACAGAAAATTGAAGTATTCAGCGTGATGCAAAGCGAATACGCCGGTGTGGTCCAAGCTGGAGCCGATCAGGTCGTAATCGGTAAGCGGGGCACCGTCATCGCCATCCGAATTCGAGCTCACATAGGCGGTGGCAAGTCCGCTGGCCGGATCCAGGGTTCGATCCGGCCGCCGCGTCGGCATTTCACCGACGAGACGAATCAGCGCGGACTGCGCGACCGCGCTCGGGAAATAGCGTTCATCGGACCGCGATACCGAAAGACGATGAAAAATCTCCTGATCATCGACCTGCCCGGTGCCCTGTGCGCGCACCCGTTGCACGGTGAGGTTGAAAACCTCGAGCTCATCTGCGCCAATATTGTCGAAGTCGACGCTGGCGCGTAAAAATTCGCGTGTACCCGGCCGAAGTGCTTGCAGCTGCAGCGCCTGCTCGCCGGCTTTCAAGGTCAGCGTGGCGGAGCGCGCGCCATTCACGACTCGCACGATGAGGGCTTCGCGTCCGCCGTTGTCGAAGAACTGCTCGACGGCATAACCTAACAGGCTGGGCTGCCATAGGCCGCCGAACACGTGTTGGAATTCCGCGAAGCTCTTGATGAATACCGGCCGGTTGACCGGTCCGCGCAATGTGCGGCCGACGAAGGCGGTGCGCGCCGTGCCGAGACGCGAGATGGATTGATCGGGGCCGCGTTCTTCTGCGACCTGTAGCGCTTGTTTGCTTGGCGTCACCAGATTCTAGTCATCTTGGCACTACCGCGGACTGTAACACAATGTTTCTACTTCGAGCGCGCGCTTGAGCCCTCATCGCGGCGGCGCTGTTCTTCATCGCGCATCTCCTCCGCCTCCGCGTTCTTGCGCGCGATTTCCTCGAGCATGATCTTCAGCCACTCGCTTAAGGTACTCGTGCCTGTCATTCGCTCGTTTCCTCCTTCGGAGCGACGATGGCTTCGATCGCCTTGACGGTTTCGGGATGATATCCAGGCCGCGCTTTGGCAAACACGCGCTTGGCCATCTCGGTCGCCGCGGGCGTTTTCATGAGCGACTCATACAACGGCTCGATGAGCTTGCGCCTTCCAATGGTTTTCAAATACTCCTCGAGACTCGGAAAAGCGGGCTGATAGTTGTTGACGATGACCAATTTGAACCAGCTGTGTCCGATCTCCGCGTTTGGGCTCTTGCTCAAGCCGAATGCCTTGTCGAGATCTGCCAGTTGCGCCGCTGTCAGTGTGGGCGGCATGCCGTCGAGAAAATACAGCCATTGGTGCGCCACCCAGTCCGCACCGATTTTTTTCGCCGGGAGCTTGCCGGCGAGCCATGCGTCCCGCGCCGCGTCCACCGCTTGAAACAACCCGGTCACGGGCAGCACCGCGTCCGCCGGCAGACCGGGCGACAAAATCCACGTGTTCACCTGCGCGCGAGTCATGATGCCCGGGAAACGATCGAGCAGATTTTCCTGTAGGTATGAGATGAACTGTTCGCTGTTGACGCTCTTGAACGCGAAGTGGTCGAAATAGCCGCGCAGGAAGGCATCGAAGCGCTCGCGGCCGAATTTGGCATCGAGATAATTCAGGAACAATCGGCCCTTCTCGTACGGAATGTTCGTGAGGCCATCGCCCGGATCGCGGTCGCGCAAATCGATGGCCAGGATTTGATCGGCGGGTTTGAGCTTCGCAAGATCGGCCTGCAGGGACTTAAGACCCAGAACCGCTTCCATGGAGGCGCGCGGCTCGCCGTATACCGCGGTCATGATGCGGCTTTCCATGTAGTCGGTGAATCCCTCGTTGAGCCAGAAATCCCGCCAGGTCGCGTTGCCCACCAGATTTCCCGCCCAGGAATGGGCCAATTCATGCGCGATCACGGACACCAAGCTCTTGTCGCCCACGATCACGGTGGGCGTAATGAATGACAGCCGTGGATTCTCCATGCCGCCTTCCGGAAAACTCGGCGGCATCACCAGGATGTCGTACCGCGACCAGCGATAGGGTCCGAACATCTTTTCGTTGGCCTGGATCATCGACTCGGTGTCCGCGAATTCCTTGGCCGCCGCCTTGATCATGGATTTCTCGGCATACACGCCCGTGCGTGGTCCGGTTTCCTGATATTCCAGATCGCCCACGGCAAGGGCGATCAAATACGACGGCACGGCTTGCGGCATGACAAAACTGTATGGAACGCCGAAGGCGGGCTTGGCCTTCGGGTCATTCTCCGCGCTCATGACGGCACGCAGCCGACCCGATGCATATATCTCTTCTGTATATATCTTGGCTTTGTAAGTGGCGCGGACCTGAGGGGTGTCCTGCAGCGGAATCCAGGTGCGCGCGCCGATCGGTTCCGATTCGGTATAGAGGAATGGCTTGTGCCGCGCGGTTTGCTTCTCCGTCAGCCATTGCAGCGCGGAGGAGGCTTCGGTGGTCTCGTAGTCGATCTTGATGGACTCCGTGCCCCTTTTCGAGGGAGGCAGGTCGATCACCAGCGCGCTGCCGAGAATCGGGTCCGGTTTTTCCAAATGGAACGGACGACTGACCCATATCGTTTGATTCTTGGCGGTGGCGCCCAGGACATCGGTGGCCTTTTGCGTGACATCCAGGATCATGAGGCCCTTGGTGTCGAGCACCAATTGCGTCGAGCGTGGATCTAAGCGCTTTAAATCCAGCGTGACCGAGCCGGCCAGGGTCTTGAATTTGAAATCGACCTTAAGTTCAAGGTCCAAATGCGTGGTTCGAAACTGATCCACATTGGCGTAGGAGTGATAGTCAAATGCGGGATCGATGGGTCCCGAATCGGCGGGAGTGGCGCTGCAATTGAAGGCTGCGGAAACGGCGAGCGCGCCCCCCAGAATCCAAGGAGCCTGTCTGGGTATTCCCGGCGGCCGCCCAGGCCTCATGGGATCCCTACTGGTGCCTTGTCACGTCCGTTGAGCAAATCATTAAAGGTTTTTTCGTCCACCAAGAGACCGGACTGGCCATCCCAGTTGCTACCCTCGGGCAGAATATTTGCAACCAAGACGCTTTGCGCGATGACGCCATCGACGCCGTCGTGACTGCCCGTCACCGGAACCGGTACGGCGCGCGGCGCGTGCGCCAGATCGCCGACGCGCTGCCAATCGATTTCGTCGTCATGCTGCGCGATCTTGCCGCGCTCCTGGGGATGCAGCAATTTTGCGAGCAGGAGCTTGCGATCCTTGGTCCAGTTGCGCGAGTCGTCCTCCATGACGGCGTAGGCCTGTAGATACAAGGTGCCGTCGCGCCAGCCGAACAAATACGGCTGGTTGACCACGGTTACTTTCGTGCCGATCGGAATCAGGTCGAAAAACACCGCGATGTCCTCCGGATACAAGCGCATGCAGCCGTGGCTCGAACGCATGCCGACGCCGTAGGGCTTGTTGGTTCCATGGATCAAGTAGCTCGGCCAGCCCAAGCGGAACTCGTACGCTCCCAGAGGATTGTCCGGTCCTGCCGGTACTTTCGCGGGCAGCTGCTCGCCATTCTCTTGGTGTTCTTCACGCACCGACTTGGGCACCACCCAAACCGGATCCTTTTGCCGGCTGACGATCTTGGTCGTCCCCTCCGGGGTCTTCCAACCCACTTTGCCGATGCCGATGGGATGGGTGTAGACCGTCTGCGGTTGGCCCTTCTTGTGAGGCGGGTAATAGAAAATTCGCATCGCCGCAACGTTGACCACGACGCCTTCGTGCGGCGCGGCAGGCAGGATGAACTGCGTGGGGACGACGACCTCGCGCCCGACGCCCGGCAGCCAGGGATCGACGCCGGGATTTGCGGTGAGAATCTCCTCGTAACCCACATCGAAGCGCCGTGCAATATCCGGCAGCGTATCGTCCTTGCCGACGATGGTTTTCTGCACGTAGCCGACGATGTCGCTCCCCGGGTCCACATCGAAAAGATGCGTAGCCTTGGGCTTTGGCAGCGGGGGCGGCGGCGGCGGCAATGCTTTGGCCACGACCGGCGGTTCCTTTGGAACCGGGTGAAACAACGAGCATCCGGCAATGCCGAGCGCCGTTAAGGCAGCGCAAAGAGCCAAGCCGGGAGCCCTGCGAATCACAGTGATGAATAGGGGGGACATGGGTTCTATCTACAACAAAGTTGGGCGGTCAGGCAATTGATTAGATTGAATCGACCTTGCGGAGGCCTGAGGGAAGTGGCGCGCCAATAGATTGCCGATCGCATCCACGCCGGCGATTGATCCGACCTGAAAGCGGCCGGCTCGAAAGTGCTCTTCCATGAGGCGGCATACCGCCTCCCACTCCGCGGGACTGACGCGCCCTTGAAAGCCGCGATCCGCGACGATTTCGACAGTGCGGTCCGCCAGCTGAACGTAGATCAGCACGCCGTTGTTGGCCTCGGTGTCCCACACGCGCAAATGCGAAAACACTTCCAGGGCATGGGCGCGCGGTGCGATGTCGTTCAGGATGTGCCGCGGGGTCAATGAGGTTTCGATCGCGAAGCGAATCTCGCCGGCATGCGTCAGCTCCGCTCGCTTGATGGCCTGCTCGATCGCATCGAGCGTGGCCGCGGGGAATAACATTCGCGTGCGCCAATGTGTCGCAGCTGCGTGCCGAATGAGGCGCCCGATCCGCATCACCAGCTACCCGAGGCGCCGCCGCCGCTGAAGCCCCCGCCGCCGCCGCTGAATCCACCGCCGCCGCCGAAGCCCCCGCCACCGCCGCCGCCGCCGCCGAATCCGCCCCCAAAGCCGCCGAGCCCTCCGCCGAACCCGCCGCCGCTTGTCCAGCCCGAGCGCGAGCCTCCGGTAAGCATGGCGAACAGGAATGCCAGCAAGCCCGCGCCGATGCCGATGGGAATCAGGTGGCTCAAGAGCCAAACAATGCCGCCGGCCAAACCGCCCGTTGCTATGGATCCGAACAGCCTGCCGAACATGTTACGCAGCACGCCGCCGGCGACGACCACCACGATCAACAACACCGGCAGCAGATTTCCCAATCCGCCGCGCCGTTCCCATTTTCTATCCGGCGCGGGCAAGGCCTCACCATTGATCACCGAGATGATCTGATTGACGCCCGCCTCGACGCCGCCGTCGTAGTCGGCCTGCTTGAAGTGCGGGGTAATGGTCTCGGTAATGATCCGATTCGCAATCGCGTCCGGCAGGGCACCTTCCAAGCCCTGGCCTACCTCGATGCGCACGCGGCGGTCGTCCTTCGCCACGAGCAGAATGGCGCCGTCGTCCACGCCCTTGCGGCCGAGTTTCCACGCCTCCGCCACCCGGATGCCGTACTGTTCGATTTCCTCCGGCTGCGTGGTGGGGACGATGAGCACGGCGAGCTGGCTGCCTTTCTTGGCCTCCAAGTCGGCGAGCTTGGCCTCGATGCGCGCGACCGCTCCGCCGGACAGGGTGCCGGTCAGGTCGGTGACCCGCGCGGTGAGCGGCGGCACCGCGACATCCTCTGCTTCGGCGAGCGCAAAACCGAACAGCAGGGCCAGCCCTGCCCCGAGGCGGGCAGCGCGCATGACAGCAGCCTGTCCGAGTATTTCAGGCTCCTAGTGCGCGGGCGAAGCCGGCGCCGGCTGAGTTGCCGGCTGCGGAGCGGGTGCCTGCGACGGTGGCGGCGCGAAGTCCACCGCAGGGGGTTTGGAAATCGCCGCTTCGTTCTCCACCGAAAAATTCGCCTTGGTCTTGTAGCCAAACATCATCGCGGTCAGATTCGACGGAAAGGAACGGATCGCCAGATTGTAGGTCTGCACGGACTGGATATAGCGATTGCGGGCGATCGTAATGCGGTTCTCGGTCCCTTCCAGCTGCGCCTGCAGATCGCGGAAATTCTGATCGGACTTCAATTGCGGATAATTTTCCGTCACCACCAAGAGCCTGGACAGGGCGCTGGTCAGTTGCGACTGGGCGGCCTGGAACTTGGCCATCGCCGCCGCGTCGTTGACCAATTCGGGTGTCGCCTGAATGGAGCCGACCTTTGCTCTGGCCTCTGTGACACCCAGCAACACGGTTTGCTCCTGAGCCGCATAGCCCTGGACGGTTTTCACCAAATTGGGGATGAGGTCGGCGCGCCGCTGGTATTGATTGAGCACTTCGGACCAGGCGGCCTTGGTCTGTTCGTCCGTTCTCTGGATCGTGTTATAGCCGCAACCCGATAGAAACAGCCCGGCGACTGCGACCAAAGCAAGCGCAAATTTACCCATCTTCCCCTCCTGCCCCTTTTGGTTGGGCGTTGCGCGAAGTCTACCACGCCAAAAAAAAGCCCCGAGTGTTAGCTCGGGGCATGAGAGGCGGACTTCAATGAAGGGAAGTAAAGCCCGCTAGGGGATCGGTTGCCGTCAGTGCAATTGATGCCACTGCAGGACTTGGATGTCGGTCTCCTCGAGATCGAAGCTGCGCGCCAGCATGCGCGCGATTTCTCGATCGCCTTCTACACTTGCCGCTTGCCCGAGCAGTTCGACGACGCCGCGATATTCGTTGTACTCGATGGCGTCTTCCGATTGCGCGATAAAGTGGGTGTAGTATTTAGCGCTCATGGGTGAAAGCTTATGATTCGGTGCTGCCGCAATCTGTGAGCAACTGCTCAGTCGGCTGTAATCCCTCAAGAACCAATTCACGTCCTGGAAACGTCTCACAAAGATTATTGCACCGTGTCAAGATATCGCCCGCCCACGCCGCCCGGCTCCAAATACATCACCCCGGAAGGCGCCAAGCGGCTGCAGGACGAGCTTGATCAGCTCTGGCACGAGGAACGTCCGCGAGTGACTCAAGCGGTCTCCGAGGCCGCGGCGCAAGGCGATCGCTCGGAGAATGCCGAGTACACCTACGGCAAAAGGCGCCTGCACGAAATCGACCGGCGCGTGCGCTTCCTGCGCAAGCGGCTCGAGGGAATGAGCATCATCGATCCTGTGGCCGGTCTTGCGCGCCGCGATCCTAAGCGCGTCTATTTTGGAGCGTGGGTGCAGATCGAAAGCGACGCCGGTGCCCTGCGCTGGCATCGGATCGTCGGCCCTGACGAATTCGATATGGACAATGACTACGTCAGCATGGACTCCCCGTTGGGACGCTGCCTCATGGGCAAGGGAATCGACGACGAAGTCACCGTTGATTTGCCGGGCGGTGCGGCCACCATCACGGTGGCCGCGATCAGCTATGCGGCCAGACCACCGGAATACCCGCTCAAACCACCCGAATGTTCTTGAATTGCCAGGGATCCGATTGATCGAGGTCCTCTGCAAACAGCTCGCCGCGCTGATGCAGGGGCGTCCAGTCGGTGTACTCGCCCACGACCGGCCCTAGATAGGGCAGGCAAATCTGCAGCGGGCGCTGGTAGTCCATGTCATCCGGTTCCACCACGCCGCGGTTCGGATTCTCCATCGCCCAGATCATGCCGGCGAGTGCAGCCGAGGTGACCTGCAAGCTGGTCGCGCTGTTGTAGGGCGCCAAAGCGCGCGCCTCGCCGATGGACAGTTGCGAGCCGTACCAGTACGCATTTTTCGCGTGGCCCGCGAGCAGCACGCCCAGTTCGTCGATGCCCTCGGTGATCTCCTTCATCATGATCCGCTTGCGGTCTTGCAGGTGCCAATTCCGGCCGGCCAATTCGTGCACCGACAACACCGCGTTGTCGCTCGGGTGATAGGCATAGTGACTCGTGGGCCGGTAAACCACGCGCTCGCCCTCCCTCACGGTGTAGTAGTCAGCCAGGGAGATCGCTTCCGAATGCGTGATGAGAAATCCGTGGAAGTATCCCGCCGCCGGCGTCCACGTGCGCACACGGGTGCTGGCCCCCGGCCGATTCAAGTAGATGGCGCAGCGCGAGCCGGTTTTGTGCCGCCCGCCGTCGGCCGGAAAATGCTTCTCATGCGTGCCCCATCCCAACTCCGCCGGCTGCGCGCCCTCGCTCACAAAACCATCGACCGACCAGGTATTCACGAATTCGTTGGGTTGCTTCGGCACATTGGCAACCTGGGTGTCGCGTTCGGCCACGTGGATGACCTTGATACCCAACGTTTGCGCCAGCGCCGCCCAGCCCGCGCGCTCTTGAGGTACGCCGGTCTTCACGCCCGTGTCCTTCGCAATGTTCAAAAGCGCTTGTTTGACCAAGTGCGACACCAGGCCCGGATTGGCGCCGTGCGTGAGAACCGCCGTCGGCGCATTTTCGTGCCCCTTGCGCAGCCGCAGGGCCTCCAAGCGCATGGAGTAATTGCTGCGCGCTTCGACCGGCATGCTGGGATCGGTATAGCCGCCGGCCCACGGTTCAATGCAGGTATCCAGATACAGCGCGCCGCGCTCACGCGCCAATTGGAGGAGTGCGGCACTGGACACATCCACCGACAGATTCAACAGGAAATCGCCGGCTCCGAGGGCGGGCTCCAGAATGCGGCGGTAGTTCTCGGGCGTCAGCGCCGTCTTGACGAATTTCACCCCGAATTCCTGGGCTTCCGAGTTGCCCTTGTCTTCGGCCGTGACGATCGTGATGCGATCCGCCGAAGTGCCGATGTGACGCAAGATCAAAGGCAAAACACCCTGTCCGATGCTGCCGAAACCGACCATGACGATCCTGCCCGCGAATTTCACATGCACTTCGTGTGTGCTCATAACGTTTCTGCCATGTTGTTTTTCCTTTGGATTAAGTGTCGCGCCAATGCGGCGGATAGGTACGTTCGTACCCGGGAAGCGACTCGATGCGATGAATCCAGCGCGCCAATGCGGGGTAGTTGCGCTCCATCGGCAGGAAACGCGCGCCGAGTTCAGCCGCGGCGCTGCGATTGAGCGCGCGCCGCAGGATCTGTATCCAGGGGAAAATCACCATGTCGAGCGCGGAATAATTCGCGCCGACGATCCATTCCTCCTTGCTCAAGCGCCCTTCGATCGTGCGCGCCTCGCGCCCGACCAAGTGCATGGCATCGGTGAGAGTGTCGATATCCGCCGCGACCTGGTCGGCAAAGATGGCGCTGACGATCTTCTGCACCGACGGCTCCGCGTAGTACTGAAACTCGCAGATGACCCGCATGATGACGCCGGCTTCTTCCGGTGTTAGACCAAAAATGGGCGGCTGCGGATACTTAAGGTCCAAGTAGTAGAGGATGGCCACGGACTCGAACACGACGTAATCGCCGTCCTTCAACACCGGCACGCGGCCGCGCGGATTCATCTTCAGCATCTGCGGCGATTGATGCTCCTGCTTGTCGAAATGCAGCAGCTGAGACTCGTATTGCAGCCCCTTGTGCTCCAGCGCCAGGAGAACCCGCCACGAGAAGGGACTGCCGCTGCCCCAATAGAGAGTGAGTGCCATAATCGGGGATTGTAGCGGATGAACTTCATCCAGCATCGCGCTAAGCTCAATTGGTGCCATTTACCACCTTAATCGGCGCCGCTGACCTGCGCGATTTGCTGGGCAAGCCTGAAGTCGCCGTCATTGATTGCCGCTTCGATCTCATGAACCCCGAGGGCGGCCGCAGCGCATATCTTGAGGGGCATATCCCGGGAGCGCGCTATGCCGACCTCAATAAAGATTTGTCCGCCCCGATTTCCGCGACGTCAGGGCGCCATCCCCTGCCTACGCCAGGCGAATTCGCGGGCACGCTCGCTCGCTTGGGGGTTGGCCGCGCCACCCAAGTTATCGCCTATGACGACAGCGCCGGCGCTTTCGCGGCCAGGGCCTGGTGGATGCTGCGATGGATGGGCCACCGCGCGGCAGCGGTGTTGGACGGAGGTATCAAGGCCTGGGTGAGCGAGGGCGGCGCGTTGGAATCCGGGCAGGAAAAGCCCTTGCCGGCAGCCGGCGATGGCCCTGATTTGTCCGCGCAGGCCGATCCGGCCGCGGTGATCGGCACTGCCGAACTCGAGCGACGCTTGCGAGACCCTGCGTTCCTGCTGATCGATGCCCGTGCTGCCGAACGCTATGCCGGGACGGTCGAGCCCATCGACGCGGTCGCCGGTCATATCAAAGGCGCCGTGAATCATCCCTTTTCCGCCAATCTCGCCGCGGACGGACGCTTCCTGCCGCCGCCGGCGTTGCGCCAAGTGTGGGAAAGGCGGCTGGCCGGCCGAAGCCCGACGCAGGTCGCCGCCATGTGCGGCTCAGGGGTCACGGCCTGTCACAATTTGCTTAGCTTGGAGGTCGCGGGCTTGCGCGGCGCGAAGCTCTACGCCGGCTCCTGGAGCGAATGGATTCGTGATCCGCACCGGCCGGTCGCCCGAGGTGCGTAGCTAGGAGCCTGACTCAGGCTCCCGTCCGCACGGAATGCTCAGACAGGCTCCTAGGTCATTTACATGCAGCCACAATTTGTTATCGTGCGCGCCTCATGAACACGCCCGCGAAAGTGCTTAGCGCCCCGAACCATGCCTGGAAGATCGCCGAGTCGCTCGATCTGTACCAGGTTGAGGCCTGGGGCAAGGGCTACTTTTCAATCAACGCGGACGGCCATGTGGTCATCCGCCCCAACCTCGACGCGAACCGCGAAATCGATCTGTACGATGTGGTCCAGGGTCTCAAGGCGCGCGATCTGCATACCCCGGTGGTCATTCGCTTCTCGGATATTCTCGCGCACCGCCTGCGTCATCTCGCCGATGCGTTCGCGACCGCCATTTCGGAAAACGACTACAAAAATCGCTATGCCGCGGTGTTTCCCATCAAGGTCAACCAGCAACGCCTGGTGGTCGAGGAAGTCTACCGCTACGGCAAGGAATTCGGATTCGGCCTCGAGGTCGGTTCCAAACCGGAACTGCTCGCGGTCATGTCCATCACCGAGAATGCGCCCGAGCGGCTGGTGGTGTGCAACGGCTTCAAGGATGACAGCTACATCGAAGCGGTCATCATCGCCACCAAGCTCGGCCGCACCATCATTCCCGTGGTCGAAAACTACGAGGAGATTTACCTGATCCTCAAGCACGCGGAAAAGTACGGCGTGCGGCCCAAGATCGGCGTACGCGTCAAGCTGGCAAGCGAAGGCGCCGGGCGCTGGCGCGAATCCGCGGGCGAGAAGTCCAAATTTGGCTTGTTTATCAGCGAAATTCTGGACCTGCATGCGCTGCTGAAGGAGCGCAATATGCTCGATTGCCTGCAGCTCGTGCACTGTCATCCAGGCAGCCAGCTGCAGGACATCAGACGTGTCAAGGATGCGATCAATGAGCTGGCGCACGTGTACGCCGAGCTCAAGATCATGGGCGCGGGGCTCAAGTACATCGATATCGGCGGCGGCTTGGGCGTGGACTACGACGGCAGCGGGACCAACTATGAGTCCTCCATGAATTACACGCTCAACGAATACGCCGGCGATGTGGTGTATCGCATCAAGAGCGTTTGCGACGCCCGCGACGT
>Ga0307476_10000582_pt1 | contig 26842 bp, 23 predicted proteins | sample atmos_gasesECM2C_2_FD_203314 | JGI IMG/M metagenome (GOLD analysis project Ga0307476, IMG submission 203314) | Hardwood forest soil microbial communities from Morgan-Monroe State Forest, Indiana, United States - atmos_gasesECM2C_05 | ecosystem: Environmental > Terrestrial > Soil > Temperate...
TCTGGGTGGAGCTTCGCCTTGCACTCCGTTGCCGGCTTCTGGCTGCTTGATCGACAACAACCTGGCCACCAACGGCGCGGGCGGCGGCAAGAGCGGTTACAAATTTGCTGCTACCTCACTTGCTGGCGCAGCCAGCCCGATTCCGAACGAGTTCTGGACGACCGGAACTCCCATCAGCGCACAGACCGGCACCAAGGCGTACTGCGCGTTTGATGACGGCGTCGTGCGCACCCAGCCTGCAGGCACCATCGCTCTGGTCGGCGGTTACGGCGCTTGCCAGGCCCTGTTGCCGATGGCGAACTAGTTAGCAGTCTGGCAAAGTACCTGGGGGAGGGTACGAGCCGGGAGCAACGAAGGCAACTTCGCTGCTCCTAATTTCTTTTCCGCCTTCACTGCTGCCCGCTTCCCGTCCTGCCAACTGAATCACACTTTGTTGCCACGAACCGACTATGGGGGTACGATGGTGTGCCCTTGTCCTCGCGGCGGGTGCAAACGTAGCACCCCTTGCCTGCCCCTAGCCGCGGCCCCCCGGCATGCACTATTGAGGGTATCTTTAACCTGTTTAGGGTATCTTTAACCTGTTTAACGACAGGAGCATATTGCCTGGAAAAAATAATGCGAATCAATAGAGCTCCTAAGAACAGCGGCGCGGGTTTCTCACTGATTGAGCTGCTGATCGTGGTGGCCATCATCCTGATCATCGCCGCGATCTCGATTCCTAACTTGATGCGCGCCCGCATGGCGGCCAACGATTCGTCCGCAGCCGCTTCCGAGCGCACCATCGTCACCGGCGAAATCGGCTACTTCGCCTCTTACCCGACGATTGGCTACGCCTCCCTGGCGGCCTTGGGAGGTGCGTCCCCTTGCACACCCGCCATAGCCGGCGGCTGCCTGATCGACAACAATCTGGCCACGGATGGCGCCGGCGGCGGTAAGAGCGGTTACAAGTTTACCGCTGCAGCGTTGGCCGGAGCGGGCAGTCCGATTCCCAACGAGTTCTACACGACGGCAACTCCCATCAGCGCACAGACCGGCACCAAGGCGTACTGCGCGTTTGACGACGGCGTTGTGCGTACCCAGCCCGCAGGCACCATCGCGCTTGTCGCTAGCTACGTCGCTTGCCAAGGCCTGCTGCCAATGGCGAACTGACCTTGTTATCCTGAGAACTAACAATGTCATCCTGAGCGAAGTAAGCCGCCCACGAAGTACGCGGCTTACGCAGTCGAAGGATCCCTGCCCTTGGCCTCACTCGGAATTCCACGCCACACCTCATCGGCCAGCCCGCGGTCACACGGGCCGCGAGTCACTCGAGACCACTCTTCCGTCGCAAAGTGACACAATTTGTCAGAACCGCGGGATTCAGCGACCTCCGGGGACGTTTCCTTACCTGAGAATGGCAGGTTGATTCCAGTATCGGATTGAAAGCAAAGCAGTTGCCCGGGTTTGAACCGAAGTGTCAGTTCGCCTTCGTTTGGTCCTCCGCATGCGACTAATCTTGTACGACGCCGGGAATCGAGCCTCGGGGTCAACGCGGGCAAGCTTCGGAAAGAAAGAGCACTCGATGCAGAGACAAAAGGGCTTCTCACTTATCGAGTTGTTGATCGTAGTCGCGATCATTCTGATCATCGCGGCGATCGCGATCCCGAATCTCATGCGCGCCCGCATGGCGGCCAACGATTCGTCCGCAGCCGCTTCTGTGCGCACCATCAACACCGGGGAAATCGCCTATTTCAGCACCTACCCAGCCATCGGGTTTCCGCTGGCTCTCACAACTCTGGGCGGCGCGTCCCCTTGCACTCCGGGCGTAGGCACCGGATGTTTGATCGACAACTTTCTGGCCACCAACGGCGCCGGAGCCGGCAAAAGCGGCTACCTCTTTAACGCCAGCGGCTCGGCCAGCGCCGGAAGCCTCATCAACGATCAGTTCTACTCGACCGGCTCGCCCATCAGTTCGCAGTTTGGCACGCGCTCCTACTGCTCCATCCAGGACGCGGTATTACGGCTTCAGCCGGCCGGCACCCTTACCCTTGTCCCCAGCTACGCTGCTTGCTCGGCGTTGTTGGCGATGCAATAGTTGCCGGCGTCTTAAGTCACCTTTCCGTTGTCGTCCTGAGCGCGACGCATTTTGTCTCGCTTCCTTATCGAGCTTGCCGTACAGGTACGGACGTAACTTTCCACCCAGTCCCAAAATTTATCTTCATTGCTTATAATTTCTCACGAAGTTGGTTTTCAGGTTTCTCTTTGTCGGAGTGGCCATGCCTGCAATTGAAATTCTTGGGTTAGAAAAAACCTACATGGTCGGGTTCTGGCGCAAGCGGCCCAGGCGCGCCCTCAGTCCGCTGCAGTTGACGGTGGAGGATGGCGAGATCTTCGGATTCCTCGGTCCCAACGGCGCCGGCAAAACCACTACCTTGAAAATGCTTATGGGACTCGTGTTCCCGACCTCCGGATCAGCGCGCATCCTGGGCCGTGATTGGACGGACCCTACAGTCAAGGCGCAGATTGGCTTCCTTCCCGAGCAGCCCTACTTCTACGACTATCTCACCGCTCACGAACTGCTTGAGTACTACGGGCAGCTTTCCGGCGTTCCCGCCAAACACCGCAAGCAGCGCGTCGATCAGGTCCTCGAGCAAGTTGGATTACGCGACGTGAAGGGTGTGCAGTTGCGCAAGTTTTCCAAAGGAATGCTGCAGCGCGTGGGAATCGGCCAGGCCATTTTGCACGATCCCAAGCTCGTGTTCTTTGACGAACCCATGTCCGGGCTCGACCCCATGGGCCGCCGCGAAGTGCGCGACCTGATGGAGCAGCTCAAACACGAAGGCAAGACCGTGTTCTTCTCCACCCACATTCTGTCCGACGCCGAGGCGCTCTGCGACCGCGTTGCCATCATTCACAAGGGAGAACTGCGCGGCGTAGGCGCAGTCGAGGATTTGACCTCCAGCGTTCAGGGCAAGGTGGAAGTGATCTGGCAAGGCACGCAGGTGCCGGCCTCGATTAAGGCGCTGGGCGCGGAATGCCACGTGACCGGAGACCGGGTCCGCGCCGTCATCGCCGAAAGTCAGCAGGACGCGGTGATCGATGCGCTCCGCCGCGAGCGGCAGCGCCTGATTGCCATCATTCCAGTACGCACTTCACTCGAAGCTTATTTTGTCGAGAAGCTGCGCCGCGCCGAGACCACGGCTGGGAGTACGGTATGAACACTCGCATAGCCTACATCGCCTCCAACACCTTCCGCGAAGCCGTGCGCGACCGCGTGCTCTACAACCTGATCGCATTCGCATTGTTGCTGTCAGGCGCCGCGATCCTCGTCGGCCAGATTTCGATTGAGATCGAGAAGCTGGTCGTCATCAATCTTGGGCTCACCGCGGTTTCTCTGTTCGGAGTTGTCATTGCAATCTTCATCGGCATCGGCCTGGTTTCCAAAGAAATCGAAAAGCGCACTCTTTACACCGTGCTCTCCCGTCCCGTCCGCCGCTGGGAGTTCATTGTCGGCAAGTTCTTCGGCTTGGCCGGCACGCTGGTCGTAAACGCTTTCTTCATGGCCGTCGGAGTGTTCGCCGCCCTGTTCTACGTTTCACACAAATTCGTGCGTGCCGATGCGCTGATTCTGGTCGCTTTGTACTTCATCATTCTCGAATTCCTCATCATCTGCTCGCTGGCGTTGTTGTTCTCGTCGTTCTCCTCGCCACTGCTGTCCGCCGTCTTCGCCTTCTCCTTATTTGTAATCGGGAGCTTTGCCGAAGACCTGCGCAACTTCGCCGGCATGACCCATGGTCTGACGCGCTGGCTAGCCACGGGTGCGGCGTACCTGGTGCCGAACTTTTCCGCGTTCAACGTGATCAGTTCAATCGCCCATGAACAGCCGGTGGCCGGCCAACTCATCGTGCACAACACGCTTTACGCCCTGTTCTACGCCATCATGGCGCTGAGCGGAGCCGTGCTGATTTTTGAGAACCGCGATCTGAAATAAACGTGGTCTGAAATTAAGACGGACTGGAAATGAAGCATCGCCGGAAAATTTCGATGATTGCTGGCGCCTGTGTGGTGCTGTCGCTCGCGGCCAGTTCATTTCTGCTTCGTCGCATCGACCAGCTTCGCCCGCAAGCCACGCTCGACGAAGTCCTTTTCCTCAACTCGCCCAAGGTGATCAAGCGCGCCAGCCTCGGTTACGACGGCTTGATGGCTTGCATCTACTGGACTCGCGCCGTCCAGTACTTCGGCGACCGGCATCGTTTCGCCGCCACGAGCTACAAACTGCTTGCGCCGTTGCTCGAAATCACCACTCAGCTGGATCCACATCTAGTGGTTGCCTACGAGTTTGGCAGCAGCTTTCTTGCCCCCAAACCGCCGTTCGGCGCGGGCCAACCTCAGAGCGCGATTGATTTAATGAATTACGGCATCCAGAACAATCCCGACAACTGGAGGCTCTACTACGACCTGGGCTTCGTCTATTACACCGAGCTTAAGGACTACAAGAACGCTGCCGACACATTCGCACGTGGATCTCTCGTGCCAAATGCGCATCCCTTTCTGAAGGTCATCGCGGCGCAGATGGCGTCTCATGCCGGCGATTACGACACGGCGCGGAGGCTGTGGTCGGTAAGCTACCAGAACACCCAGGACAAACTGATCAAGCAGAGCGCACTTGACCATCTGCGCGCACTGCGTGTCGATGAAGACGTCGAGCATCTGCAACAGGCCGTAACCCGCTTCGGAGAACGCACTGGACGCCTGCCGACAAGCATGGCAGAACTCGTGAACGCAGAAGGACTTCCCGGAACTCCTGTCGATCCTGATGGCCATCCCTACAAAATGACTCCTGAGGGACGAATTGAAATTCGCGCGCCGAAAGACTTTCCTTTCGCCACCAAGGGTCTGCCTCCGGGATATAAACCGCTGCCGACGTTCGACTCCCCGCAGCCGTAGCCTTGATCCTCGCGGTCTCGCCATCGCTTATGATGGCGGAGAATGCTGAGCATCGATCCCTCCGCTCCGTCGCGAATCAACCTGCCACGTTCCGCGTGGCGATGGTGGAATGACGTTGCCACGCGCGAAGGAAAGCTTGCGGCAACTCGTCGACTGCTGGTGGCGCTGTGGGAGTTTGTTCGCGACTCCACTCCGGAACGCCTGCGCCAGCGCTACGGCGACGCCGAATACGATTGGGATCATCGCGTTAATACGACCAGTGCGGCTGTAAGCTGGCGCGCTCGTCTGCTCGGAGTTTTCCACTCGCCTTATCAGCCTACGGAGCCAGCTTTATTCCACGAAATGCTTGCGGCTTTAGCTGACGAAAGTCACTCTGACTTTCACGACTTTGTATTCATCGATCTCGGATCTGGAAAAGGACGGACGCTGCTGATGGCTTCGGACTATCCTTTTCGGCGCATCGTGGGCGTGGAACTTTTGCCTGTGCTGCATCAAGCTGCTCAGGAAAATCTCGGCAAGTACCGAGGCGAATCGCAGAAGTGCTTCGCGCTCGAATCGATCTGCGGAGACGCGGCCGAGTTCCCTTTTCCTATTGAGCCAACTGTGCTCTATCTGTTTAACCCGTTTCCCGAGTCGGGGCTTAAGCGAATGATGGTGAATCTGGAGGAGAGTCTGCGCGAGCATCCGCGAGTGGTGTATGTGCTTTACCACAATCCGCTGCTCGAGCATGTGTTGAGCGAGAGCGCCGGGTTGCGGAGACTCCGCGCAACCCATCAGTATGCTGTGTACGGAAGCGCGGATGCTCCAGATCAAAAAAACTACAGATCAGATCTGCTAAATTATTGACTTGCAATGACTTAGGCCCGCGATGTCCCTTTCGAATCTGGCTAAAATATTGCTTCTAAGGAACTTAACCGTAAAATATTCAATCGGAAGGGCTTAGCCTGGCTGGTTATCCGGTCAGAATTCGGATGTCAAAGAACCGGGGCGAGGCAGCGGAAACTGCACTCGATAATCGTAGCTGAAAATTAACATGAGCGATGTGACGGATTACCCAGGAAGGGATGTGGAAATCATCGGGGCCGCGAATCAATGAAACGCTTTGGGAGGGCGGACGCGCTGCGCACGCTGCTCGAGTATCTCGTTGCGTATAAACTTGGATAATGACCACCACCACCCTCAACTCCCTCGCGCGCGCTTCTTCCGCTTATCTGCGGTCCGCTATGCATCAGCCCATTCAGTGGCATGAGTGGGGTGATGAGGCGTTTGCTTCCGCGCAGCGCGAGAACAAGCCGATGCTGCTGGATATTGGCGCGGTGTGGTGCCATTGGTGCCATGTGATGGACCGCGAGTCTTACGACGATGCTGAAGTTGCGGCCCTCGTGAATGAACATTTCATCGCGGTGAAGGTGGACCGCGACGAGCGTCCTGACATCGACAGCCGGTATCAGGCTGCGGTCAGCGCGGTCAGTGGGCAAGGGGGTTGGCCGCTGACTGCTTTTCTTACTCCGGATGGCAAACCGTTTTATGGTGGAACCTATTTTCCGCCGACCGATGGGTACGGGCGTCCAAGCTTTAAGCGCGTGCTGACCAGCATTGCCAACGCTTACAAGGAAAAACATGGTGACGTGGTGGAGCAGGCGAAGATGGTGGAGAGCGCGATCGCGCAGGCGGAGTCGTTTGCCGGACGGGGCGGGCGGGTTTCGGCTAGCATCATTGGTGCGATTCAGAAGTCTGCTTTTAGTCTGTTTGATCCGCAGCATGGGGGGTTTGGGCAGGCTCCTAAGTTTCCGCATCCTTCGGCACTGGATTTGTTGATCGAGCGGTATGCACGGAAAGTCAAAATCCCCATTTCTCGCGCAGAAAGCGCGCGAGAAATGGGGCACCCTCGAGACTTGGATGGTAGCGACAGCGAGCTTCGGAATGTCATCGTCACCACGCTTGAGCATATGGCGAACGGCGGGGTTTACGACCAGTTGGCTGGGGGATTTCATCGTTACTCGGTCGATGAGCGCTGGGTGGTCCCGCACTTCGAGAAGATGTGCTACGACAATTCCGAACTGCTGAAGAATTACGTGCACGCCTATCAGGCGACGGGGACGGAATTTTTTGCTGATGTGGCGCGCGACATTATTCGATGGATGGATGAGTGGCTGAGCGATCGCGAGCGTGGCGGTTTTTATGCTTCGCAGGACGCCGACATTTCCATGGATGACGATGGCGACTACTTCACCTGGACGCTCGACGAGGCCCGTGCTGTGCTTACGGAAGAAGAAGCGCAGGTCGCGGCATTGCACTACGACATCAACGAGATCGGCGAGATGCATCATAATCCGGCGAAGAATGTGCTGTACGTGCGTGCGCCGATCGAGGAAATTGCTCGCCGGATGAGCCTTAGCAGCGAGCGTGTGCGCGGGCTGCTCGATTCCGCAAAGAAGAAGATGTATGCGGCGCGGCTCGAGCGTCCCACGCCTTACGTTGACAAGACAGTTTATGTGGGATGGAACAGCATGTGCGTGTCTGCTTATCTGGAAGCGGCGAAGGTTTTAAATCTCGCCGACGCCCGCAGCTTCGCGCTGCGTTCGTTGGATCGGATACTGGCGGAGGCCTGGAAGCCGCACCGGGGAAAAGCGGACGAGGGCGCCCGCTCCACACTACTATTGCACGTCGTTGCTTATTCTGATCCTCAGGCTGAGCATCGCGAAGTCTCTGGCCTGCTCGACGACTACGCCGCTACCGCGCTCGCCTGCCTCGACGCTTATGAAGCGACGGCTGACCTCAGCTACTTCAAGTTCGCGCGGGCTATCGGCGACGCCATGATTGCAAAATTCTTTGATGCGGTTTCGGGAGGGTTCTTCGATGCTGAGCCGGTAGCCGAGGGCAAGAGCCTAGGCGTGCTCGCAACGCGGCGCAAGCCACTGCAGGATTCGCCGACGCCGGCGGGAAACCCAATGGCGGCGATTGCACTGCTGCGCCTGCACCATTACACGGGCGATAGCGGATATCGAGATAAGGCGGAGCAGACGCTGGAGACGTTTGCCGGCGTGGCGGAGCAATTTGGAATTTTCGCCGCCACATACGGGATTGCGGTGCTGCACCTGTTGGAGAATCCTGTGCAGGTCGTTGTGATCGCGGACCACGCGGAGGAGGAAACGGCGAAAAGTCTGGTTGCTGTCGCTGCTGCCCCTTTCGCCTTTAATAAGAGTTTGCTTCGGCTGACTGCGAACCAGGCGTTTGCAGGGAACCTTCCTCCTGCGCTGGCAGCTACAATCCCGAACCTGCCTGGGTTGAGCTCGGGAAAATCCTTTGCGGTTTTGTGTTCCGGCTTTGCCTGCCAACCACCGGTCGCCGACCCGGCGGAGTTGCGGCGGACGCTGGAATCCGCCCTCGGAAAGCAGCCCTAGGCGAAGGCAGGCAAAAAAACGGGGCTGACGGTTTATGTATGAAGTCCGTCAGCCCGAAGATTGCGAGCCCATGTTCGGCCCAAGTTACCTACAGGTTACTTTAGTGACCTTGTGTCTTACCCCGACACCCGGTTAACTTCTACTTCGCCATCGGTGGTAAACCGGTACCGTTGGTGCATTTGCCTACACCTAGTTGTTGTTGTGGTGGGCACAGCATAATCGGGCCTCCGTCCGGGGCGGGAACCTGCGGAACGGCGGCTGCGACGTATGTGCCCACTAGTCCAAACATCAGGACCGAAATCCTGACTGCGTGCTTCATGGGTTAACTCCTTCCGCGTCCTAGCGCCCCAAGCAAGAGGCTCTCCGACGCGGAGAGAATTATAAGGCACGAGTCAAGCCCTTCCGCAAGAATTCTCCGGCAGAGCGAGCACACCATCCGTCGTTGACAAGCTACACGCCCCCAAGAAACGTGTAAATACAGGGCAATCCGTAGTAATTCTAAGGTTTTTCCCTTACCTCACGACGGCAGGCTTGCGTCGGGCCAAAGGCACGCGGTTAGTGGAGAATTATTTACGAAATCCGAAATGGTAGCGCGAGATGCGAGAAGTTGATCGAAAGGCTTGAGTCCGGTGCGCTGGGATGACTGATTAGCGCTTGGATCCGACGCGCTCAACCAATCCGGAGATAGTCAATGCACTCATGGGCACGACTGTGGCGCGGGTCGCGGTCGCCGTGCCGCCGTTTTCTGGTGTGATCGATGGTGAGACCCGAGTCCGCGATAGAGCCCGGTCCACCATCCCTTCGAACATTGGGATCAGCGAGTCCGCGGGCAGCGGGTGCTGAATGTCTGACAGGCTCTGCTCCCAGCGCTGCGGCCGCAGCAATGTGGAAGCAGCGTCGCGAGCAGGACTTTTCGCCAGCGTGTAGCCCAACCAGATAAATAACGCGGCGTTGTACGCCCCCATGTTGATCAGGTTCACCGCGAGATTCGTCAAGTGATCGCCCGCCCAGGACGCAATCAGGGTCAGTTCCACGAAGGCAAAGGTTCCAAAGCCCAGGGCGATTCCGAAGCTGTGCTGGCGGCGGCTTACTCCAAGGTAGCGGGCAAAGAACAACAAGAAAAGCACCATCCCGACTTGAATAATACGTACGCTACGCTGGGCGGTCGTGATGGCCTGCACCCAGGGCGGCGTATCCGAAGAGTTTGTGGAAACCGATACGACACCAGCCACTAAGAGCATCACCAGACCTGCCCATTTGAACAGCACTGTACCTAGGTCGCGCAAGGTGTGGAATGGCCGGAAGACATCGAGAAAGGCTTCGTGGATCACCTTGAAACCCAAAGCCACGCTGATCGCGGTGCTGAACCATGAAACGTAAAAGAGGGCCGGGTAATAGTAGAGGTAAGTAGGAAAGACCACGGCGAAGGTCACAATCTGCGCGACCACATAAGCAAAAAAATATCTGAACTCACGGTGCTGGCCGCGACGAAGCATAACTATGGCGACGACCGTTTGGAGAACGGGATGGGCGAGCCAGAGAGCGTAGTAGAGAATCTTGATTTTCTCGCTCATTGGATAATTCAACTCTCGAAACAATAGTGGCGACCAGAGCCCGCTTCACGGCACCGTGCCAAAGGGACCATTCCTCTTAATAAGAGGAAGTTAAACCTTTTGGCCCAAGTGTTCAATGTACTCAGGTAACCCAAAGTAACGTTACTTTCGGGCCATGTGGGGGAAGTCTTAGTGCAGTGCCTACTGAAATCTCCTTTCCTGGATCGTTTTGCGGGCCGAGATACACGCCCGGCGGCCCGGAACCGGCCTTCTTGCCGCCGCTCTAGGCGTCTGGGACAGAGTGGATGTAGGCGCGCATCATGCGCACTTCGTCATCCTTTTCATTCAAATCGTGCAGCAGAATATCGCGTAGGGAGACTATGCCGACGAGCTGTCCCTGATGGCAAACCGGCAGGTGCCGGAAGCTGTGACGCCGCATGAGTGCCAGGCAGTTCTCCAACTCCTCATTCATGTTGATGGTGAGCGGGTCGTCGGTCATGACCTCGGCGAGGCAAGTGCTGCGCGGATCGTAGCCTTCCGCCACTACGCGCTTCATCAAATCGCGTTCGGAAAAAATCCCCACCAGCCTGCCGTTATGCACCACGGGAACGGCGCCGATGTTGCGTTCTACCATGGCGCGCACGGTTTCCAGCACGGTTTGTCCCATCTCGGCCTGGTAGGTTTCCTGGTTCTTGATCAGCTCGCAGATTCGCATTTCGATCCTCCGGGTATCGATTCCGAGCCGTTCAAAAGCTATACCGGGGCGCGAGTATACGGCGAAACCGGATTTCTGGGAAGGGCTAAAAGGTGGGGGGTGAAGAAAAATCCGGTCAGTGAGGGGTTACGGGAATGTCAGGCGCCGCCGAAACCCTCGCTCCCGAGAAACACGAAATACGAGCAGTTCCACCATGCGGTAGGCAAGCTTCCTCGTGGCTGCGCGGTGAGAACGATGTTGTATTCGCCGGTGCTGCCGAGGTCTAAATCAAGCAAACCGGCTTGCGGCTCTGGCACGGGCTGAGGGCCCGTCCGGGGCGCGATCACAGCGAGTTGCGCCAGGAACTCGTGCACGTCGGCGCCGCGGTTGCGTCCGGTGATGAAAAATGAGACTTCTGCGGCCTGCGACGAAAAGTGCCAAGCCAGCGACGCCGCCAGGTTCACGGCCCGTTCGTAGGCCTGGCCGGAAATCGCTCCCGCGGCAGGGTTGTCGAAGACAATGCACAGTTTGCGTTCATCTTCGCGACTGAATTCACGTACCTTCAACGAGCCGGACTTGGCCGTCGCCTTCCAGTCGACATGGCGGGCCGAATCTTCGGGCATGTACTCGCGAATGCGGTATAGGTCAGAGCCCCGTCCGCGGACAAAACTTTCCCATTCTCCACGCACCAGAGGCAGGATTTCAAACAGGTCATCGGGAGGCTCGACCGGGGGATATACGAGAATCTCGCGTTCCAGCGCAACATCCCGCGTCTTGGTCAGAAAAGCAAAAGGAAACCGCGTGGCCACGCCGAAGCTTGATTCGCGATACCGTCCACGCCGATCGAAAAGCAGCTCAAGATCCGCAGTGAGATCAGTTCGCGGCGGCAAGTAGGGGAAATAGATCATGCCTTCGAAGATTCCCGGCGCCGGTGGAGTCGCGTCCACTCGCTTGACCCGCCAATCGCGCAACTTCACCCACTGATTTTCGGGGGTACGGTTCGGTGGAAAAACGAATGTCGCCGGCTCCCAGCGCCACTGTTTCCGGGGCTTTTTTCCTCTCTCCCGGCGTGCCGGCACAACGCGAATCGAAAAGGAGGGCAGGTACCGCCGCGGATTCCGCAGAACGATCCGGCCCACTACCGGGCGACCGGCAAAGACATGCTCGGGCAGGCGAACCTCAAGTTCCAGGCCGCGCAACACCAGCGCGGAAACCACTCCCGAGACCAGGATCGCCGACAGCATGGCCGCCACGACGATGTACAGCAGATTGTTTCCGGTGTTCAGCGCCGCGATGCCGATCACCAGCGTGACCAGCACATAGACCACGCCCGCCTTCGTAACGTCGTAGTGAAAAGTCTGGCGCAGGCGCTCGATTGCCACCCGCCGCGCCAAGTAGGGTACCGTAACCAGCCCAACAAAGGCCGCCATCAAGAGTGCAAGCGATGCCAGAGTGACCGATGCCCACAGATGGCCTGCCTCGCCGGAAGCCGTAGAAAGCAACGCTGCTCCGAAGGCCAGACCCAATCCCATCAGTGCCAGCAGGAACTTCAGCCACACTTCCGCCGTCGCCGATTGCAGCCACGCAACGGCGCGGCCGCTCGTGGCCTGGCCTGGATTCACGGCATTAGAGTATGCGGAGTCCACTTACCTGCAGCCTAGCATCGCTCCTGGGAACGGGCAATCCAGATCGCCTTGCACGGAAAGCCTTCGTAACCTGCCCGATCTCTCAGGCGTCAGAGCGCTAGAGCGGGAGACTACGAGGCTCCCGGCGCACAACTCGGCCACTTTGTGCTAACCTTCCGCGTCAAGATCGAGCAGGGTCGGCAAATCGAGAATTCAATTCCTTTCACGACGAAGGAGACCTTATGACTCTGAGCAAACGTGCCATCGCAGAATTCTTTGGAACTTTCTGGCTGGTCTTCGGCGGATGCGGCGCAGCTGTGCTGGCTGCTGGCTTCCCCTCGCTCGGCATCGGATTCGTGGGCGTCGCGCTGGCGTTCGGATTGACGGTGCTTACCATGGCCTTCGCAATTGGACACATTTCCGGCTGCCACTTGAACCCAGCGATCAGCTTTGGCTTAGTCGTGGGCAAACGATTCCCGGCTTCTGAACTGATTCCCTACGTGGTTGCGCAAGTTCTGGGCGCGATCGCGGCGGCGGGGGTTCTATTCGTCATTGCCAGCGGAAAGGACGGTTTCGATGTCCATGCCGGGTTCGCTTCCAACGGATACGGGTTGCATTCTCCTGGCGGTTACTCTTTGCTGGCGGGCTTCGTCGCTGAAGTTGTTTTGACTGCGTTCTTCCTGATCGTCATCATGGGCTCGACCGACAGCCGCGCTCCTAAAGGCTTCGCCCCCATTGCCATCGGCCTCTGCCTCACCCTGATTCACCTGGTATGCATTCCCGTAACTAACACTTCGGTAAACCCCGCTCGCAGCACGGGCCCTGCAATTTTTGCCGGCGGCTGGGCTTTGCAGCAGTTGTGGATGTTCTGGGTCGCGCCGCTCATTGGCGGCGGGCTTGGCGGAGGACTGTACAAAGCATTGTTTGGGGAATAGGAACGATTGCAGGCAAGATTACAAACAAACAGCAGGTTCCCTTCGGCTTCGCTCAGGGCAGGCTCTCCACCCCGCCGTCGCTGACGCTCCGGCTCCGGTCGGAATGACAAAATGGTGTTCGGCAGGAAACAGCGGTTCGCTTCAATACTCGGCTAGCTCTTTCATTGCGCGGAATAGATCGTTCGCCTGCGGAAGGATGGCGTCTTCGAGAATCGGTTGGTAGGCGACGAAGGTGTCGGCCGCAGCGACGCGGCGCACAGGCGCATCCAGGTGATCGAAGAGTTGATCCGCGAGGCGCGCCGCGATCTCGGCACCGTAGCCCCAACTCAAAGTATCTTCATAGGCCACGAGTACGCGATTCGTTTTCCCGACCGATGCCGCCATCGTTTCCCAGTCAAACGGATTCAGGCTGCGCAGATCGATCAACTCCACTTTGAAGCCGTGTTCGCGTTCGAGTTTCTGCGCTGCCTGCAGCGCGCGCGGCACCACCGCGCCGTAGGTAATCACTGTGAGGTCGGTTCCCGGATTCACGATCTTCGCTTTGCCGAACGGAATCATGTAGTCCGGCCCAGGATAGGGGGCGCGTCCGTAGGTCTCGCGGTACAGCCGCTTGTGCTCCAGGAACAGCACGGGATCATCGCAGCGAATCGCGGTGCGCAGCAATCCCGCCGCATCCAGCGCGTTCGAGGGAAAGATCACGCGCAGGCCCGGAATGTGGGTGAACACGCTCTCGCCGCATTGCGAGTGATAGATAGCGCCGCCGGTGAGGTATCCGCCGATCGCTGCTCGAATCACGATGGGACAGGAGAATCCATTGTTCGAGCGCCAGCGGATCACCGACAATTCGTCGCGGATCTGCATCATGGCCGGCCAGATGTAGTCGAAGAACTGAATCTCGACCACCGGCTTGAGACCGCGGGTGGCCATGCCTGTCGCGCGGCCGACGATGGCGGCTTCGGCCAGCGGAGAGTTGAAAACACGGTCCGGGCCAAACTCGTTTTGCAAACCGAACGTTAGTTTGAAGACGCCACCCTTGCCTTTCACGAGCTTGCGCTTGAGGTATTCTTCGCGGCTGCAATCGGCCACGTCTTCGCCGAAGATCACGATGCGCTCGTCGCGCTTCATTTCATCGCGCAGGGTTACATTGATCAGATCGGCCATGGTCTTAGCTGGCGGCTTTTTGCCGTCGGCGGAATCGGGTCCGACCACGGGTTGCGTCTCAAACGATGCCGAAGTGGGGTCAAGATCGGGCGAATACACGTACTGCAAGACGCTCTCGGGTGCGGGTGGTAGCGCTGCCAAGGCCAGGTCCACCGCGACCTGCAGTTCTTCGTCGACCTTCTTTTCCAGTTCGTTGATGCCCTTTTCGTCGAGAATTCCCTCGCGCAGCAAGAACATCTGAGTGCGTGAAACGGGATCGCGGGCGGCATCGCGTTCGCGTTCGGAGTCCGGACGGTACAAACGTTCGTCGTCGGAGAGGGAATGCGAATAGGGGCGGATCACGTGGGCGTGCACGAATGCCGGCCCGTGGCCCTGGCGGCAATACTTCACGGCGCGCTGAAAGGCGGCCGAACTCGCCACCGGATCGGTGCCGTCGACTTCTTCAAAATGGAAATTGGGGAAACCCGACACCAGCCGTGAAATGCTGCCTCCAGCGGTTTGTATTTCCACGGGCACGGAGATCGCGTAGCCGTTATCCTGAACACAGAAAATCACCGGAAGCTTGTTCAGTGCCGCGGCGTTCATCGCCTCCCAGAACTCGCCCTCGCTGGTGGTGCCATCGCCGAGCGAAACGTAAGAGACCTCGTCGCCCTGGAAGGTGACCTCTTTGAACTGGCGATAATCGGGGCGGTCAGTCGCCGGCGGAATTTCCGCCGCGTTGGGCCGCTGCGCAAAATAGCGTCCGGCCTCGGCGCATCCTACGGCCTGCAGAATCTGTGATCCCGTTGGGGACGATTGAGTGACGATATTCAGCCGCTTGTATCCCCAGTGCGAAGGCATCTGGCGGCCGCCGGAACTGGGATCGTCGGCCGCGCCCACTGCCTGCAGAAACATTTCCAGGGGCTTGGCGCCGAGCGCCAGGCACAACGCGCGGTCTCGATAATAAGGATAGAACCAGTCATAGCCCGGCTTCAGCGCCATCCCGGCGGCCACGCCGATGGCCTCGTGGCCGGCTCCTGACATCTGGAAGAAGATTTTCTGCTGGCGCTTGAGCAGGATTTCCCGGTCGTCGATGCGCCGGGAGGTGTACATGATGCGGTAGGCTTCGATCAGTTGCTCGCGCGTAAGTCCTTCGTAGGTCTGGGACTTCTTGCCGCTCGCGATGGATAGCTTGGGGTCGGTTTTTGTTGTCGCCATCCGGTTTCCTGATAAGTATCTGATGAATATCCCGGGTCTAAGATTCGGTGCAAAGTATTACCGGGCAGGTTGCATTGTAAATCGGAATCGGGGATTGGAAAACATGCAAGTTCCGGGCTGGGAAACTGTGGTTATGGGACCGACTGGTCGGCTGAGCCGACTCGGGCGGGGACCAGCCAGCGAAATAGAGCGGTCGCCGCCAACGCGCCGGCGAGTTGAGCAGAGATGAATCCGGGCGCGTCGGCGGGACGGATCCCAGCGAAGGTATCGCTGGCAAAACGAGCCAGTGTTACCGCGGGATTTGCGAACGAGGTGGATGCCGTGAACCAGTATGCTGAGGTGATGTAGGCCCCGACCGCGAATGCCGTGGCTGATGGGCGGAAACGCGAGCAGGCCCAGATTACGAAGATGAGCCCGAAGGTAGCGACGAACTCGCTCCACAGTTGAGCTGCGCCATGCCGAGGGCGATTTGAGGCGAAGAACAAAGGCAGTCCGAACATCAGATGAGCCGAGACTACGCCGGCGAAAGCTCCAACGATCTGAGACGCCATGTAAACTGGGGTTTCGCGCCAGGGCAGATCTCCCGTCACACTCATCGCCAGCGTAACCGCAGGATTGAAATGCGCACCTGAGATGGGAGCAAGCACTAGAACCAGGACCACCAGGATCGCTCCCGTGGAAAGCGTATTGGCCAGAAGCGCGATTGCGACGTTGCCGCCGGCCAGCCGCTCGCCCATGATGCCCGAGCCAACTACTGCTGCCAGGAGAAACGCGGTCCCCAGGAATTCCGCGACCGCACGGGAGCGCAGATCGAATTTCATTGTCGTCCGATGTTGTCGATTTCTTTCTTCAACGAAAGGCCATCCAAGGTAGAGAGTGGCAAGCTCAGGAACAGGCTGATTCTTCGATCCAGCAGGAAGAAAGCGTCGCGGAAGGCCTTTTCTACCTGCTCCTCTGAGCCGCGGACCGCGGCGGGATCGGGAACGCCCCAATGAGCGGTCATGGGCTGGCCCGGCCATATTGGGCAGACTTCGTTGGCTGCGTTGTCACAGACCGTGAACACGAAATCGAGTTTCGGAGCGCCGGGGTTGGCAAATTCATCCCAGTTCTTGCTGCGAAAACCGTGGATGGGCAGGCGAGCAGCTTCGAGTTGGCGCAACGCTTCGGGTCGAACCGATCCCGAGGGATGGCTGCCGGCGCTGTACGCGGTGAAGTTAGGCCGTCCTTTGTGATTCATGATGGCCTCGGCCATGATCGAACGGGCCGAGTTGCCGGTACACAGGAACAAAACGTTGAAGGGCTTTTGCATCTTCACGCCTCATGCGAAGTTCGAGCGAGGATTCACCTCAGTCGCAGCATGTCGAGCCGCAGCAAGCCTCCTTCGACTTCGGCTTGACGGCTCGGATGAAGGCGCTCATGAACTTTCCATCTACTTGCGGAGCGATGGCGACGGCATCGATTCCCTGCCCAGCAAGAAACTCGCAGGCGTCTTCCGCGCGGTAGATGCGGGTGGGCTGTACTTCGATCTGCTCGAATCCGGCGCTGGCCAGCTTGTTGTGGTAGTCATTCTCCTCGAGCGAGCCCGCGATGCAACCTACCCACGCCTGCACGCTCTGACGAATCTCGGGCAGCATATCGCCGCGGGTTACTACGTCGGACACGGCAAAACGGCCACCCGGCTTGAGCACCCGGAAGGCTTCCCGCAGGACTCGATCTTTATCCGCCGAGAGGTTGATGACGCAATTGGAGACGATGACGTCCACGGAATTATCGGGCAGCGGAATGTTTTCAATCTCGCCTTTGAGAAACTCAACATTGGCTACGCCTGCTTTGTGTTTATTTTCGTTTGCCAGGGCGAGCATTTCGTCGGTCATGTCGAGACCGTAGGCCTTACCGGTTGCGCCGACGCGCCTCGCCGAGAGCAGCACATCAATGCCGCCGCCGGAGCCTAGATCGAGCACGACCTCGCCTGGATTCAGCTTGGCCAGAGCGGTGGGATTACCGCAGCCGAACGAAGCCAGCAAAGCCTCTTCTGGGATTTGTCCGGCTTGCGCGGCGTCGTAAAGGTTGGCGGTGATCGGATCGCAACCGGTGCTGGCCGTAGCACCGCAGCAGGAACTGCCTCCGGATTTCACACGAAGAGCGGCCTGGCCATATTTCTCTTTTACGACTTCCCTGATGTCGGCGGCGGCGGTGCTGGTATCGGTAGTGCTCATGGAAGCTTCTCCTATTTGCAGATTCGAACGATCTGTTCGGGTTTGAGCGCCTTGTTGCGCGTGCAACACTCGGCGTAGAGGAATTGCAGCAACTCTTGCAGAGCGCCGGTGTCGGCCGTGTAGCGAAGGAACGTCCCCTCACGCTGAACTTCTACCAGGCCTTCGGTCTTCAGCTTTTCGAGATGGTGCGAGAGAGTCGAGTTCGGAATCTCTAGCTCACCCTGAATGTCGCCGACCACGAGGCCCTCGGGATGCGCCGACAGCAAGAGCTGCATGATGCGCAAGCGGGGCTCGGTGCCCATCGCCGAAAACATGTCGGCGTATTTGGCAATGCGTTCGCTGGGTGGTGTGAGCGAGGACGTCGGCATGTTTCGACATTACTAGAAATATGGATTAATGTCAAGAAGCCCCTCCACCTGATGCGAACGTGAATTTGGAAGCGGTTCGATTGAATGCTGCGCGCTGACGGAGGAATGCTGCGATCATTTATCCTGAAAGTGAATGATTCGGACCCACCGCGCTTTTGATCCGCACCCTATTAAGCTGGTGATCTTCGACCTCGACGGCACGCTGATCGATTCGCGCCTCGACCTGGTGCACTCGGTGAACGCGGCGCTGCGCCACATCGGACGGCCGGCATTGCCGGATGATGTGATTGCCAGCTATGTCGGCGACGGTGCTCCGATTCTGATTCAGCGGGCGCTGGGTGGTGAGGCGGTTGATGATGCAATCGTGCGCCAGGGTCTGCAGTTTTTCCTGTCCTACTACCGCGAACACAAGCTCGACCACACTACGGTCTACTCCGGGGTGCGGGAAGCTCTGGGCACCATTCAACGCGTTTCGGACGGGAAGCCTCGCACCATGGCGGTGCTTTCGAACAAGCCTGTTGGCCCCTCGCGGGCCATCGTTGATGCGCTCGGGCTGGGGCCGTTCTTCAAGCAGGTTTATGGCGGGAACAGTTTTGCTACCAAGAAGCCGGACCCCGAAGGCGCACTCAAGTTGCTCGAGGAAAACGGAGTACGCCCGGAGGAAACTGCGATCATTGGCGACTCTCACGTCGACGTTGAAACCGGACGGAATGCCGGCTTGTGGACGGTGGGCGTGAGTTACGGCTTTGCCCCGCATACGCTCTCGGAGAGTCCGCCGGACGTGCTCGTGGACACGCCGCGGGAGTTAGCAAAAGTATTTACGGAACACGTTGCCGGATAACCGGGCTGGGCGCCTCCGTGCCGTCCCTGCGGGACTCGGTTCCTCAGTCCACCGGACCCCGGACTTAGGTCCGGGGCTAATGGATGCCGCCCCTGAAGGGGCTGAACCCGGAGATATTCCGTCCCGCGGCTTATTCCAAGATTCAGTTCTCACCCGCTGGCGAGAGCCCTTGGTTGTGTGCTGAGCGCCAGGAACGCTGCAACCCCCAAAATCGGTGCGGTCTCAGGTAAACTCATCCGACGATGAGCGATTCCACGGGTAATTTCACCGCTTCGGAGTTGCGCAAGCTGCGCAGCATGAAAGATCCGTACGGCATTCAGAAATTTCTCGACGATGCCCCGTATCATCTCGCGGATACGGCGTGGTCGCCGCGGCGCGTTTTGACGGAGCAAACGGCGCACTGTCTGGAAGGCGCGATCTTCGCGGCGGCGGCGCTGCGCGCCAATGGCTATCCTCCGTTGCTGCTTGATTTTGAAGCCGACCACGATACTGACCACGTAGTCGCTATCTTCCGCGAGAACGGTTGCTGGGGCGCTGTCGCGAAATCGAACTACACGGGATGCCGCTGGCGCGAGCCCGTCCATCGGACCCTGCGCGAGTTGGCGATCAGCTATTTCAACGGATATTTCAACCTGCGGCGGGAGCGCACACTGCGGCGCTTTTCGGTCCCGGTGAACCTGAAACGCTTCGATCGGCAGAACTGGATGACCACCGACGAGCCAGTGTGGTTCATCGTGTATCACCTGTTCGAGATCAAGCATTACCCGCTGATCACTCCGGCCATGGCTAAACGGCTGCATCGCGTGGACGAGCGGCTGTTTCAGGGGGAATGTTGGGGGAAGGCCTACAAGAAAACGGCAGATTAATGAGCGCCGTTTTCGTGCATCCTAAAGGAACTCGATGCCTTCTAAGAACGTATTGTTCATCATGAGAAGACTGGGTCTCACTCCGCTTACTCTGTTCGCCATTCTAGTTGCTAGCCCGTTCGCGTTCGCGCAAGAACAATCCGCCCCGGCGGTCCCGGGAATGCCGGCTGTTGACTCTTCCTTGCCTGACTTGAAGCCTGACGCCAACGGCAAACTCTCGCAGAAGCAGATGCAAGACTTGCTTCGCATCGTCGCCGACAAGGATCTCGAAAACGACAAGCGGCTGCGCGACTATACCTACATCGAACGCGACGAGGAGCATAAGCTCGACGGCAAAGGCGAAGTGAAGTCCACCGAAGTGAAGACCTACGACGTAATGGAACTTTATGGTGAGCAGGTACAGCGGCTGATCGAGAAAGATGATAGGCCTCTCGACCAAAAGGATGCGGCCAAAGAGGAAGAAAAAATTCAGAAGGTCATCGACAAGCGCAAGAACGAATCGGAAGGCGATCGCCGGAAGCGCGAGGAAAAAGAAGAGAAAAACCGCGAGGAAGATCGTAAGTTCGTGCGCGAAGTAGCTGACGCCTACAATTTCACGCTGGTGGGGACGGAATCGCTGGGCGACGGGCGCGAGGCTTGGGTGATTGAGGGCGAGCCGCGTCCGGGATTTGTGCCGCAGTTGAAGGAATCCAAGTATCTGTCGAAGTTCCGCGGGCGCGTCTGGATCGACAAGAACGATCTGCAGCTGGCCAAGATGGACGTGGAATGCCTGGATACGATTTCATGGGGGTTGTTCCTCGCGCGCTTCCACAAGGGTTCACGCTTCACGTTGGAACAGACGCGGGTCAACGACGAAGTGTGGTTGCCGCTCCATGTCACGGCTAAGATTGACGTGCGCTTGGCCCTGCTGAAGAACTTTGATGTGAACCTGGAGCAGACTTACCGCGATTACAAGAAATTCCGCGCCACGGGGAAGATTGTGAGCGTTGGAGACGTAAAACCGTAGCTGGCAGGCAGGCCTGGACCCTGGACCGGGTTTGTGTCATCTAATCAAGCTTCGTGGGTACCCGGCAGCGCCACTGTGTGCTCTGCCTCTCTCGGGTGAAACATGTCTTCTCCAGTCATCATCGGCCCGCTTGGTTCCGCTTCCGGCAGCGCTGGCGCCATGTTCTCCAGCGGACCGGTAAATCAAGAGCAAGCCTTCCCTGCGCTTACACCTTCTCAGATCGACCGCATTCGCCCGATCGGCCAGATCCGGCAGACGAAGGTTGGAGAGATTTTGTTCGAGCCCGGGGATACGACCGTTCCTTTTTTCGTTCTGCTTTCAGGGGCTTTAGAGATCGTGCAGCCCACAGTGACCGGGGAGCGCATGATCGTAACCCATCAAGCTGGAAGCTTTACTGGCGAGATGACGATGATCTCAGGCCGCGGGGCACTGGCACGCGGCCGCGTGACGGCCGCCGGCGAGTTCATCGAGCTTACCCCGGAAGCGTTGCGGATCCTGGTGGCGCGAGATGGGGAGTTGAGCGCGATCTTTATGCGGGCGTTCATCCTGCGGCGGGTGCTGCTGATTTCGTCTGGTGGTGGGAACGTGATCCTGCTGGGATCACGGCACTCTGCGAAGACGCTGCATCTGCGGGAGTTTCTGACTCGCAACGGGCATCCGCATACTTATATTGATCTGGACACCGACACAGGGGCGCAAGAACTACTGGACCGGTTTACGGTCACTCTTGCCGAAATTCCAGTGGTGATCTGCAATGGAGAAACCGTGCTGCGCGGGCCGTCGATCCAGGAATTGGCGAGATGCCTGGGGCTTAATGCGCACATCACGACTGCGGAAGTGCGGGATCTGGTAATTGTCGGCGCCGGTCCCGCGGGCCTGGCCGCGGCCGTTTATGGCGCGTCGGAAGGCCTGGACGTCTTAGTCATCGAGGCCGAGTCTCCCGGAGGACAAGCGGGATCGAGCTCGAAGATTGAAAATTATCTGGGCTTTCCCATGGGAATTACGGGAAACGAACTGGCGGGCCGCGCGGCTGCGCAGGCGCAGAAGTTTGGCGCCAAGATGCTGGTCGCCAATAGTGTTACGAAATTGAATTGCGAGCGGCATCCCTACGAGTTGAGCGTGGACTGCGGCCAAACGATTCGCGCGCGCGCAGTCGTGATTGCCAGCGGGGCGCAGTACAACAAGCCCCAAATCGACAACCTGAAGAAATTTGAAGGCCAGGGCGTTTATTACGGAGCCACTTACATTGAAGCGCAGCTGTGCGGGAACGAGGAAGTAATTGTAATCGGCGGAGGAAACTCAGCGGGACAGGCGGCGGTCTATTTATCGCAGACGGCGAGCAAAGTTCATATGGTGGTGCGGGCGCGGCAGTTGTCGGACACGATGTCGCGCTACCTGATCCAGCGGATCGAGGAGAATCCGGCGATCGAACTGCACTACGGCACGGAGATCGTAGGACTCGACGGAGATACGCAACTGGAGCGCGTGACCTGGCAGGACAAGAAGACGGGCGAGACCTCGACGCATGACCTGAGGTATTTGTTCATCATGGCGGGAGGTTCTCCGCGAACCGAGTGGCTGAAAGGATGCGTGGCCCTGGACGGCAAAGGGTTCGTCCTTACCGGGCGGGATCTGGATCCGGTTATACAGGACTTCCATTGGCCGCTTCCGCGCGTGCCCTTCATGCTGGAGACGAGCCTGCCTGGAGTGTTTGCCGTGGGCGATGTCCGGGCCGGAAATGTGAAACGCGTGGCCTCCGCCGTGGGCGAAGGATCGATCGCGATTTCTTTGGTGCACCGGGTGCTGGCGGAGTTGTAGCCGGGGCGATTAGCATGTAAACTTCAGCGCTGTTGCACGGAAGCAGCCCCAAGATGTGCAGACGTCTTTTTTTTCTGGTCGTCGTGCTTTCACCTCTGCTGGCGCAGGCTCGGGAGAAGCCGGAAAACTGGGTCGAGGTCCGCAGCCCGCATTTCTCTGTCGTCAGCAACTCGAATGAGAAACAGGCCCGGCGCGTGGCCGATCAGTTTGAGCACATGCGGTCTGTTTTTCATACACTCTTCCCAAAGATACAAATCGATACCCTCGGTTCCATCACAGTGTTAGCTATCAAAGACGAAAAAGATTTCCGCGCGCTGGAGCCGCCGGAGTATCTGGCCAAGGGACAGCTGAAGCTGGGCGGGCTGTTCCTGCGCGGACCAGACAAGAACTACGTTCTGCTGCGCCTGGATGCCGAGGGGGAGCATCCGTATGCGGTGGTGTATCACGAGTACACGCATCTTCTATTGAGTCGAGCGGAATGGATGCCGCTGTGGCTGAATGAGGGTCTGGCGGAGTTTTACCAGAACACAGATATCCGAGAGAAGGAAGTCGCACTCGGTCAACCCAGCCCAGAGAACCTGCTGTTGCTGCGCCAGAACCGGCTGTTGCCCCTAGCGACGCTTTTTGTCATTGACCATACATCACCTTATTACCACGAGGAAAACAAAGGCTCGATCTTCTATGCGGAGTCCTGGGCGCTGACGCACTACCTGGAGCAAAGGAATTTTCGCGAAAAAACGAATCAGCTGGCAGACTACGCACAACTTTTGTCGCAGCACGTGGACGCCGTTACTGCCGCTACGCGCGCATTCGGGGACCTGGAACAGCTGCAGTCGGCGCTGGACGGGTACGTTCGACAAGGGAGCTTTCGGTATTTCAGAATACCGGGAGCGACCGATGTTGATGACACCGCCTTCCAGTCTCATGCGCTGGCCAATGCTCAGGCTGATGCCGTACGAGCGGACTTTCTGGCTTACAACCAGAGAACTGCGGACGCGCGCGCGCTTCTCGTCCGTATCTTGCAGGAAGATCCGAAAAACGCACTCGCGCATGAAACCATGGGATTTCTGGAATTTCAGGAACGGCATATGGATGAGGCGCGGAACTGGTACGCTCAGGCCGTAAAGCTGGATTCGCAAAGTTACCTGGCGCACTACTATTTTGCCGCCATTTCCATGAACGGGCCGTTGGACGCGCCGGGAGAAGCGCAGGTGGAAAGCAGCCTGCGCGCCAGCATCAAGCTGAATCCGAGCTTTGCTCCGAGTTATGACCGGCTGGCGGCGTTCCTGGCGATGCATCACCGTAACCTGGACGAAGCGCGCATGATGGCATTGAGTGCGGTTCAACTGGAGCCGAGAAACCTAACCTACCGCATGCAGACGGCTAATGTCCTGCTCCAGATGGAGCGAGGCAAAGATGCCGTAGCCGTGATTCGCAATGCCATGAACCTGGCCAGCTCTCCGCAGGAAACCGCGATGGCCGAGGACTTTCTGCGACATGCAGAGGAATACGCGCAAGCGCAGGAGCAGAACCAGCGACTGAGCGAGCAAATGAAGGCGGGAGCGCCGGTGGCAGACGCTATCGGCCGTGGAGCGGAAGCGAACGTCGCCACCGATTCCGCGGCGCATGACGAGGCTCCTCCCAATGGACCTCACCATTTTGTGACCGGTGTCCTGAAAAATGTTCACTGCATTACTCCGGCGATGGATCTGAATGTGCTCTCCGCCGGGAAAACGCTGGGGATGCATTCAGCCAACTATTTCAAGATCGACTACAGCTCGCTGGGCGTCACTCTGAAGGGAAACCTCAACCCCTGTGCGGACCTGGAAGGAAGGGCGGCGAAGGTTGAGTATGTGAATTCGGCGAGCAAGGGTCCGGCTGCGATGGTGGCGATTGAGATTCACAAGTAAGAGAGTTCGTCAGTTGCGGGGAACTCGGATTTAGAGGGTGAGCCCGCAAGTCCTGCCTGTGGTGACAGCGTTTATAATAGAGAGATTCTTGTTCGGCGAAATTGCCGTCTGTGCGGATGGCTGCGAGGAAGGCAGATTACTCGCTTCGCTCGGAAAAACAAATACGAGGTTGGCTAAAGGCTGAGAGCTGCTTTCCATGGACTTTAAACTCGTTTCCGATTACAAGCCGCAGGGGGATCAGGGGCGGGCCATTGAGTCGCTGCTGCGCGGGGTGTATGACCGCGAGCAGCATCAGGTTTTGCTGGGCGTCACCGGGTCAGGCAAGACTTACACCATGGCTAAGGTGATCGAGGCGGTGAACCGTCCGGCGCTGGTGATGGCGCATAACAAGACGCTGGCAGCGCAGCTTTATCACGAGTTCAAGAATTTCTTTCCGCACAATGCTGTTGAGTATTTCGTTTCTTACTACGACTACTACCAGCCTGAGGCTTACGTTCCGGCCGCCGATCTTTTCATCGAGAAAGAAGCGACCATCAATGATGAACTCGACAAGCTGCGGCTTTCGGCGACCAAGTCTTTGTTTGAGCGGCGCGATGCGCTGATTGTGGCGTCGGTGAGTTGCATCTATGGCCTGGGATCGCCCGAGGCTTACTACGGCATGATGCTGTTTCTGGAAAAAGGCCAGAAGATTACGCGCGAGGACATCACGCGTAAGCTGGTCGATATTCTTTACGAACGTACCAACGGGGAGTTCAAGCGTGGGACATTTCGGGTGCGCGGCGACGTGATCGAGGTCTTCCCTACTTATGACGACATGGCTTACCGCATCGAGTTGTGGGGAGATCAGGTGGAGTCGCTGGCGCAGATCGATCCGCTATTTTCCACGGTGAAGCAGAAGTATATGCGGCTGCCGATTTACCCCAAGACGCATTATGTGATGAAAGATGAGACCCGGGCCTCGGCGGTGGAGTCGATCAAGAAAGAGCTGGCGTGGTGGGAAGTGGAACTGGAAAAGCAAGGGCGCGTGGTCGAGGCGCAGCGCATTCACCAGCGGGTGAAGTTTGATCTGGAAATGATCAAAGTGATGGGCTACTGCCACGGCATTGAGAATTATTCGCGGCATTTTACGGGGCGGATGCCGGGCGAGCCTCCACCCACGCTGCTGGATTATTTCCCGCGTGATTTTCTGATGTTCATCGACGAGTCACACCAGACCGTGCCGCAGCTGCGCGGGATGTATGCCGGCGACCGCTCGCGAAAGGAAACGTTGGTCGAGTATGGCTTTCGCATGCCGTCGGCGCTGGACAACCGTCCTCTGACGTTTGAGGAATTCGAACACCGCACGAATCAGCTAGTTTATGTTTCGGCGACGCCGGGGCCTTATGAGTTGACCAAATCGGCGGGCGTGGTAGTGGAGCAGATTATCCGGCCGACTGGGCTGATTGATCCGGAGGTCGAAGTGCGTCCGGTGAAGGGACAGATCGACGACCTGCTGCATGAGATTCGCGCACGAGTGGAGAAGGGCGAGCGCGTTCTGGTGACCACTCTGACTAAGCGCATGTCCGAAGACCTGGCCGAGTATTACGCGGAAGTCGGAGTGAAGTGCCGCTACATGCACTCGGAGATCGAGACGCTGGAGCGGGTGAAGATTCTCCGCGACCTGCGTAAGGGCGAGTTCGATGTATTGATCGGGATCAATCTTCTGCGCGAAGGCCTGGATCTGCCTGAAGTTTCGCTGGTGGCGATTCTCGATGCGGATAAAGAAGGTTTTCTGCGGTCGTGGGGATCGTTGATCCAAACGATTGGACGGTGCGCCCGGCATCTGCACGGGCGCGCGATTCTCTACGCCGACCGCATGACGGATTCGATGAAGCGGGCGATGGATGAGACTCTGCGGCGGCGTGAGATTCAAACTGCCTACAATCTGGAGAACGGAATTACGCCGGAATCGATCATTCGTCCGCTGGACATGACGCTGGCCGGAATCGTCGCCGCCGACTACACCGATTTGACCGGCGGTGAAACTGAAGGCATGCCAGAGTTCAAATCACAGCCCGAGTTAGACGCGTACGTCGTCAAACTTGAAAGCGATATGCGCGAGGCGGCTAAGCGGTTTGAGTTTGAGAAGGCGGCGAAGTTGCGGGACACGATCAAGGAGTTGAGGACTAAGGAGTTTTTGTTCGCGTAGGCGTATTCCCGATATTCGCAAGCAAATGTCTCTAACTGTGCGACACCAGCCTATTCCCGACGTTACGCCGTTCGATGTGGAAAGAATCGTCCGCCGGGACTTTCCGGAAATAGAGTTTGATTCCGTGATGGCTG